>Ga0307373_10011553_pt1 | contig 12772 bp, 4 predicted proteins | sample OX2MG_FD_202534 | JGI IMG/M metagenome (GOLD analysis project Ga0307373, IMG submission 202534) | Soil microbial communities from Risofladan, Vaasa, Finland - OX-2 | ecosystem: Environmental > Terrestrial > Soil > Coastal area > Acid sulfate soil | place: Finland: Risofladan, Vaasa | collected... | reverse complement strand
AGGTGCAGTGCCGGGCAGCGCCCAGGTAGCCAAAGGGACCCTTTCGGGAACGATCCGGGCGTCCGGCGGTTCCCGGATTCCAAGGGCCCACATCATAATCAAGAACATTACGACTGGCGCGGCCAGATCGGTCACCGCGAATCGAAGCGGCTTCTACCACCTGGCCAATCTCCTGCCGGGTGAATACGAGGTTATAGCCTCGGCTCCCGGTTTTGTGGCCGCCCGGGTGACGGTTTCCATCACCGCGGGAACCAAGCAGGTGGCAACCCTTGTGCTCGGCATTCAACAGAGTAACCCGGCCGCCACAGGGCAGGGGTCCGTTTCGGCCGTGCAAGGGGTTGTGAACTCCCAAAGCGTGCAAGAGCTGCCGCTCAACGGCCGTTCGGCATCCAACCTGGCCGCCCTCCAGCCGGGTGTCACACAGGCCCGCACGGCTCCAACCGGGAACGCCACTCTGGGCTTCGGTACCGAGATGGTGATCTCCGGCCAGAGTCCGCGGCAAAACGACTATACGCTGGACGGCATCAGCGTGAACGACTACGCCAACGGCCCGCCGGGCAGCGCGGCGGGGGTCAATCTGGGGGCCGACGCCACGGAGGACTTCTCCGTGACCACGAGCAATTATCCGGCGCAGTACGGCCGCTCGTCGGGCGGAATCGTCGCCCAGACCACGCGCCCGGGCACGAACAGTTTCCACGGGGACGTTTTCGAATATATTCGCAACAGCGCGCTGGATGCACGGAACTATTTCGATTCGGTCAAGCCGCCCTTTCGCCGCAACCAGTTCGGCGGAACGCTGGGCGGACCGATTCTCAAGAAACGGGCCTTCTTTCTGGTGTCCTTTGAGGGTTTTCGTCAGTCCCAGGGATTGACCGTTGTGGATGACGTGCCCTCGCAGGCGGCGCGCCAAGGCAATCTCTCGACCGGCACGATCACCGTCGACCCAGCCGTGCTGCGCCTGCTCGACGCCTTTTACCCCATTCCCAATCGCGGCTTGCTGGGCAACGGCGACACAGGAGTATTCGCATTTGCAGGACAGCAGATCACCCCGGAGAACTATTTCACCACTCGCGTGGACGACAAGCTGACCTCGCGGGACACGCTCAGCGGCGTCTATCAGTTCAATGCCGGCAGCGTGACGCAGCCCGACGAATTCAACAACAAAGGGACGGGATACAATTCGCGCAACCAGTTCTTCATGTTGAGCGAATCGCACACCTTCAGACCCACCTTGCTCAACTCGTTCCGCGTCGGATTGAACCGGGTGGTGGTGCATAATAGCCTGACCTTCCCCGGGAAAAACCCGAATGCCGCCAACCCCTCGTTCGGGGGTGTACCCGGGCAAAATGCCGGTGGCGTCACCGTGCCAGGACTGACGACCTTCACGGGAGGTCTCGGCGCCCTCGGCACCGAGGAATACCATTTCACCGACATCCAGTCCTACGACGACTTTTCCTGGCACCGCGGACAGCACGCGTTCAAATTCGGCGCCAGCATCGAACGCATACGCGACAACATCCTCGACATCAGTTCTCCCTCGGGGGATTTCACATTCAATTCGCTTTACGATTTCCTGACCAACCAGCCCGCTGTGATGCAGGAAACTCTGCCTTCGCCGCGGATTGAGCGGGGGTTCCGGCAAACGATCGTGGGCGCATACGCGGAGGATGACTGGCAAGCGCGTTCGAACCTGACCCTCGGGTTGGGCTTGCGCTACGAGATGGCGACCGTGATGTCGGAAGTGCACGGTCATCTGACCACCCTGCGTAGCCTGACCGACGCGCAGCCTCATCTGGGCTCGCCCATTATTTCCAACCCGACGCTCGGCGATTTCGAGCCCCGGGCCGGCTTGGCCTGGGACCCATTCGGCAACGGCAAAACAGTGATCCGGTCCGGCTTCGGCATCTTCGACGTATTGCCCTTGCCCTATATCTTCCAGTTGAATGAAACCCATTCTTCCCCCTTCTCCGATTCTGCCAGTCCCACGAACCTGCCGGCGGGCTCCTACCCGGCGGGTGTGCCGCTCACCCCGAATGACTTCCGCCAGGCCTATTTCCAGCCGTATCCCGAGCGCAACTACGTGATGCAATGGAATCTGAGCATCGACCACCGGCTGTCGAAGGAGTTTTTCATGCGGATTGGATATATCGGCTCGCGCGGCGTGCACGAGCCATTCCGCGTTGAAGACGCGGACATGGTGCTACCCACGCTGACCGCGCGAGGCTATCTTTGGCCCTCGCCCGCCGGCAGTGGAATGCGGCTGAACCCGAATGCGGGACGCATTGAGGGCTGCTGGTGGCTGGGCGATTCGTACTACGACGGGCTGCAAGCCCGGCTCAGCGGAACGTTCGGCCGAGGCTCGCAGGTGGGAGTTTCCTACACCTGGGGAAAAGCGATCGACACCGGCTCGGGCAGCTTGGTGGGCGATGAATTCCCCGGCAGCATTGCCAGCCCGCTCTGGTTCGACATTCGGCGCAATCGCGGCCTGGCGGATTTCAATATTGCCCAAAACCTGACAGCCAGCTACATCGTGAACTTGGGAGCGCCCAAAGTGGGCCAGGGGAATCGGGGGGTGGGCCCTGCGCGGCTGGACCTTGGGAGGGATATTCGAGGCCAGCACGGGGACGCCCTTCACGCCGATTTTCGGTGGCGATTCATTGGGTTTGAACAGCTCCAACCCCGTCCTCGATGTGCCGAACTTCGTGAACGCGCCCGGCTGCGCGTCCTCCCAGGTGAATCCCGGCAACCCCCTGCACTACATCAAGACCCAGTGTTTTGCGGTTCCCAACCCCATTACGCTACTGGGGAATCTGGGCCGGAATACGCTGATCGGTCCGGGACTGGTGAACCTGGATTTTTCGATGTTCAAGAATAATTACGTAAAGAGGATTTCCGACGCTTTCAACGTGCAGTTCCGCGCGGAGTTTTTCAACGTCCTGAATCACGCGAACTTCGCCCCACCGTTCAACAATACGGCCTTATTCGATGCCCAAGGCAATCCTCTGGGCAACGCCGGCCAGATTACCAGCACGCAGACGCCCGCCCGGGAGATTCAGTTCGCGTTGAAGATGATCTGGTAAGAGGCTGCGGCCGCTTCCGTACGCGGCGAGGCGACTTCAGCCAACGAAAGCAGTGCAGATCCTGCCGGGAGGCGCGGGATGATATCTTTTCAGTGAATCTTAAGGTCTGCGGAGCTAGGATAAATGCTTGGGGACTGGGTCAAGGTCCTCCATTCCGGAGAGCGCGGCTAGGCTCGCAGGGCGGGGGGCAATGCGACTACTCATCGTTGAAGACGAAAAGAAGATGGCAGAGTTGCTCAAAAAAGGTCTCGAGGAAGAGAATCATACGGTCAACGTGGCGTGTGACGGGCGATCCGCCCTGGAACACGTCCGAGCGTGCGAGTTCGATGCCATCGTGCTGGATGTAATGCTACCGGGAATCGATGGTATTGAGGTCGCGCGGCGAATTCGGAGTAGCCAGCGCAAGACGCCGGTCCTAATGCTCACGGCCCGCGATGCGGTCCCGGATATAGTAAAGGGGCTCGACGCTGGCGCGGACGACTATTTGACGAAGCCCTTCTCTTTTGAAGAATTCCTGGCTCGGCTGCGTGCGGTGGCGAGGCGGGGAGGGGCTCCGCGCCCAACGTGCTTGCAGGTGGCCGATCTGGAGCTGGACCCAGCCACTCGCCGAGTTCAACGGGGCAGCCAGGAGATTCATCTCAGTCCCACGGAGTTTCGCCTACTGGAATTCCTGATGAGACGCACGGGAAGAGTGGTCTCACGAAACACAATTATCCAGGCTGTCTGGGATTCCGACCGCGGAGTCGAGGAGAACACGTTAGACGCGTTCATTCGGCTTGTGCGGAGTAAAGTGGATCGCAGCTACACCCGCAAGCTAATTCACACAGTCCGTGGGGTCGGGTACGCGGTTCGGGAGGACTGACCCGTATGAAACCGCTCAGCATCCGACTCAAGCTGACGGTCTGGTATTCGGCCGTGCTGTCTTCCACACTGATCCTGTTTGGCTTGGTTGCCTTCTTGGCGATGCGGCACGGCATCGAAAGCAGCGTAGACGATGGATTGCGCGAGCAAGTGAGGGGCATTAGCGTGGTGATGAGCAACGTGCTCCCGGAGAGCGGGGAAAGATTGAAAAACGAGCTCCGAGAGCGTTCCGAACAGCGGGGAGAGCGTGATTTTGCCCAAGTGTCGGACGAAAAAGGGCACTGGCTCTTCCGGTCGGAACGGATGGTGCGTTTGGATATAGCTCGGGTAGGGACACGCGAGCCGTCGTATTTCAATATACATGCCAAAGGCCTTCCTTTGCGAGTGCTGACCCAGGAGTTTAATCTGGGCGGGCAGGCGTATTGGGTACAGGTAGCAGTGCCGATGGGGGATTTCGACGAGGCTCTGAATCGTTTCAAGTGGTTTTTGCTTCTTTCCAGCCCGCTCCTGCTTGTCCTCGCTTCCGTGGGCGGCTACTGGATGAGTCGCTACGCCTTGGAGCCGGTTGACGAAATTACTCGGGCGGCTCAGGAAATCAATTCGAAGAATCTGTCCCGGCGGTTGACCGTGCGCCAGAGCCGCGATGAACTGCAGCGCCTCTCGGAAACGTTGAACGGCATGCTGGCAAGGCTGGAAGGAGCTTTCAGCAGGATCACCCGGTTCACCGCCGACGCTTCGCACGAGTTGCGCACCCCCCTTGCGCTGATGCGAACGACCGCGGAGATTTCCCTGAGGAAATCGCGGAGCGAGGCGGAATACCGCGAATCGCTGTCTGAGATTCTCGGTGAATCGGAAAGGACCTCCGCGCTTGTCGAGAAGCTGATGTTGCTGGCACGTACCGATGCGGGTTTCGAATCTCTGGAGCGCGTTCCTTTGAATCTGTCCGGCTGCCTCGCCGGTGCCTGCCGGGAAGGCCACACCTTGGCCGAAGGGAAGGGGCCCGACTTTCAGGAGCAGTTGCCTAAAGGGCAAACACGCGTCATCGGGGACCCCCATGCGCTCCACCGTCTATTTCTCATCTTGATCGACAATGCCGTCAAATATACGCCCGCAGAGGGACACGTTGCGGTTTCCTTGACCGCTGACTGCGCATTCGCGCTTGTCGAAGTCCGGGATACGGGGATTGGGATAGGCGAAGACGACTTGCCTCACATTTTTGAGCGATTTTATCGTGCAGACAAAGCCCGGTCGCGTGAACGGGGTGGCGTCGGCCTCGGCCTCTCGATTGCGCGCTGGATTGCAGACGCCCATGGCGGCTCGATTCGGGTCCGGAGCACCCCCGGCGTGGGCTCAGTCTTCCAGGTTCGCCTTCCGCTGGACAAAGGCTAAGGCCGGCCTCAGCGACCGCCGAGACCTAGAAGACCGGCAACAAATTCGCGCTTCCCACCCTCGCAAGCCATTGCATTCGCCGGAGAGAGTGGCATTAATCGAGATGCGCGGTTGCCCGTTGGTTGTTCTTGCCCACATGGGAAGAGGTGCACGGGCCGGGATGCCGTACTACCCCATCGTGCCTGGAGTAATCGAGTGGAAAATGGGCGCGTGGGCGTACGCGCGGGGAGTTGGTTCCGTTTTGATGTTGGGCAAATGGCAGACCACGCACCGTCCTCCTGGACTACTCGCCGGGTGGTGCGTCTGCGCCCTGGTCATAGGTCAGCATGGCCTCTTTGGAGATCCTTAATTTCACTCATCTTTTCAGGTGCCTTTCAGGTTGACCTTGTATCGTAATTGGGGATGCAAATGAGTCCACGAGGTTATGAAGCACGGAATTGAGGAAGCCCCGCATGGAACCCGCTCGGGCTGTGGGCCAGTCTTGCATCAGGAGGCAGAGCCTTTGAAGGCCATCTTTTTTTTATCGATTTTTCTGATGGCCGTGGCACCCGCGCTCGGGCAGGCGGGCACGCTCCATGGCGTGATGACAGACCCAAGCGGCTCCGTCGCTCGCGGTGCAACGGTTTCCCTTATAGGGCGCGCCCAGGTAGCCAAAGGGACCCTTTCGGGAACGGTCCGGGCGTCGGGTGGTTCCCGGATTCCAATGGCCCGCGTTTTGATCCAAAACACCGCAACCGGCCTGGCCCGGTCGGTCACCGCGAATCGTAGCGGCTTCTACCACGAGAGCAATCTCCCGCCGGGTGAATATGAGGTCATAGCCACGGCTCCCGGTTTTGTGGCCGCCCGGGTGACGGTTTCCGTCGCCGCGGGGGCCAGGCAGGTGGCGAACCTCGTGCTCGGCATTCACCAAAATAACCCGGCCGCCACGGGGCAGGCGTCCGTTTCGGCCGTGCAAGGGGTCGTGAACTCCCAAAGCGTGCAAGAGCTGCCGCTCAACGGCCGTTCGGCATCCAACCTGGCCACGCTCCAACCAGGTGTCTCACAGGCTCGCACGGCCCCAACCGCGAACGCCATGCAGGGGTTCGGCACGGAGATGGTGATTTCGGGCCAGCGTCCGCGGCAAAACGACTATACGCTGGACGGCATCAGCGTGAACGACTACGCCAACGCCCCGCCGGGCAGCGCGGCCGGCGTCAATCTGGGGGCCGATGCCACTAAGGACTTCTCCGTGATCACGAGCAATTATCCGGCCCAGTACGGCCGTTCGTCGGGGGGAATCATTGCCCAGACGACGCGGTCGGGCACGAATGGTTTCCACGGAGACGTATTCGAATATATTCGCAACAGCGCGCTGGACGCGCGGAATTACTTCGATTCGATCAAGCCGCCCTTTCGCCGCAATCAATTCGGCGGGACGATTGGCGGGCCGATTCGCAGGAAGCGGGCATTCTTTTTCGCCTCCTACGAGGGGTTCCGTCAGTCGCAGGGGTTGACCTTCGTGGATGACGTGCCCTCGCAGGCGGCGCGCCAAGGCAATCTCTCGACCGGCACGATCACCGTCGACCCGAAAATCCTCCAGTTGCTGAACGCCTTTTACCCCCTGCCCAATCGGGGCCTGCTGGGCAACGGGGATACAGGAGTATTCGCCTTTGCCGGCCAGCAGGTCACCCCGGAGAACTATTTCACCACTCGCGTGGACGACAAGCTGACCTCGCGGGACTCGCTCAGCGGCGTCTATCTGTTCGATGCCGGCAGCGTGAGGCAGCCGGACGAATTCAACAACAAGGAAACGGGCTACAACTCGCGGCACCAGTTCTTCCTGTTGAGCGAAACGCACACCTTCGGCCCGACCTTGCTCAACGCCTTCCGTTTCGGGGTCAACCGGGTGGTGGTGAACGCGGGGCTGACCTTTCCCGGGGCCAATCCGAATGCCACAGACCCCGCCTTCGGCGGAGTGCCTGGGCAGAATGCCCCCGGAGTCGAGTCGGTGCCGGGACTCACGGGCTTCACGGGCGGCGTCAACTCCAACGGCAGCCAGCATTTCCACTTCACCGACGTCCAGGCCTACGACGACGTTTCCTGGCAGCGCGGACGGCATGCCTTCAAATTCGGCGCCAGCATCGAACGCCTGCGCGACAACATATTGGCGGACAACCACACCGCGGGGAATTTCTTCTTTAACTCGCTCTTTGATTTCCTGACCAACCAGCCCGCTCACATCGAGTTTTCGCTGATCCCGCCGCTCTCCGAGCGCGGATTCCGGCAGACGATTGTGGGTGCTTATGCCGAGGACGACTGGCAAGTGCGTTCGAACCTGACGCTGGCATTGGGCTTGCGCTACGAAATGGCCACCGTGATGTCGGAAGTGCACGGCCATCTGACCACCCTGCGTAGCCTGACCGACGCGCAGCCTCACCTGGGCTCGCCGATCATCTACAATCCCACGCTGGGCAATTTCGAGCCCCGCGTGGGCGTCTCCTGGGACCCGTTCGGCAACGGCAGGACAGCGGTCCGGGCCGGCTTCGGAATGTTCGATGTGTTGCCGTTGCCCTATCTGTTCGAGCTGACTCAGATCTATGCCGCCCCCTTCTACGACTCCGGTTCCTCGACGAGTCTCCCGCCCGGCTCCTTCCCGGCCGGCGTGCCGCTGACGCCGAATGATTTTCGCCAGGCCTACTACCAGCCCCGTCCCGAGCGCAATTACGTGATGCAATGGAACCTGAACATCGAGCAGACCCTGTCGAAAGACTTCATGATGAGCGTTGCCTATGTGGGTTCGCGCGCCTTGCACGAGCCCATTCGCGTCGATGACGCCAACATCGTGCTGCCCACGCTGACCACGCAAGGCTACCTCTGGCCCTCGCCCGCCGGCAGCGGCACGCGTCTCAACCCGAATGTCGGCGAGATTACCGGCTGTTTCTGGACGGGCGATTCCTATTACGACGGTCTGGAAGTTCATCTCCGGGGAAAGTTCGGCCAAGGCTCGCAGGCGGGACTTTCCTACACTTGGGGGAAGGCGATCGACACCGGTTCGAGCAGCACGGCAGGCGATGAATTCCCCAACAGCATTGCCAGCCCGCTCTGGTTCGACGTTCGCCGTTATCGGGGCCTGGCGGCCTTTGATACCGCACAGGATTTGACGGCCAGCTACATCTTGAACCTGGGAACACCCAAACGGATACAGGGCATCGGGCGGTGGGCCTTGGGCGGCTGGGCCGTGGGCGGGATCTTCGAGGCCAGCACGGGCACGCCTTTCACGCCGGTTTTCGGGGGCGATCCATTGGGAGTGAACAGTTCCAGCCCCAGCGTGGATGTGCCGAACTTTGTGAACGCGCCGGGCTGCTCCTCCTCGCAGGTGAATCCCGGCAACCCCCTGCACTACATCAAGACCCAGTGTTTTGCGGTGCCCAACCCCATTACGCTGCTGGGAAATCTGGGCCGGAATACGCTGATCGGTCCGGGACTGGTGAACCTGGATTTTTCGATGTTCAAGAATAATTACGTGAAGAGAATTTCCGACGCCTTCAACGTGCAGTTCCGCGCGGAGTTTTTCAACGTCCTGAATCACGCGAACTTCGCCCCGCCGCTCGATAACCGGGCTTTGTTCGACGCACAGGGCAAGCCGCTGGCCAACGCCGGCGAGATCACCGGCACGCAGACGCCCGCCCGGGAGATTCAGTTCGCGTTGAAGATGATCTGGTAGGGGGCCGAGGGTCGCCGGCGGACGCGACGCAATCTGCCGATTCATCTTGCGTGCAGGTCCTTTTGGTTTCCGGCGTCTGCCGGAATGCGGTCGCGGGTCATGTTCGTGCCGTGAATTTCGGTTTTGGCGCATGTCCTGTGAAATCACATTGCATATAATGCCTGGGGTGGTCGGGAAGGATGTACGAGGGGGATCATGATTTCTTGGGGAAAGCATCAACGGGGAACTATTGTCTTTTTCTTAATACTCGCCATTCTAGTTTTGTTTACCGCAGGCGCGGTGCCGGGTAGCGCCCAGGTCGCCAAAGGGAGCCTTTCGGGAACGGTCCGGGCGTCCGGCGGTTCCCGGGTTCCAATGGCCCACGTTTTGATCCAAAGCACCGTAACCGGTTTGGCCCGATCGGTCACCGCGAATCGAAGCGGCTTCTACCATGCGAGCAATCTCCCGCCGGGTGAATATGAGGTCATCGCCTCGGCTCCCGGTTTTGTGGCTGCCCGGGTGACGGTTTCCGTTGCCGCGGGGGCCAAGCAGGAGGCCAACCTCGTGCTCGGCATTTACAAAAGTACCCCGGCCGCTACGGGGCAGGGATCCGTTTCGGCCGTGCGAGGGGTTGTGAACTCCCAAAGCGTGCAAGATCTTCCGCTCAACGGCCGTTCGGCGTCCAACCTGGCCGCGCTCCAGCCCGGTGTCGCGCAGGCTCGCACGGCGCAGACCACGACCGCTCAGGGGGGATTCGGCACAGAGATGGTGATATCCGGCCAAAGTCCGCGTCAAAACGACTACACGCTGGACGGCATCAGCGTGAACGACTATGCCAACTCCCCGCCGGGCAGCGCGGCCGGCGTCAATCTGGGTGCCGATGCGACGAAACAGTTCTCGGTGACCACCAGCAATTATCCGGCGCAATACGGCCGTTCTTCTGGCGGAATCGTTGCCCAGACCACGCGGTCGGGCACGAATGAGTTTCACGGGGACGTTTTCGAATATATTCGCAATAGCGTGCTAGACGCGCGGAATTACTTCGATTCGGTCAAGCCGCCCTTTCACCGCAATCAATTTGGCGGGACGCTTGGCGGACCAATTCTCAAGAGCCGCGCCTTCTTTCTGGTGTCCTACGAGGGATTCCGCCAGTCGCAGGGGCTGACCTTCGTGGATGATGTGCCGTCGCAGGCGGCGCGAAATGGCAATCTTTCGAGCGGCACGATCACGGTCGATCCGAGCGTTCTGAACCTGCTGAATGCCTTTTACCCGTTGCCCAATCGTGGCCTGCTGGGAAACGGGGATACGGGGGTCTTCGCGTTTGCCGGGCAGCAGGTCACTCCGGAGAACTATTTCACGACCCGGCTGGACGACAAGCTGACATCACGAGACGCGCTCAGCGGCGTTTATCAGTTCAATGCTGGGAGCGTGACGCAGCCGGACGAATTCAACAACAAGGGAACGGGATACAATTCAGCGAACCAGTTCTTGATGTTGAGCGAGTCGCACACCTTCAGCCCTACGTTGCTCAACTCCTTCCGCTTCGGGATCAACCGGGTGGTGGTGAATGCGGGACTGACTTTCCCGGGTGCAAATCCGAATGCGGCAAACACTTCATTCGGAACGGAGCCGGGGCAGAATGCGGCCCAAGTCACGGTGCCGGGACTGACGAGCTTCACGGGCGGCCTCGGTGCAAACCCCATTTACAAATTCCACTTTACGGACATCCAGGTCTACGACGACTTTTCCTGGCACCGTGGAAAGCACGCGTTCAAATTCGGCGCCAGCATCGAACACATGTACGACAATATGTTCGGCCACTCCACCCTCGCTGGCCAATTCAAATTCAACTCGCTCTATGATTTCCTGACCAACCAGCCCTATTCTGTACAAGAAACGCTGCCCTCGCCGCTGAGCCCCCGCGATCTCCGGCAGACGATCGTGGGTGCCTATGCCGAGGACGACTGGCAAGCGCGCCCGAACCTGACCCTTGGATTGGGCTTGCGCTACGAGATGGCGACGGTGATCTCGGAGGTGAACAATGAGTTGAGCAACCTGCCAAGCCTCACCGCTGCTCAGCCTCAGCTGGTCTCGTCGATCATTTCCAACCCGACGCTCGGCAATTTCGAGCCTCGCGTCGGCGTAGCCTGGGACCCGTTCGGGAACGGCAAGACGGTGCTCCGGTCCGGCTTCGGGATGTTCGATGTATTGCCATTGCCCTATATGTTCGAGCTGAATGCGATCAATTCCGCCCCCTACTTGAACTCCGGGACGGTCACGAACCTGCGGGCCGGCTCCTACCCGGCGGGCGTGTCCCTGACCCCGAGCGACTTCCGCCAGTCTTATTTCCAGTCGCATCCCGAGCGCAGCTACGTAATGCAATGGAATCTGAGCATCGATCACCGTCTGTCGAGAGACTTTTTCATGCGGATTGGATATATTGGCTCGCGCGGCGTGCACGAACCGTTCCGGTCCAACGACGCGAACATCGTGTTGCCCACGTTGACCCCGCAGGGCTACCTCTGGCCCTCGCCGGCCGGCAGTGGAACACGCCTAAATCCGAATGTGGGAAACATCAACTCCATGTGGTGGTTAGGCGATTCGTATTACGATGGCCTGCAAGCCCGGCTCAGCGGAACGTTCGGCCGAGGCTCGCAGGTGGGAGTTTCCTACACCTGGGGAAAAGCGATCGACGACACACTTTCGGGCAGCCTGAAAAGCGACGAATTCCCCGGTCAGATTTCCAGCCCGCTTTGGTTCGACATTCGCCGCTATCGCGGCTTGGCGGCTTTTGACGTTGCTCAAAATTTGACGGCCAGCTATATCTTGAGCCTGGGAACGCCGAAGTGGGCCAAGGGATTCAGCGGATGGGCCTTGGGCGGCTGGGCAGTGGGCGGGATATTCGAGGCCAGTTCGGGGACGCCCTTCACGCCGAATTTCGGCGGCGATCCGCTGGGTGTGAACAGTTCCGACCCCAACGTCGATGTGCCGAATCTTGTGAACGCACCGGGCTGTTCCTCTTCGCAGGTGAATCCCGGCAACCCGAAACACTACATCAAGACCCAGTGTTTTGCGGTTCCCAACCCCATTACCCTGCTCGGGAACCTGGGCCGAAATACACTGATTGGTCCGGGACTGGTGAACCTGGATTTTTCGATGTTCAAGAATAATTACGTGAAGAGAATTTCTGACACCTTCAATGTTCAGTTCCGCGCGGAGTTTTTCAATATCCTGAATCACGCGAACTTCGCCCCGCCATTCAACAACCGGAGCCTGTTCGACACCCAAGGCAATCCCCTCGGCAACGCCGGCGAGATCACCAGCACGCAGACGCCCGCTCGGGAGATTCAGTTTGCGTTGAGGATGATCTGGTAGGGAACTCGGGGTCGCCGCCGGACCGCGCCCCGCGCCAAGGACCCTGCCTGCCGAGACGTTCTTCCAGGAATGGCTGCCTCGGCGGGAGATAGATGGTGGGCCCTGGTTGACGATCTTAGAACTTTCACCCACCCAGTTTTTCGGCCTGGAATGAATCTAACCGCTTAATCGTTCCCGCACAGCTGGATGTCTGTGACTCCTTGTCAGAGGCGAGGAACCGGTACGGCTCCCAGTCTTCTGCCCCAGACAGTCTCCGAAATCCGTGAACCTCGTAGCCGAATTTGGATGAGCTTCCTTCGTCCACGTGGTCATGCTTATATTCGAAGCGGTCAATGGAAGCTTTTTCGCTCGGGTAGCAGTAGGACTTTTCGATTAGACGGACAAC
>Ga0307373_10011551_pt1 | contig 12772 bp, 5 predicted proteins | sample OX2MG_FD_202534 | JGI IMG/M metagenome (GOLD analysis project Ga0307373, IMG submission 202534) | Soil microbial communities from Risofladan, Vaasa, Finland - OX-2 | ecosystem: Environmental > Terrestrial > Soil > Coastal area > Acid sulfate soil | place: Finland: Risofladan, Vaasa | collected... | reverse complement strand
TGGCACTGTCACCGTCACCAAGAGTGATTTTGTCCGTGTAGTTCGTTTGGCCGGTACCACGGAAGCTGTGAGGTCGCGGCCCGTGCTGGCACCGAGACTCGAGGGAGCGCAGCTTGACTCGATGGTCGTGACCAAACTCGCACGGGCGGGCGCCCACGTGCGACAGGGCGACCTACTTGTTGAGTTCGATCGCCAGGCGCAAATAAAGGACTCCCTGGATAAGAAAGCGGCTTATCAGGACCTTGTCGATCAGGTTGAAGAGAAACGAGCCGCTGAGGATGCCGCCCGCGCAAAGGACGAAACAGAACTGAAGCAAGCCGAAGACGATCTGACCAAGGCGCAACTGGAAGTATCGAAGAAGGACATCGTTTCCCGCATTGACGCGGAGAAAAACCAGGAAACCCTTGAAGAAGCTGAGCAAACTCTCAAACAACTCCGCCAAACCTTCCAGCTGAAACGTCAGGCTGCGGCGGCCGATATTCGCGTCCTGGAAATCCAGCGGGACCGCGCTCGCGGCACAATGCTCTACGCGCTGGGAAACGCAGAGAAGATGACGATCCGCTCGCCCATGAACGGCATCGTGGTCTTAAATACGATTTGGCTGGGCGGCAGAATGGGAGAAGTGCAAGAAGGCGATGAAGTGCGCCCCGGCGTTCCGTTCATGAAGGTGATTGATCCCGCGGAGATGGACGTGCGCGTCGAAGTGAACCAAGCGGACATGCCCGAATTGCGCGTTGGGCAGCGGGCGTCGGTGCAGCTCGATGCTTATCCGGGCCTTTCGTTTCCCGGTGTCCTCGAAGAACTGGCGCCTCTGGGCCACTCAGGTCAATTTTCGGATAAAGTGCGTGAGTTCGCGGCTATTTTTACGATTCGTGGAAACGATCCCAAGCTCATGCCCGATCTTTCCGCCTCTGTCGACGTAGAACTCAACACAACAAAAAATGTCCTTCTTGTACCGGCACAAAGCGTAGCCATCGACACAGGGCAAGCGTATGTGTGGTTGAAAACGGCGGCTGGCTTTGACAAGCGCCGCATCGAAACCGGTCCGGCGAACGATTTGCAGGTGACGGTCGAGTCGGGATTGAAAGCCGGCGACGTAATACGGAAAGATGCACAGCAAAGCAGTGGCTCGTCCTGATTGAAATGAGCAAAGTCGAGAATTTATGGAGGCGCAGAAAGGGAGCAGTACTGCTCTGCTCACTCATCATTCTTGGATCTGCCGGCTTGGGCGCTTTCCGCTTGGCTCGTCCCGCACCGCTGATTCCCAGCGTCCTCGTTCAGCGCACTGACTTCACGGACTACGTGCAAATCCGCGGCGAAGTGAAGGCCCTAAAATCCGTCACTATTTCAGCGCCGTACCAGGCCGGCGATCTGCAAATCATCAAGCTGGCGTCGAATGGCGCGCCAGTGAAGAAAGGCGGCGGCGTGGTGCAGTTTGACGTGACGACGCTGAAACAAACTTCCGCACAAGCTCAATCCACATTGAAGTCCTGCGATGCCGAAATCCAACAGGCGCGCGCGAAGGCCCGCTTGACAGAAGAACAGGATCTCACCGACGTGATGAAGGCACGATTCGACGTGGAGTCCGCGAAGCTGGACGCCAGCAAGCATGAAATTCTTTCAAAGATCGATGGCGAGGAAGCGGACCTGAAGCTTGCCGATGCGCAACAGAAGCTGAAAGAAATGAATGAGAAGCTGAAGGCAGATCGTGCTTCGGACGCGGCGGTCATCGAGAGCAAACAGCAAAAACGCGATCAGGCGCTATACCAAGTTCGCCAAACGGAACGCAGCCTGCACGAGCTCACATTGCGCGCGCCCATCGACGGTGTCGTTACTTTGCAGGACAACTGGCGGGCAGCCGGACCTATGGGCAACGCCATGCCGTTTAAGCCCGGCGACCGCGCCTGGCCGGGCGCTGCAATTGCCGAATTGCCGGATCAATCCACGCTGGAAGTTTCCGCTCGCATCGACGAAACCGAGCGAGGCAGCGTACAGGCGGGTCAAACAGCAAATGTCCGAATCGACGCCATCCCGGATCGAGAGTTCAGCGGACGCGTCACTCAAATCAGCACCATCGCGAGCATGGATTTCTCTTCCGGCTGGCCTTTCCCGAGGAATTTTACGATGGACATTGCGCTCAGTGGTTCTGACCCCCGACTTCGACCGGGCATGAGCGCCAACGTGCGCGTTATCGTGGACCGTATTCCGAATGGAATCACGATTCCGGCGGCCGCGCTATTTCACAAGGCGGGCCAAAGCGTGGTCTACGTGGTCCACGGCGAAAAGCTTGAACCACGCCCCATTGAGGTATCGCGGCGCAGCGGCGATCAGCTTCTGATTGCGAAGGGATTGCAGCCGGGTGAGCGCGTGGCATTGCAAGAACCGGCGGGATCGGACTAGAGATAAAGAATGGACTCGAAAAACATTCCATTTGGCACACTCATGGTGTTGACCATCGCGGCCATGAGTCTGGCTTCGTGCGCGGCTCGCGGCGCCACGCAGCCCTCTTCACAAGACATACCCCTGACCACGGTAAAGCAGGGTGATCTCCAGCCCAACGTGTACACAACCGGCGACCTTCGCGCTACACGAACCGTCATGCTAATCGCTCCGCCGATTGGCGGCGGCTCTCTGCAAATTATTCGTCTTGAAAAAACGGGCTCGCCAGTAAAGAAGGGAGATATCGTCATCGCATTCGACCCCAGCCAGCAGCAATACAATCTGGAACAGAGCCGCTCGGATTTCGAGCAGGCTCAACAAGAAATCGTGAAAGCGAAGGATGACTCCGCGGTGCAGGTCGCGCAGGACCAAACTGCTTTGTTGAAAGCGACCTTCGCGGTGCGCCAGGCTGAACTCGATGTGAGCAAGCACGAGATTGTCAGCGCCATCGACGCGGAAAAAAATCAGTTGACCCTCGATGAAGCAAAAAGGGCGCTCGCGCAACTCCAACAGGACATCCAGTCGCACGCAGCGTCCAATCAGGCGACCATCGCCGTCGCCAATGAAAAACGCAACAAAGCAGTGCTCGCCATGCAGCAGGCTCAACAGAACATCGAAAATATGCAGGTGCGGGCGCCATTCGATGGCTTGGTGGTGGTGCGCGACAATGAAAATGCCGCGGGCGGACTTTTCTTCGGCGGAATGACGCTGCCGGAATATCAGGCCGGCGACCAGACACAACCCGGCTCGATTATTGCCGACGTGATCGACATCAATCAGATGGAAATCGCCGCGAATGTGGGAGAGATCGATCGGGCCAACATTAAAGTCGGGCAACCGGTCGAGGTGCACGTGGACGCCCTGCCGGGATTGACCTTGCCAGGCCGAATCACAACTGTCGCCGGAATGTCGGGAGGATCATTCTTCGACGAGGATTCGGCGCACAAATTTGGCGTGACGATTCAACTGACTCAACCGGACAATCGCCTGCGCCCCGGATTTACGACGCAACTCGTCATCCTTGGCGATCCTCTGCGAGGTGCACTCTACGTCCCGCGCCAGGCGGTTTTTCAAAAAGACGGGAAGGCGACAGTCTACGTGAAAACCGGCGGAGGGTTTGACGCTCGGGAAGTGAAAATTCGTTATGTAACCAACGGAGTGGCTGTGATCGACGGGCTGAGCAAAGGCACGCAGATCGCGCTCATTAATCCTGTTCAAAATCCCGCCTCCAAGCCCAACTCCGCGGCGCCCGCGCCCGGAGCACCGTAAGAATGGCGACGCAACAGATCGAGCCTGCTCGACTGGCTTACCCGCGCTCGCTGCGCCAGTGGTTCCCCGATTTGCGCCTGGGCTTCGAAAATCTGATGGTCCACAAATTGCGTTCTCTGCTCACGATGCTGGGAATGATCTTCGGCGTTGCAGCTGTGGTATCGATGCTCTCGATCGGCGCGGGAGCGCAACAAAAAGTGATGGCCTTTATCGAGCAACTCGGCGTGCGGAATCTGATCGTGGAAGCAAAGGAAGCGAGCAATTATCAGACGCTTCAAAAAGTCCGGCGAAGTTCGCCGGGGCTTACCTTCGCCGACTATCGCACTATTTTGAATGTGGCCGGCATCGCCGAGGCCACGCCGCGCAAAAGATTCACGCCTTCCAAGCTGATCCCCAAAGCCGAACAAGAGGATCCGCAAGTCTACGGCGTGAATCAAAACTACCCACGCATCGCTGGGCTTCGTGTGACCGAAGGCAGATTTTTCGGTTCCGCGGAGAACGCCGCTGCCGCGCCCGTGTGCGTCCTGGGTTCAGCGGCGAAGTTCAATTTATTCGGCTCCGGGGAGGCGCTGGGCAAATACATCAAGGTGGATGATCAGTGGTTCCACGTGATTGGAGTGGTGGGGCCGGAACTGGCGGCGCAAACCGAAGTAGCCGGCGTGCCCAACCAGGACTTGAACAACTTGATTTATGCGCCCGTGAATGCCGTGGTCCTGCGGTTGGAGGATTCCATGAGCGATCTGAAAGATGAAATCGACGGCATGTACCTGCATCTGGCGCCGGCGGCGGACAGCGCCGGCGTTGCGGAAGTCGTGCGAGGCGTTCTGAATACATCGCACCACAATGCGGGCGATTTCACGATCATCGTGCCCGCGGAACTTTTGGCTGAACAGCAACGGACGGAGCGCCTCTTCAACACAGTGATGGTGGCCATTGCTTCGATTTCGCTTCTCGTCGGAGGCATTGGAATCATGAACATCATGCTGGCCAGCATTCTGGAGCGGACACGGGAAATCGGTGTTCGTCGTGCCGTCGGCGCGCGTCAATCCGACATCGTGCGCCAATTCGTCGTGGAAGCGATTTTGATTTCCTTCGCCGGAGGCGTTGTGGGCGTTGTTTTCGGGTTCGGGATGTCCCGATTGATTGCGTGGTTGGCAGGATGGTCGACCATTGTGACGGCCAGTTCCATCTTGCTTGCTTTTGTGGTGTCCATATCCGTGGGAATAATCTTTGGGACTTATCCCGCGATGAAGGCTGCGCGCCTCGATCCGGTGGAAGCAATCCGCTACGAATAAATGAAGGCCACGCAATCGTTTTCGTGCGTTCTGATTTGAATATTCAAGCAGCATCACTCCACTTTGGAGGAATGAATTGAAACCATCACACGTTTGGCTCGTTGCGTGCCTGGCAGTATCGCTTTGCTGTGCTCCCACCTATGCGCAGAATTCTTCCTATCGCAAGTCCCTGGAGAAATCGTTCGGACATCAGCAACAAATCTCCGACGCGCAGGTGTCGCAGAGTTTCCAACAGTACATTGCAGGTGGAACGCTGCAACTTTCATTGGACGACGCGATCCGGCTGGCCCTCGCCAATAACACAGATATTGTTCTCGATCAGGAGCAAATCGGCGCGGCTAGGAATGCCATTGACTTCGCGCGCGGCCCATTTGATCCCTCGCTCACGTCAAGCTTCAATGCGTTTCGTTCGAAGTCTCCCACGTTTTCGCAGCTTTCCGGAGCGCCTACGTTGAGCAACCTCACACAGAGCGCCCAGCTCGGCGTTTCCCAAACCTTGGAAACTGGAACAAACTACCAGGCTTCGCTTAACGCGAATAAGCTCTCGTCAAACGCCTCCTTCAACTTTTTCAATCCTTCGGTTTCCGGTGATTTTCTGTTCACATTTTCGCAGCCGCTTCTGCGCGGCCGGGGATTTTTGCCTAATCGCGGACCGATCATCATTGCGCAGCGTGGGCTTGCCCGGTCGCGCGCCATATTCAAACAGGAGGTAAATGACGTCATTCTTCAGGTTGTGGCTCAATATTGGAATGTCGTTCAAGCGAGGGAGAGCCTAGCCGTGCAGCGCAAATCGCTCGATGAGGCGCAGCAAAGCTACGACCATGACAAGCACTCATTGCAGCTCGGCGCGCTGCCGCCGCTCGACATTTATCGCTCCGAATCGCAGGTTGCCCAGCGGCGCGTCTCTGAAATTCAGGCCGAATATTTCCTGAAACAGACGGAAGATACCTTTCGGCAAATCATTGGAGCCGATATCGATCCCAACATTCGTGCGCTCGATCTTGACTTGACCGAGCCGCCGGATCCCGCGGGAAACTTGATGAACATGGACATCGCCACCGCGCTCAACAAGGCACTGGCCAACAGGCCGGAACTCGACGCGCAGCGCCAGCAACTGGCAAATGACGCGCTCAACATTAAAATCGCGCACAATGAACTGGAACCGAATCTGTCGCTCACTGGAACTTACGAAAGCAATGGGCTGGGAGGGAACGAAATCAATGTCAATACCATTCCGGCACAAATAATTTCGCGAGGTGGCTGGTCTGATGCGCTTGGCCAGGTGTTCGGCTTCGGATTTCCAGGCTACGGAGTTGGAGTTTCTTTGACGCTGCCGATCAAAAACCATGCGAACGAAGCCAATCTCGGAGACGCGCTAGTGACGCGGCGTCACGACCTCTATTCAGAGCGCCAGACGCGCCAGAACATCACGTTGGATGTTACGAACTCCGTTCACCAGCTCGAAGAGTCGAAGCTGGGAATGGAGGCTTCCAAGATCGCGCTCGACCTTGCACAGAAAAACCTACAAGCCGAGGAGCGCAAGTACGCGTTGGGAGCGCAGCCGATCTTTTTTACGCTGGAAGCTCAGACGGAGCTGGCGCAAGCGGAATTAAGTCTCGTGCAGGCGGAGGTTGGTTACCAGCTGGCGGTCACGGCCGTTGACCACGCCACGGGCGATTTGCTTGACCGCTACCACGTGCAAGTCGCCAAGCTCTCCCAATAAATATGTCCGTTCTTGGACGAACGCCGAGCGAGAGCCTGCCTCTCGCAAACCGGCGCCGCAATAGGGCGCGCTGTCTCCCAAAGCAATACGGTTTTCGCTGCCGCGCCCGATGAATTACCACTCGGGCTTCGCGCAGTTTGGCTTATTTACCGCACGGATTGCTGAGCGCGGCCGCCGGCGCCGGCAACGGCTCCAGGTGCGCATTCGTTAGCTGCGTGTTTAGCGCGGTCAGATCGTGACTCTTCAAATCATCCCACTGCGCCAACGTTGTATTCAGGTCCTGACAATAATCATGATAGGCCGTGCGCATGGCTTCCGTCGGCGCCATGTCCGCACCGTCGATCTCCGATGCCAGCCCGCCAAACTCATTATTCAGCAGCGCAAAGCTCGGCTTCGGTTTCCCGAAGCGGAAGCCGCCTCCTTCCTGGCCTTCTATTTTCTCCGCCTTCTGATCGAAATCCTTCGCGGCATCGAGAGCTCCCTTTGCGCCAGGGTTCTGCGCCATGCTCTTCTCTCTGTCCGCGAGCGCAGCGCGCAACCGCGCAACTTGTTGATGCGCTTGATAGCTCGCCGTCACCGCGCTGGTGACTTTCTGATCCAGATCCAATTGCTGTGTCAGCTCATCCTTCGCGACACTAACTCTTGGGTCGAGCTGCACATAAACCTCCTGCTTGAAAATCTGTCCGTTCACCTTCAGCTGTACCTCATATCGCCCCGGCACGACGAGCGGCCCTCGAGGATCTGCCGGCGTATCTCCGTAAAGCGCGGAAATCGGATACTGGTGACGTAGCGTCATCGGCGGCGCGTAGCGCAAATCCCACACAAAACGATTCATGCCCGCATGTTTCGTCAGCGGCTGCGGGCGACCTATCCAGTAAGAGGGTACAGGCGGCGGTGGCTCGGTGGACTCCGCGATGGGCGCGCTCGAATATTGCCGGACCAAGCTCCCCGCCGGATTGTAGATTGCCAGCAAGATATCGCCGGTGGGCGCACTTTTCAAATAGTAGTCAATCACGGCGCCATTTGGCGGATTCTCGCCGGCAGGCATTTCGGGAGGCGGCGGCGTGTCCTGATTCGCGTCGCGCCGCACACGTATTGCCGTCCGCGGCAGAAACAAATACACATTGGCGACTGCCACTTGCGAACCCATCTGCCGGAGCGGCGTTAAATCATCGAGCACCCAAAACGCGCGTCCATAAGTCGCAGCCACCAAATCATTGTCCTGAATTTTCAAGTCGCGCACGGATACTGTTGGCATGTTCAGTTCCAACGATTGCCAATGGTCCCCGTCGTCGAAAGAAACGTATGCGCCGTTCTCCGTTCCGACATATAGAAGTCCCTTCTTGACCGGATCTTCGCGCACCACGCGTGCAAAATCTCCGTCGGGAATGCCTGCGTCCGTTTCCTGCCACGTCTTTCCATAATCGTGAGTACGATAAATATGAGGCTTGAAATCGTTTGATTCGTGATTGTCCACCGCGACATACGCGGTCGCGGCATTGAAAGGAGATGCATCAATCAAACTAATCAGCGTCCATTGCGATAATCCCGGAGGCGAGACGTTCATCCACGTTTTCCCGCCATCCTGTGTCAGTTGAATTAGTCCGTCCGTCGTTCCGGCCCAAATGACGCCCGCGCGCGCGGGAGAAGGTGCGATGGTATTAATCGACGTTCGGTTCGGCGGTGTGTTCTTGCTGTTGCTCGGTTGTTCTTCGCTCGCGCTTGGTCTCAACGTCAAATCTGGGCTGATCGCGCGCCAGGTCATCCCGCCGTCTCGCGTCTCGAGCACGTACTGCGTTCCCTCATACAACACGTGTGCATCCTGCGGTGAAAACACCAGCGGCGGATTCATGGCCATGCGGTAATCACCGTCGCGGCTGACATTTGGAGAAATGGTCGCTACCTGGCGGTTCATTCGGTTAACTTTCACAAGCCCCCGGCCCGGGCCGCCCGCGTAAATAATGTCCGGGTTCAGCGGATCGGGCACGATGTAGCCGAATTCGTATCCGCCCACGGGATCCCAGTCGAGCATCGTGATTTTGCCGTAATCCCCGCGGCTGCTCGTGCCCACCGAGCCGCTGTCTTGCTGCGTCCCATATACCCAGAACGGCCATCTGTTGTCCGTGGACAAATGATAAATTTGGCCCGTCGGCTGGTTATACCAGCTCGTCCACGAATGGCCTCCATCGATGCTGATCGTCGCTCCCTGATCGCTGCCCATGATCATCCAGTTCGAATTTGTAGGATCGATCCACAGCACGTGATTGTCATCTCCGCCGGGCGCGCCTTTGTATGAAATAAATGTTTTCCCGCCGTCCGTGGACCGGTACATCGAGGTTTGCATGACGTAAACCACGTCGGGATTGTGCGGGTCGAGATAGACTTTGCTGAAATATCCATTGCCGGTCACGCGCGGATCATTCGTGATTTTTGTCCAGTTGTTTCCGCCATCGTCGGAACGATACAGCCCTGCCTCGCCGCCTTGTGCGGACACAATCGCAAAGACTCGTTGTCCTCCCGGAGCCACGGCCACTCCCATTCTGCCCAGTTTTTCGGTCGGCAGTCCGTGGCCGACGATCGGCGTCCACGTGTCGCCTTCATCGGTTGTCTTGTAAACGCCCGCGCCTCCCGTCCCCATCAGCAATGACAACGGATCGTCAGGCTTCGAATAGTGATGCCACAGCGTGGCGAATCCAATGCGCGGATTGTCCGGTGCGAACGCCACGTCGATCGCGCCCGTCACGTTGTCTTTATACAAAACTTTCCGCCAGCTCTTACCCCCGTCCGTTGTTTTGAAGATTCCACGTTCCTCGTTCGGAGCGTATGTGTGCCCCAGCGCGGCGACCAAAACCACATCCGCATTTTGGGGATCAATCCAGATCGCCCCGATATGCCGCGAATCTTCCAAGCCAATCCGCGCCCATGTCTTTCCGCCGTCCACCGACTTGTACATGCCGTTGCCCTGATTCACGGCTCCGCCGACATCGCTGACGTCGCCGGTTCCCACGTAAATAATCTTCGAATCCGACGGCGCCACTTCCATCGCTCCAATCGAAGCGATGTGTTCGCTGTCAAAAATCGGTCTCCACATCATTCCGCCGTCCGTCGTTTCCCAAACCCCTCCTCCCGGCGTCCCGATGTAATACACCGCCGGATTCCCCGCGATCCCCGCGACGGCTGATACTCGCCCGGCCCGGAAAGGCCCAATATTCCTCCATCGCATACCCGCATAAAAACTTGGATCGTATTGCTGCGCGGATGCGCGTGGCGCGAGGCACGCGCTCGTCAAAATCAGCGCCATGCACCCGGCGATGCACAATCTCGCTACGCGCGCGTTTCGATCCATTCGCGCCGCCATCTCACGAAAATCCAGGCAGCACTTCCGCAGACTCACACCAATCATGACGAACCTCCCCCGAGCCGCGAAGCTTACACCCGCGGAATTTGCAATGGAATACGTTTATGGCCCCAATTCTCTTCCTGCGGCGGGCCAACGATGCCAAAGTGCGAGTCTTGGTTTATACTGCCTCGCGCGTAACCGTTTCGATGGCTCCGAAGAATTTCACAAGGCGCGACATTCTGAAGTTTGGTGCGATAGCTCCGGCCGCCGCACGCGCACTCGCGTCGCAATCTACCCGGCCCCTATTTAGCGATGATGAAGTGGCGAATCAGCACGCGAATGAGCAAGTGTCCAGCCAGCCGGATGCAACCGGGCGCGAACGCCTGCTTCTCGATTTCAATTGGCGATTTCACTTTGGCCACGCCGACGATCCTGCCCAGGATTTCAACTTCGGAAAAAGGAGCGCTTTTGCCAAGACGGGCGAGCTATTTCTGCCGTCGCGCGAAAATTTCGACGATAGCCAGTGGCAGTCAATTGATCTGCCGCATGATTTCGCCGTAGGGCTGCCTTTCGTCGACGCGCCGGGGCTCATTGACTTCGGTGCGAAGCCTCTTGGCCGCGAATATCCCGCGACCAGCATCGGATGGTACCGGCGCGTTTTCGAAATTCCCTCCAGCGACACCAACCGGCGGTTGGCAATCGAATTCGACGGCGTTTTCCGCGATTGCATCGTGGCTCTCAACGCCCACTACCTCGGACGCAACCTGAGCGGCTATGCGCCGTTTCGTTACGACATCACCGATTTTGCCAACTACGGGGGCAGGAATATTTTGGTCGTGCGTGTGGACGCAACTGAGCACGAAGGGTGGTTTTACGAGGGCGCGGGAATCTATCGCCACGTCTGGCTGGTAAAAACAAATCCCCTGCACGTCGCACACTGGGGAACGTATGTCACTTGCGATGTACAGCCCGGCATCGCGCGGATCGCGGTGACTACGCAAATCGCAAATGACAGTGACACGCAGAGACCGTGCCGCGTCGCTTCCGCCATCTTCGACAAAGCCGGAAAACGAATCGCGACGGCGCGCTCATCTGCGATAACAATCGCGCCGTGGACCAATCATGAGCTCAAGCAACAAATTGATGTACACGATCCCGCACTTTGGTCTATCGACGAGCCAAACATGTACCTCCTGCAGACCGTCGTTGAAGATAACAGCGGCGAAGACAGCAGCGCCGGCGTCGATCGCTATGAAACGCCGTTCGGTATCCGCACGATTCACTTCGACGCCGACAAGGGATTCTTCCTCAATGGGGCGCACGTTGAAATCAAAGGCACATGCAATCATCAAGATCACGCAGGAGTGGGCGCCGCACTGCCCGATCGCATCCAGTATTTTCGCATCGCGCGGCTGAAAGAAATGGGCGCAAACGCCTATCGCACCTCGCACAATCCGCCCACGCCGGAGCTGCTCGACGCGTGCGACCGCCTTGGCATGCTGGTAATGGACGAGACCCGCATGATGTCCTCGAACAAGGAAGGCCTCAGCGAATTCGGCCGCATGATCCGCCGCGATCGCAATCACCCGTCCGTTTTTCTCTGGTCAATGGGCAACGAAGAGCCCGACCAAGGCACAGGCCGTGGCGCTCGCATTGCTGCGACGATGAAACGGCTGGCTCGGCGGCTCGATCCGTCGCGCCCCGTCACTGTGGCCATGAACGGAAGTTGGGGCAAGGGCTACTCGAAAATCGTTGACGTGCAAGGGTTCAATTATTTTCACCTGGGTAGCGTGGATAAATTCCATACCGATTTTCCCGCCAAGCCCTGTATCGGCAGCGAAGAGGCAAGCACACTTTCGACGCGTGGCATCTACGAAAACGACAAAGTACGCGGCTACGTGTCCGCATACGATGTCAACAAGCCTGACTGGGGCTCCCTCGCCGAGGATTGGTTGAATTATTACAGCACCCGCCCGTTTGTCGCGGGCGCATTTGTGTGGACGGGATTCGATTATCGCGGCGAACCGACGCCGTACAAATGGCCTTGCATCAGTTCACATTTCGGCATCATGGATACCTGCGGATTTCCCAAGGACAATTATTTTTATTATCAATCGTGGTGGACCCCGAAACCCGTGGTGCACGTTTTTCCCCATTGGAATTGGCAAGGAAAAGAAGACCGTCCAATCAGCGTGTGGGTGCACAGCAATTGCGATGAGGTCGAACTTTTTCTCAATGGCACAAGCCTCGGCAGAAAATCCATGCCGCGAAACTCCCACCTTGAATGGGAAGTGAATTACGCCCCGGGAATTCTGTTGGCGCGCGGTTTTCAGGGCGGGGAAATAGTCGCGGAATCGAAGCAGGAAACTGCCGGACCGCCCGCTGCAATTCAGCTCACGCCTGACCGTCAGACCATCGGAGGCGACGGAGAAGATGTTGCCGTCATCACCGTGTCGATTTTAGATCAGAAGAATCGCATCGTCCCCATCGCCGGCAACGAAGTCAGCTTTGCACTGAGCGGCCCCGGCAAGATTATCGGAGTGGGCAACGGCGATCCGAGCAGCCACGAACCGGATAAGGCCAGTCAGCGGAAAACGTTCAACGGTTTTGCCCAGGCAATCGTGCAAGCGCAAAAACAGCCGGGCGATATTATATTGTCGGCGCGCTCTCCGGGTTTGCAATCGGCGACGGTAAAAATCACGGCCA
>Ga0307373_10011550_pt1 | contig 12773 bp, 10 predicted proteins | sample OX2MG_FD_202534 | JGI IMG/M metagenome (GOLD analysis project Ga0307373, IMG submission 202534) | Soil microbial communities from Risofladan, Vaasa, Finland - OX-2 | ecosystem: Environmental > Terrestrial > Soil > Coastal area > Acid sulfate soil | place: Finland: Risofladan, Vaasa | collected... | reverse complement strand
ATGAATGCTGCGGCGACCACGCTGGGTCTCACTTCGACGCACATCACCGACCCGACTGGCGTGGACCCGGCCACCACCAGCACGGCAAAGGACCTGGTGCGCCTGGGCGAGGCGTCGCTCACGATTCCGGTGCTCCGCCAGATCGTCTCACTGGCGCAGACGAGCCTGCCCATGACCAACGTGCTCTTCAATCTCAACTTCGACCTCGGGCAAGACGGGCTCATCGGCATCAAGACAGGCTCCGACGCCAGCGCGCAGGGCTGCTACCTCTTCGCGGCCCAGCAGAGCGTCGGCGGGAAGGAGGTCACGGTCGTCGGCGCCGTCCTGAGCCAGCCGGGTGGAGCGCTCGGGCCCAACACCGCTGCCGTCGATGCCGGTGACGCATTGGTCAAGAGCATCTTCGGCGCCTTGCACAGTTTCACGCTGTTCGCGCCGGGGCAGCACGTGGCCGACCTGGCCGCCGCCTGGGGCTCGACCGCTCCCGTGACAGTGACCCAGCCGATCACCGTGATCGGGTGGCCCGGTCTGGTGGCCAAGGTGTCGGTACGCCATGGACAGCTGGCCGGTCCGGTCGCCGCCGGTGCCACCGTCGGGACGCTGCGGGCCGGCGTCGGGCAGGGCTCGACGCAAGCGGAGCTCCGCACGACTGCAGCGCTCGCGGGGCCGCGCCCGTGGTGGCGACTCACGCGTTGAGTGTCGGGACCTTTCACCTCCGGCCGGACCGCGGCAGTCGGGCGGACGCGCCTCGACCGGATTGCGCTCCACCTGGTCGGGTAGTAGACGGGGGTCGGCGGCGGTGATCCACGCAGGCGTCCCGCCGCCCCACACGAGGAGGGTCATATGCAACAACGTCCGATCGGCAACAGGACTGTCAGCGCCATCGGCCTGGGAGAGATGCCGCTGTCCATTGAGGGACGGCCCGACCGCCGTCAGGCGATCGCCACCATTCATGCCTCGCTCGACGCCGGCGTCACCATCATCGACACGGCAGATGCCTACTCACTGGGCGTGCAGGAGCACGGCCACGGGGAGAAGCTCGTCGCCGAAGCCCTGGCGGCCTACGGCGGTGCGACCGACGACGTGCTGGTCGCCACCAAGGGCGGCCACCGTCGCCCCGGTGATGGCAGCTGGACCGTGCACGGAGATCCGGCCTACGTGAAGGAGGCCTGCGAGGCGTCCCTGAAGGCCCTGGGCGTCGACGCCATCGGCCTCTACCAGTACCATCGCCCTGATCCGTCGGTCCCGTGGGCCGAGTCCGTGGGAGCCTTGGCCGACCTGCTCGACGAAGGCAAGATTCTGATGGCCGGCGTCTCCAATGCCACCGTCGACCAGATCGACGAGGCCCAGAAGGTGCTGAGTGGCCGCCTGGTCAGCGTGCAGAACGAGTTCTCCCCGCGGTTCCGCTCCTCGGAAGGTGAGCTCGAGCACTGCGAGAAGCTGGGCATCGTCTTCATCCCTTGGAGCCCCATGGGGGGCATCGGCCGCTCTGACGCCATTCAGGAGACCTTCCCGGCCTTCGCCGAAGTGGCCAAGGAGGTGGGCGCCAGTCCCCAGCAGGTGACACTGGCCTGGATGCTCTCCAAAGGGTCGCGCGTCATCCCCATCCCGGGCAGCAGCCGTCCCGAAACGGCCATCGCCTCGGCCGCGGCGGCCGACATCACGCTGACACCGGAGCAGGTCGCGCGCCTCGACGCGTCCTGAACTGCATGCCTGTGCTCGCGTCCACCCACCACGCTGACCACGCGTGAACACGATTCCGGGGAGCGAGGTCACCGGAGCCGACACATGGAGTGTCGCCGACATCGGCGATCTCACGGGCCGGATCGCCCTCGTCACCGGCGCCAACAGCGGCATCGGCTACGCCACGGCGCGGGCGCTGGCCGAGCACGGGGCACACGTGATCCTGGCCTGCCGCGACGATGAGAAGGCGCGACGTGCCCGCGACAAAATGGAGAGCGAGCTCGAGCGTTCGTCACTCGAACTCCTCCACCTCGACCTGGCCGACCTCGTCTCCGTGAGGCGCGCCGCAGCCGCGGTCCAGGCCGAGCATGCCCGGCTCGACCTCCTGGTGAACAACGCCGGGGTGATGGGCACGCCGTATCGCCAGACCGCAGACGGCTTCGAGCTGCAGATGGCGACAAACCATTTCGGCCACTTCGCGCTGACGGGGCTGCTCCTCGACCGCATCGTCACGACGGCGCGTTCGCGCATCGTCACGGTCAGCTCACACCTGCATCGAATGGGGAGGCTCCGGCAGGACGACGTGGCGGGCGCGGCCTTCCACAGCACATGGGTCGCCTACGGCACCTCCAAGCTCGCCAACCTGCTCTTCACGGCCGAGCTGAGCCGCCGACTGGAGCGGGCCGGGTTGCCGACAGTGGCCGTGGCGGCCCATCCGGGCTGGACGCGCAGCAACCTGGCCGGAAGCGGTGCCGCTCTCGGCAACAGCCGCATGCGGCGGAAGCTCGGGCGGATGGCCGGATCCGCGCTCGGGCAGTCAGCAGTGGGGGGCGCCCTTCCCATCCTGTGTGCCGCCACCTCGTCATCGGTCGGCTCCGGCCAGTACATCGGCCCGGCCCACCTGTTCGGACTCTTTGGTCCGCCCACAGTGGCGCGACGGTCGCGGCGCGCCCGGGATCCTCAGGCGGCGGCGGCCCTCTGGGAGGCGTCCGAGGAGCTGACCGGCGTGCGCTACTCGGTGGACGCCCCGGTCTGAGCTTCCCCTGGCCGGGTCCGGGCACTAAACCGTAGTCATGCCCGGTACGGCCACCACGGAGGGATCCCACGGTCACACGGCGGTCCACGACCTTGCCCGGTCGCCGCTACGGACCGACACCACGGTCGCCGCCAGCCTGCCCGAGAGCCGGCGCTACCGCATCAAACGGGTCCTGTTGGGCCCGCCGTTGGTGAGCGATGATCTGCACGGGCAGCGACTGGGCAAGCCGACGGCTCTCGCGGTGCTGTCGTCCGATGTCATGTCCTCGTCGGCCTACGCCACCGAGGAGATGCTCCGCATTCTGGTGCCCATCGCCGGGCTCGCGGCATTCTCCATCATCACACCCATGACGGGCGTGATCCTCGGCGTACTGGCCGTCATCACCATTTGCTACCGCGACGTCGTCCGCTCTTATCCCAAGGCGGGTGGCTCCTATGTCGTGAGCCGGGACAACTTCGGCCCCAACGTGGCGCAGGTGGCCGGTGCCGCACTCCTGATCAGCTACACCATCACCGTGGCTGTGTCCGTTGCAGCCGGCGCGGACGCCATCGTCTCCGCCGCACCCGCTCTGGGCAGGCCGTCGTGGGTGCCCGTCGCCATGAGCATCGCCTTCGTCGTCACCCTCGCTTTCGGCAACCTGCGGGGCATCCGCGAGGCGGGCCGGGTGTTTGCCATCCCGACCTACTTCTTCATCTTCAACATGGCAATTCTGATCGTCTTCGGACTCGTGCGCGAGGCGGCGGGCAGCCTGCCGCACCAGCCGGTGCAGTCGGCAACGCTGCCGCTCGGCCACGCCAGCGGCGGCTTGATTCTCGGCGTTTCGGCCTTCTTCCTCCTGCGCGCCTTCGCCAACGGCAGCTCAGCCATGACCGGGACGGAGGCGATCTCGAACGGGGTCAGCATCTTCCGCAAACCCCAGGCACGAAACGCCCGGACGACGCTGGTGCTCATGAGCACGATCCTCGGGGTCATGTTCCTCGGGGTGTCAGTGCTGGCTGCCCTGACCCACAGCGTGCCATTTCTGTCCGGCACCCCGACGGTGGTGTCTGAGATCGGTACCCTCGTCTACGGGTCGTCGCCTGCCGGGCATGTTCTGTACTACTCCCTGCAGGCCGCCACCGCTCTGATCCTCATTCTCGCCGCCAACACGAGCTTCACCGGATTCCCCTTCCTGGTGAGCTTCGTGGCCGAGGACTCGTTCCTGCCCCGCAAGCTGACCGTCCGCGGTCACCGGCTGGTCTTCTCCAACGGCATTTTGCTACTGGCCGGCGCATCCGTCGCCCTGCTGCTGGCCACCGGGGCCAAGGTGGCGTCGCTCATCCCGATGTACGGCATCGGCGTCTTCACCGGCTTCACCATGGCGGGGGCGGGTATGGTGACCCACCACTGGCGCCATCGCGAGCAGCACTGGCGCCAACGGGTCGTCGTCAACGCCGTTGCCGCTGTGGTCTGCGCCGTCGTGGTGGTGGTCTTCGCCGTGTCGGAGTTCACCAAAGGTGCCTGGGTGGTCGTCGTGGTGATGCCACTGCTGATCTACGCCCTTATCACGACGAACCGCGAGTACCGCGCCGAGGACGCAGTGTTGGAGGAAGGGGCCGCCGTCGAAGCATGCGAGGCCAAGGTCCTGCGCCGGCACACTGTCATGGTGCTGGTGGACCGCATCGACCTCGCCACGGCGCGGGCCATCCAGTACGCGCGTGCACTGACGCCCGACGACCTGCACGCGGTGCACTTCAACATCGACCACGACCGCACGGACCTGCTCATCGAGCGCTGGCAGCGCCTCGGTCTCTCCCGCCTCCCGCTCGACGTGATCGACTGCCCGGATCGCCGCATCGGCCGGGCCGCCCTGGAGCTGGCCGCTGAGCATGCCGACGGCGAGACGGAGGTCTCCATGGTGTTGCCCCGGCGCTCGTACGGGAAGACCTGGCGCCGGATTTTGCACGACCAGACCGCTGACCGCATCGTCGAGATCGTGAGCCAGCTGCCCCATGTGAACGCGACGATCATCCCGTTCCATGTCTCGGCGGGCCTGCCGGAGCCGGATCTCGAGCTCGAGCCCGTGCTGGTCCCGGAAGCGGACCGGAGTGGGACACCGGAGCCTGCGGCGAAGAAGAAGCACAACCCTGGACGGCCGGCACCCGCGGTGCCCGGGACGCGACCGATCGCCTCGCTGCAGTGGCGCACCCGGGCGCGTGTGGCCGGACGGGTCAAGACGATCCGCGTGCAGCCGCTGTCAGACGTCCCGACGATCGAGTGCGTGGTCGTGGACGACAGCGGCGAGGCGATCACCTTCGTCTTCCTGGGCCGGCGCTCCATCGCAGGCCTGCGCAGCGGCACGCAGATGGTCGCCGAAGGAATGATCGGCAAGCACAAGGGCAAGCTCGCCATGATCAACCCCTCCTACGAGGTGTTCTCCTCCGGATCGGGCGACGAGGACGCATGACTGGCGGGCTGGTCGGGCCGAGCGACCGGCTCCGGGCGCTGCTCGGTGGTCCGGCCTTCCAGTGGGCGTTGGCCCTCGCGGCACCGGTCGCCGTGGCCCTCCTCCTCATTCCGGGCAGGAACCATCTGGACAACGCCGATGATGCCCTCGTGCTGGTGGTCGTCACGGTGGCGATCGCGTCGGGCGGCAGCCGTATCCGTGCCTTCGCCGCGGCCATTGTGGCGGCGGCGGCGTTCGACTTCCTGCTGACCCGTCCCTACGGCTCGTTCCGGATCAGCCGCTCAGCGGACATCACCACCGAGGTGCTGTTCGTCGTCGTCGGCTTGTTGGTGGGCGAGCTGGCCGCCCGGGGCCGGCGTGATCGATTGGCCGCCGCCTCGGGACGGCACGAGATCGCCCGCCTGCACGACCTGAGCCAACGCATTGCGGCCGGCGAGGATCCCGACTTCGTCCTGATCGCCGTGGCTGGCGAGCTCAGGGAGCTTCTCAGCCTGCAGGACTGCCGTTTCGTACGCCAACAGCCCTCGGGCAAGGGGGCTTGGATCGCAGCGGACGGCACCGTGCGCCTTAACCCGTTGCGGTGGCCCGCGGCAACGGTGGGCTTGCCGACGCAGCACGTCGAGCTGCCCGTGCACGGCGGGGGCCAGGTCGTCGGCACCTTCATTCTGACCCCGACGCCGGCCACGCCGATCAGTCACGAGCAGTGCGTGGTGGCGGTAGCGCTGGCCGACCAGCTCGGCGCCACCATGGCGACGCAGGGCGCCGGGGACTGATGCCCCGAGGCTTGCCGCCCGCCCGGCCCCGTCGCTCAGGCGGGATGCCGGCGCAGGAAGTCGGCATGCAGAGCGATCCGGTCGGGCCGCAGGACGCGCCCGAGCGGTCCGATCACCGTCCGGGCACCGGCCTGTTGCAACATGGCGGCCGCACTCTGGGACCGAGCTCCACTGACGTAGGTGTCGTCGAGCAGCAACAGCCGCAGTCCGCCCAGCGCGGCCCGGTCCGGCGGCGGCACCGTGAAGGCCGCCGGATGGGGACGCATGTGGCCGACGGGCGGCCGTCCGTCCGAGAGGTCGGCCCGACGCAGGAGTGCAGGCGCCCAGCGTGCCGCCGGTAGCGCTCCCGCCACGTCCTGTGCGATGCCGGCGACGAGTGCCAGGGGCGCCGGACCCGGACGATGGGTCGACGGCACCACGGTGACCACGTCGATCGGGCCGCCGAGTGCCGCCTCGAGCCGGCCGCGGCCGAGGAGGTCCGTCCGCAGGAGTGCTCGCACAATGGTGCCGAAGCGCAGCCGGGCCTCGGCCACCGGCGACTCCTTGTAGCCGAGGAGGACGGCGTAGAGCGGGCCGGGCAGCGGGCACAGGCGCGCCGGCACGACCGGGGCCAGGGGTCGGCCCAGGCGGCGGGCGACAAGCCCGCAGGCGAAGCAGACGGAGCAGCCCTTCGCCGCCGGGCCGCGGCAGACGCCGCAGACCCCGGGCCCGGGGTCGGGCACGCGGTAGAGATCAGGCGGCGGGAGCGGGGTCGGGCCGATGCAGGAGAAAGGTCCCCGTGGCCCGGCTGACCAGCACCCCGTCGGCGTCGCGCACCGTCGCCTCGCCGTAGGCCACCTGCTTGGCCATGCGCGCCACCTCGCCTCGCAGCATGAAGGTGTCGCCTTTCATGGCCGGGCGCATGCACTCGGTCTTCATCTCGAGCGTGCCCCGGGTGCGGGCCTTCCCCGGGAGGGCGGCGTTGATGGCGAAGTTCATGCAGGCATCGAGCACGAGGGAGTGGATGCCAGCCTGGGTGACCCCGTGCGGGTTGCAGGCGATGTCGGTCGGGGTCAGGGTCCCGGCGACCCAGCCCAGGTCCTCGCCGTCGACGCCGTAGGCCGTGAAGGCGCCCCCCACGAGCCCAATGATCGGCATGCCGCCGTCGCCCAGCCAGCGGTCCATGTCCTTGCCTGCTCCGCCGGCCGGGCCCGTTGCGCTCATCGGGCGCAGACCCTACCGGCAGCGTCTGGCTCGGGCACCCGGCGTCGCCCGAGCCCCGGCCAGCACAGCCGCAGGTGGTGCCCGGTTAGCATGTTCTCCGATCTGAACCGGCGTGGCGCCGATCGCCGCCGCCGGATTTGGGAGGAGACACCATGACCACCGCCGTGATCGTCGACGCCGTCCGGACCGCCGGAGGGAAGCGCAACGGGAAGCTCCGCAACTGGCACGCCGTGGATCTGGCCTCCGAAGTGCTGCAGGCGGTGGCCGAGCGCAACCAGCTGGACCCGTCCCTGATCGACGACGTGATCATGGGCTGCGTCATGCAGGTCTCCGAGCAATCCCTCAACGTCGGCCGCAACGCCGTGTTAGCGGCGGGGTGGCCCGAGTCGGTCCCTGCCACCACCATCGACCGCCAGTGCGGCTCCTCGCAACAGGCCATCCACTTCGCCGCCCAGGGCGTCATGGCCGGCGCCTACGACATTGCCGTCGCCGCCGGCGTCGAGTCGATGACTCACACGCCCATGGGCTCCTCGGTCGTGCGCGACTTCGGGTTCCCCTTCGGCCCGCGCATGATGGCCCGCTACACCGACAGCGAGGGCCACAGCGAGCTGAAGGGCCAGGGCATCGGTGCCGAGATGATCGCCGACCAGTGGGGCATCTCGCGCGAAGAGCTCGACGCCTATTCGGTACGCAGCCACCAGCGGGCGGCCCGTGCCACCTCCGAGGGCCGCTTCGAGAACGAGATCGTCTCCGTCGCCATCCATGACGACGAGGGCAAGGACACCGACGAGATCTTCGCCGCCGACGAGGGCATCCGGCCCGACTCCAGTGTCGAGTCGCTGGCCAATCTGAAGCCTGCCTTCAAGGAGGACGGCAAGGTCACGGCGGGGAACTCCTCGCAGATCACCGACGGCGCGTCGGCCGTGCTCATCATGAGCGAGGAGAAGGCGAACGCGCTGGGCCTGCGCCCCCGGGCCCGCTTCCACGCCTTCGCCCTGGCCGGCGTGGACCCGATCACCATGCTGACCGGCCCCATCCCCGCCACGACCACGGTGCTGGAGCGGGCCAAGCTCACGCTCGACGACATCGACGCGGTGGAGATCAACGAGGCCTTCGCCTCGGTCGTCCTGGCGTGGGAGAAGGAGCACCACCCCAACATGGAGCTCGTGAACCCCAACGGTGGCGCCATCGCCCTCGGTCACCCGCTGGGTGCGTCGGGCGGCAAGCTCATGGCGACGCTCCTCAACGAGCTGGAGCGGACCAATGGGCGCTACGGGCTGTTGACCATGTGCGAGGGCGGCGGGCTGGCCAACGCCACGGTCATCGAGCGCCTGGGCTGAGCCGCGGCTGACCGCCCGGCGGCCGCGTCAGCGATAGCGGGTGGCCAGCAGGAAGCCGACGAAGATCGCCGCCAGGCCGACGACCAGGCCCCAGGGCGAGCCGTGCGCCATGAATGGCAAGTGGGCCAGGTAGTTGACCGTGATGACGGCCACGCCCCCGATGAGCAGCACCAGGATGAGGGCCCCGAACCAGGGCGGGCTGTGGCGCACGCTCTTTGGGATGGGTGCCGTGTAGCGCCCGCTCTCCTCGGCCGTCTTGTAGCGGCCGACCTTCGAGCCTGAGGTCCGGCCCGAGGCGGACTTGCCCTTCTTCGAGGCGCCGCCCGGTCCTTTGGTGCTGGTGGCCACGGGGGCAGAGGTTAGCCATCGCCGGCGGGGGCCTCCAGGCACGCCCGATACCATTCCGGGCGTGGGACCCCGGGTGCTCGTCGTCGACAACTACGACTCCTTCGTCTACAACCTGGTCCAGGAGCTGGGCGAGCTCGGGGCGGACCCGGTGGTGTACCGCAACGACGCCATCGACGTGGCGGGCATCCGGGCGGCGCAGCCCGACGCCGTGCTCATCTCACCGGGGCCGGGACGCCCCGAGGACGGCGGGGTCAGCCTGGACGCCATCGCGGAGCTCGGCGGGGAGATCCCGCTGCTCGGCGTCTGCCTCGGCCTCCAGTGCATCGGCCAGTCATTCGGCGGCAGCATTGTGGCGGCGCCGTACCTCATGCACGGCAAGACCTCGGAGATCCACCACGACGCTCGGGGCCTGTTCGCCGGTCTGCCCAACCCCTTCGTCGCCACGCGCTACCACTCGCTGGTGGTGCAGCCGGACTCGGTGCCCGACGAGCTGGAGGTCACGGCCACATCGACCGACGGCGTGGTCATGGGCCTACGTCACCGCACCCGGCGCATTGAGGGGGTGCAGTTCCATCCCGAGTCGGTCCTCACCGCCTCGGGGCCCGCGCTCCTGGCCAACTTCCTCGACCAGCTCGCGACCGCCTCCGCCTCCGCCTGAACCGACTCGGAGGGCCCGAGCCGCCGTGACGGCCAGGCGGGAGGGACGGTGACCGCCGTGGTTTCAAGACTCTGAGAGCGCGCTCGGACAGGCGGGCTCTAAACAGAATCGTAGATAGTTTCCGCCCCAGGCACGCCCGGCTGCCAGGTTGGCGCGCCTCCTCTACGTGCTGGTGGTCGTCGTGCTGGTGGTCGTGGTGCTGGTCGCTGTGGTGGTGGTCGTCGTCGCCGACTGGCACACCGAGATGTTGACCGTCGTCCCGCTGTTCACCTGGGCGCCGGCGCCCGGCGTCTGGCTGTCGACATTGCCGGGTTGGGACCCCCCGGCACAGGTGGTGTCGAAGGTCGTGTTGGCCACCAGTCCGGCACCCGTGATGGCCGAGGTGGCCGCGGCCTGCGACTGCCCGACGACGCCCGGGACCGAGATGCAATTGCCGGTCGACACCACGAGGTTCACAGGCGTGTTGGGCTGGACGTTGGCCCCGCTGGCCGGGCTCTGCGAGGAAACCACGCCGTTGGGCTGACTCGAGCAGGCGGTGGTCTGGCTGCCGACGGTCAGGTTGGCCTGGGTGAGGATGCTGCCCGCACGGGCGGGCGACTGCCCGACCACGCTCGGCACCGAGACCGTGCTCTGCGTGCCCGAGACCGTCAAGGCCACCTTGTGGGTCTGGAGTGTCTTGGTGCCCCCGGCCGGATCCTGGCTCAGCACGGTGCCGACCGGTTGATTGCTGGTCACGTCGTGGACGGTATAGCCGAGGTTGGCGGCCTGGAGGAGAGCGATGGCCTGCGTCAGCTGCTTGCCGGTCACCGTCGGGATCTGGACCGTCGGGATGTTCGGGCCGCCGCTCACGACGAGGTTCACCGCCGAATTCTTCGAGACCGACGCACCCGCCTTCGGATCGGTCGACAGCACCTCGCCCTTGGGCGAGCTGCTCGCCCGCACGGTGCTGGTGCCCACGGTGAGGTTGTCGTTGTGGAGAGTCTGGGTGGCCTGTCCGGCGGTGAGGCCGACGACGTTGGGCACGCTGACGTCGTTCCCGAACACCCCCACGGCACGCAGGAGGAAGTAGGCGATAACAGCCAGGGCGACCAGTAGCAGGACCAGCAGAATGATGAGGTTGCGGGTGCGCTTCTTGCGTTCCAGATCCTCCCGGGCGGGCGATGTCGCGACACCGCCGGGGATGGCCATGGTGCGGCCGGTGGTCATGGGCACGACCGTGGTCGCCGCCACCACCCCCGTCATCACGGAGGTCAGGCCCGGGTCGGCCGCCTCGACCGGCCGCCCGTCGGCGAAGCGCAGCAGGTCGGCCCGAAGCTCCTCGGCCGACCCGTAACGGTCGTCGGGGTTCTTGGCCATGGCCTTCATGATCACGGCCTCGAGCGCGGGGGGCACGGTCGGGTTGGCCTCCCGCGGCAGCACCGGCATGTCACGCACGTGCTTGGACGCCACGGCCACGGGCGAGTCCCCCGTGAAGGGCGGACGGCCCACTGCCATTTCGTAGAGGACCACGCCCAGCGAGTAGATGTCGCTGCGAGAGTCCACCCCCTTGCCTTCCGCCTGCTCGGGCGAGAAGTAGGCGGCGGTGCCCATGACCGCACCCGTCTGGGTGAGGCTCTCCTCGGTGTTCATGGCCCGGGCGATGCCGAAGTCGGTGACCTTGACGTCCCCGTCCGGCGTGATCAGCACGTTCCCCGGTTTCACGTCGCGGTGGACCACGCCGTGCCGGTGGGCGAAGGCCAGCGCGGCGGCGACGCCGGCGCCGATGGTGGCGATCTGGCGGGGGGGCATCCGCTGCGGATCCCGCAGGACGGCCGAGAGCGGCCGGCCCTCCACGTACTCCATCACAATGAAGTACGACCCGTCGTCCTCCCCCCAGTCGAAGACCGGGACGATGTTGGGGTGCGAGAGGTTGGCGGCCGCCTGCGCCTCCCGGCGGAACCGTTCCACGAAGGTCCGGTCGACGGAGAGCTCGGGGAAGAGGACCTTGAGCGCGACCGGCCGCTCGAGCTGACGGTCCATGGCCCGGTACACCTGGGCCATGCCGCCGCGGGCGATCAGGTGGGTCAGCTCGTAGCGACCCGAATAGATGCGCGGTGTCTCGACCGGTTCCATGGCGACCAGGAGCCTACGCTGGGAGCCTTCGCCGACGCGGAACGTGCGGCGCCCTCATGGCGCAGCCGTCGTGGCTGTCGCGGGGGCGGTCGTCGTCGGCACGGGCACGGTGGTCGTGGTGATCGGGGGCGGCAGCGGCGTCTGGACGATCCGTGGCGCCAGGGTGGTGGTCGTCGTGGTGGTCGTGGTCGTCGTCGTCGTGCTGATGGTGCTGACGTAGGCCCTGGCGGCGTGCAACGACGGCCGTTGGACCCCGGCCTTGAGGGGCCCGATGGCGGCGGGCGAGACATCGCTGGTCGTGAGGCCCGTGCGGTCGACCACCCTGGGGTGGAACCACAGCACCCCGCCGGGCTGTCCCTGCTGCACCACGATCTGCTCACCCTGCGCGGTCACGATCCAGTTGTCGTAGGCGTACCACTTGAGGACGTAATAGGCCGCTACAGGCACGGCGGCCACCAGGATCACGAAGCCGAGCACCCGCGGCGTAATCCGGCGTGGGATGCCCAGCCGGCGCCGGCGCGCCCCTCGGCTCTCCTTGCCCTCCGGCTTGTCTCCAGCCCTCTTGCCCGGAGGCGGCGGCACCCGGGCCGTCGAACGGGCCACCGGGACGGCTCCGCCCGTCGCGCCCACGAAGAACTCGTCGCTGCGCGGACCGGTCTCGGCCAGCGTGGCGGGCTCGTCGCCGAAGGCGAGGCGGGAACCGGGCGCCAGGGTCTCCTCCAGGCCGACCGCCGGGACGACCGCGGTCGCATCGGAGAACGACGAGTCTCCACTGGCCTCGGGTCCGGAAACGGGCTCGGGGTCCGAGCCGGGCTCGCCGGGATCCCCTCCGGGGGGCGGCTCCACAAGCGGGACCGCCGCCGTCGCGGCCAGGGGGTCGGCCAGGGAGGCCAGACCCAGGCTCAGGGGGATGACCTTGGACTCCGTGCCGTCGCCCTCCTCTCCCACCTGCACGTCGACCACGACCACGGTGATGTTGTCGGCGCCGCCGTGCCCGTTGGCGGCGTCCACCAGTCGCTGGGCCGCCTCGGCGGGGTCCTCGACCTCGCCCAGGATCGCCGCCATTTCGTCGCTGCCCACTTCGTTGGTGAGCCCGTCCGAGCAGAGGAGCAACCGGTCGCCGGTCCGGAGCTCGAGCTCCCACATGTCGGCCTCCACCTGGGAGGACACCCCGAGT
>Ga0307373_10011549_pt1 | contig 12773 bp, 12 predicted proteins | sample OX2MG_FD_202534 | JGI IMG/M metagenome (GOLD analysis project Ga0307373, IMG submission 202534) | Soil microbial communities from Risofladan, Vaasa, Finland - OX-2 | ecosystem: Environmental > Terrestrial > Soil > Coastal area > Acid sulfate soil | place: Finland: Risofladan, Vaasa | collected... | reverse complement strand
CAAGATAGACGGAAACATATACCCAATGGTACATACTTGGATAGGTGAACAGTCACCAGCATCTAAGGAAACTAATTCTATAACAGATTTGGTATTCTTCAAATTTATGGATACTACTACTAAAGGAGTCATTGCTCCAATAAGTAAGTCTCATCTTACTTCGACTTATTAGTACGAAATGATGCCATCTGGTGCACCACCAATAGATTATGAGGACCTTGAATTTGAAACATTGGAAGAACATTGGAATGAATATGAACTTACTAATCAAATAAAAGCAAAGGGAAAATTTGTTGCATTAAGAATTCTTCGAGACAAACGAAATCCTGATCCCAACGCTATTGGTATGTCAGGTCAAAATCTATTTGTCGTTAATGCCCCTGTAGAACAAAGAGGTCCTCCAAGTCCTCTTACTCCTGAAGAAGTTCAAAGAACCGATTATCCACGTGTAAGTGTATTGTCAAATAATGAAAAGTGGAATAAATATCAAATTGTCAAATCTGGCGTTGTATTAAAAGTTAAACTTATTCTTAACGAAGTATATCGGGTGCAAGGTAGATATGATACTGATGGAATGCCATGTTATCTTTTCAATTCTACGCAGATGATTCTGCCAGATAAACATGCAAATACAAACATTAGAAGTTAAAAAATAGTTTTTATTTATTGGTATTTTTTTTAGAAGCAAGTCTAATCAAATTTTCAATCTTATTCTCTCCCAACTTTAGATTAATCCCAGCTTGTTCAGCAGGCGTTTTCTTAATTGAACCGTGATTTCTGATAAAGTTGTAATGAATCCTATAAGCATCAATTAATTTCTGTGCTGATTCTCTGTGGTCCATCCCCCTCATTACAACTTCTCTATCCCTGAAAATACCGTTCAATCTCTCTACGGTCTGGTTCAATCCGTTATGTCTTACTGATACAGACCTGATATTTTGTACTCTCTTACCTTCCATCTCATAGTATTCTTTCCAGTATGCCTCATTGTATGAGGGATTTCCATCATGGACTATGGCTATTGGCTTTGGCATCTTGCGTTTTGCATCTTGAAATACTGCTCTTGCATCTTCGACCTCACGTCTTTGAGATACCTTTGAACTAATCCAAAATTTCGTGGTATTATCCATCATGTTCCATAGCCATTGATAGTGTCCTTTTTCATGGTGTTCCTTTCTAACATGAACCATCATTTCATCAATATGGTACACACCTGAAACATCTTTTGGAACTAGGGAATCTACAAAAGGTGCTACAACTTCACCGAATTTATGAATCCAATTTAGAATAGCAACATGGCTTACTTTTACGCCGTGAAACAAAACAATATGTTCTTGTACTTTTCTTAAAGAAATTCCTTTGAAGTATAGATCTAATGCCATTGTAATTATCTTGGAATTTACCTTGTTCTTTGCAAAGCCTAGATTATCAGACCATTCTCTAAGACACTCTTTGCACTTGAATCTCTGAATGTTTCCTGACTTGTTTTTTCTAACTCCATCTTTGATTACATTTAGTGAACCGCATTTGCAGATTAATTCGTTAGAGTTTTCAATTTCCTTGACATCATTGTTGTTTACAATCTTGTGGCGTAATTCTTTTGAAATGTAAACTGCTTGAATGTGCTTACATTCAACGTGTCTAAAGGTGTGATCAGGGCATGAACAGTTCCAACCTTGTTTGTATTCATGAACTACGTCATACCAAGTATCAGATGATTGTGATTTTACTTTGTAAGTTACTGCATTGATTCTCTTGATTTGATCTGACTGACCAACTATGGTTAGTGCTTTTAGTTCTCTTGTTTGGATTTGTTTTCTATTTATGACCATTATACCAATACCTACCAATAGATATACAATAGGTATTAATAAATATTACCTATTGGTATCTAAAGATATATGGCAATGAAAAAGTATATGGTATCAGTACCTGATGAAATGGAAAAAGTACTTGAGAAGGAACGAAAAGAGAGAATGTTGGAAACTGTTCCTGAAACTATTAGAGTTATTCTTAGTGAATATCTAAGAAAAAAATAATTTATTGATGAGATACTTCTCTACTCTGTATTCTTTCTTTTATTGTTGGATAAATATCTGCAATGAATACAATTATTATGAATACTAACGAATTAACAAGTGTATCACTACTTACGATCTTGTCATTATAGATGTGAATCCCTTCAATTATGAGACCTATTATTAATAAGAGACTTATGACTATGACATGTCTTTTCTGATAATTTCTTACTTTACTGAATGGAGAAGCAGTTACTTCCAAAGATTGTGATAAAGCAATATTTGTACATACTTTATCATCTACATCTGTATCAAATTTTACATCTACAGCATCATCAGTTGGAGATTTTAATAGACGTTGTAGAGTTCCTAATAACGACTCTCTCTCATATGTTGTAGTTGGTTTTCGTAACCAATCATATTGTATTACATATGATGTGATACAAAGAATGACATAATCTTGTTTTTCAGGATGCGGAATTACTACTAATGTATGTTTTTCATGAGAACTATTTCTAGTTTGTAAAATTATTTTATCAGTAAATTTTCCTTTCTGGATGAAGTTATGATTGTAAAGAAATTGTCTATCAGTAATAGTTTTTCTAACCTCTTCAAATTTAAGATTAATTAAAAATGTCTGATAATCTATGTTTTCTTTACTACCATTCACTCCAATCATTTTTTTAATAATCCATCCCTGTAGGAATCCTAGAAAACTCAAAATTCCATAAATTATCATAATAACTGCAATAGTTCCACCAAGAAAACTGTCTGTTAGTGCAGGAGGATTGTTCACTAGAATATTGGAGTAAATTATTGTCACAAGAATTGTAGCCGTAGTTACTTGGACATACAATGGCGATACAATTCTTTTCGGTGTGAAGGATAATGAGACAGCAGTGCTGTATATTATCCCTATTCCGACATATGAAATAGTCAATTCTGGTGAGGTTGTAATAAATGGAATTTGACCTGTATTTGAAAATAAAACATCTGGGTGTCTGGTTATTTCTAAAAGTGAGAAAACTATCAAAAGTGTATTTAATCCTCCACCTACGAATATCAAAACTACTAATCGAATCAACGTATCTTCTCTTTTCATTACCTCTAAAATTGACATCATTGAAATTGTTCTCCGCTGATTCTATAAAGATTAAGTCTAGTTTGTGCGTAAGAGATGTTGTATTGGTTGCATTTTCTGTTGCATAATGCAAAATAGTTTTTTGCAAAAATTAACATCTCCAACCTCCGTTAGTTAACAGGGTTAACATTTTGATGTCAACCCCCAATAACTTAACGGAAGTAAATAAGGGAAGAAATTTTAAGTAAACAGATTTGGATTTCGATATTATTTCCTGCAATTCTAATATCTTATCTTAGTAAAATACCTGTTAAAGCACTATTGAAGTCACGCAAGTATGTAAAAAAGAGATTACCGATATCACAACGTGTTTTGATGGGTGGAACTTTAGGGGGATTGCTGATTACAGATGTGATATTATTTTGGGTCGGACTATACTTTATTTTGGGAATTGGGTATCCTGATGCAATAAGTAACAAATCTCAATTTGTAACAAGTCACATTGAAGGTATAATCATAGGATTTACTATTCCCTTGATGAATTATTTTCTTTTCATACCAACAAGGAACGCAATAAAAAAACAAATTAGTCTTGGTCAATGTTATGATAAAACAGAAGAATTCGAATTCGCCTTTCCAATTATTTGGATGACCTTTATTTCTTCATTAATTGGAGTGGTAATAATAAATAAATGAAATTATTTACAAATCTGTTAAGATGTTGGAGTTTGCTGATTACAATTTGTCCGTGTTAAGATTCGTGGTTTGAAAAGATGATAGAGTTATCAACCTTCTTTTACGGATTTTCAATGAATTAGCGTGCTTGTGGTGTGGAGGACCCAGTTTGCACAGTTATTATTTTTCCTGATGCACTACAATGTCTACTGCTCAATATGGAACGTCTGTGGTCTTTGATGAGCAATTTTTGAAAATGATTATCATAATCCATATCTTTTTTGTCTATCATAGTGTATGATTTGAGGATAATTGTACTAATGGTTCTCTTGCATTGTCTACACTTGATTCTACGTGTTGGTCTAGCCATGTTTAACCAATTACCATTAATTTTAACATATAATTTGATTTAAGATTTTTTGAGAGTTTGAAGTTATGTGAGGAAATCTACTTTTGGGATCAGAAATCATATCGTTATTCGTTTAGCATATGTCGGAAGGCACGTTTTAGTCCAATTATGACACCAAGCATAACCATTGCAAGACCTATTGCACCTACCATCATAGATATTACACCAATTTCTGTTGTCAGACCATAGACTTGCGTGAGATACATCCCCACAAGAGCCGGGATAATTCCTGCAACTAGTAGTTTAAGCCAGCTTTTCAATACCTTTCTAAATTTTGTATAAACTTAAGGATTTAGAAAATTTTGATTTTAATACTCGTGATAATACGTTGGTTCTATACATTACACGTTTGTCTCGTAATATTCTTGCAGGTAAAACAAGTTTAAATAATTAAATATTCATTAAAAATTTTAAATATGCATTTTCGTGTTACCATAGAAATAATTTGGAGGTATTGCGATAATGAGTGACCATAGTAACAGATGGGATGAAATCCAAAAAATGCAAGACGATGCAGCAATTTACGGGCCTAATTACGGAAAATTTGGTAAGCGTAAATGCATATGTTCGGCATGCCACCACGAATTCATCTATCAATGTGCTAGTGCTGCTTGTAAATGCTGTGCAGGCGGATAGGTCTCTTTTTAATTAGCATTTTCTTATAACATCGCCACAATTACTTTATGATGTTATTTTTGATTCTGTTTTTAAAATCAATAATTCTACGTATATTATCCAGTCTTCTTTTGTTTCTTAACGTCTCTGTTCCAGTTATTGTTTTTTTGTTAAAAACATCATATTCCCACAATATTCTATTTCCATTCAAGATTGACATTCTATCAAAAATCTGCCTCATTTTCATAGAGTATTTGTTATTTAGATAATCTACTATCTCTTCTGCATCTTCTTTGTCTTTTACAAATCCTAAAGCAATATGAGGATTAAATCCATCCTGCTCAAACTTGTTAACTATCTCGACCTTTCTTCTCAATCTAGCTATTAGTTTTTCTCTAAATGTATTGAAATTTTTATCAAACCCTACTTTTAAAAAAATTGGTTTTCCATCTTCATTATCAAAATAATCGTAATTTTTGACTTTGAATTCCACTACTCTAATAGATTTCAATTCTTCTCTTATGGATTCTAGTATGAATTCTTTAGCAATTTTTTCATTTATTGGTGGCACTATAGTAATATGAAATTCTTGATCATCATAGTTATAAAAATATGGAAATTTCCTCATTAACTCTTTTTGAATTAACATCAAATCCGAATTTAATTTTCCACAGATTCTATATTCAATAAAATATCTATTTTCATGAGGCATGCAATATCACATTTGAATTTTTAACCTATCTTCTAAATTTTGCCATTTTCTCTGTCTAAATTGTCCTGTCATACTGACGCCGTTTTGCAGCATCTAAAAGAACTTCTTTTGCCTCATAGAGTATTTTCGTATATTCGTCTGCATCTTCGATTTTGTTTTTGTCAGAATGCCACTTTAAGATACATTTTCGAAATGCTGTCTTGATTTCTTCGGGAGTTGCATTCTTTTGAACTCCTAAAATTTCATAGTGTGTAGGAGTGTGAACTCTATGAGTAGTTTGTTCTCTTCTGGTACTTTGTTCATGTCTGTGATCTCGTCTATGATCGTGTTGCTCATGTCTATGCCCCCTTCTATTATTTTGATGTCTGCTCCCATGTTCTTGTCTACTACCTCTAGGTCCAGTCCTGTGTTCTCTTCTACCATCTCGGGGTTCACGTCTGTGATCTCTTCTATCATCTCTGCGTTCCTGTCCATGATCACTTGCATGTCCAGTATTGTGGTGTTCCTCTTCTCCTTCATAGTATCGATAATTTTTCTGTTCATTTTTAGAAAGATTAAGAATTATTGTATCAATAGAGATGGGCGCATAACCAACAAGTTCTGAGCATATGTTAATTGTCTTTTCTTCATGATTCATGAAAGGATAATTTTCTAGACTGTTATTGTGCTTGTCACCATGGATTAACCAACCATCCCAATTAGCTGGTCTATCAGGATCGTGAGTTAGGAGGAATTTATGTCCCTTGTAGACAAGTGGATATTTTTCTGGTAATTCAGTAGCTTTTGTTATAGGACCTTTATCGTGGTTTCCACGAATGAATTTTATTTTTCCATTTAATTTACCAAGCCAATAATCGAGCCTATCTTCTTCAAGTGTCAAGTCACCCATGAAATATACTGTGTCATCATTCGTAACTGTCGAATTCCATTTATTTATAATAGTTTGATTCATTTTTTCTACAGTTGTAAAAGGCCTGTTACAATATCTTATGATATTTCCATGATTAAAATGAGTATCACTAATTAAGAATATTTTTCCATCCTTCTCAGAATCAGGTACATCCCAGAAATCTTCTGGAAGAACCTCCTTTCTCTTTCTAAGAACAGATATTGTATGTTGAAGGAGTTGTACATCAAGAGCTTGCTCCCTTGAAAGTTCTCTTTTAAGTATAAGATCATATTCACGAAGGATTCTTCGTTCCTTATTTGCTGTCTTAATTATCGAGACTCTTAAGAGGGTCTGTTCAATTTTTGGAGCAGGTAATTTTTGCACATACTTCCATATCTTTCCGAAATTCCAGTTGATGTCTTTGAATGCAATTGTTGCATGAAATTCAAAATCATCCTTGTAATCAATATCTTGCATCTTGCAAAAGCCTTCTAATTTATTTGATATTTCTTTCCTCATCTGTTTCAATTCTTCAGATGGTTCAATGTGTACGTAGATTACTCGTTTTAAAAAAAGAAATTTACTGAATTTGCCAAATCCATTAAGAGAATATTGAACCATGTCATATTTCTTGACAACATCAAAAACTTCTCTTACAAGTCTTTCTTCATCGTCTGTAGTTAGTGGTCCTGCAAGAGAAATATGTGGTACAGGTCTTTTTTTAGTTACTCCATGGACATTAAATTTTCTAGATATATCATGAATCAGATCTATGAGATATAATTTGGCGTTTCCAAAAAAACGGATTTGGACCAGATAATGAGCCATTTCAATACTAATTACTTGTAACGTTTAAGATTTGATGTTCATGGAATTTAATAGCATGTAGATTTATAATTATAAAATTATCCAGGAAGAATTACAATTATAGTATGATCCTCTAAATATCTCCAAACCTGTAATACACCATGAAAGTTTTCATCAGCCACGTCTTTGCAGATGAGGATAAAGAACTGGTATCGATGTTGCATGCAATTCTAATGGAACAAGGAATTAAGAGCTATTTGGCTGAGAAAGACCCTAAATTTGGTGAAAGAATCGACAAAAAAATTGAAAAAGAGATTTCTGAATCTGATTTTTTGGTAGCAATTTATACCAAGAATGCAAAAATGTCTCCTACGGTCAATTATGAGATAGGCTACGCACGGGGAAAAAACATCAGAATCATTGTAATGCTAGAAAAAGGAATGATACTTCCTGTTCTCATAGCTCCAAGAGAGGGGGAAGAATTTACAAGAGAAAATTTTTCTACTCATTGTAAAAGGGTCAGAAAATACATACTAGAAGATATTGATGTTTGGATAAAAGAGATTCAAAATGGCAAGACTTTGAGGTTAGTCAATGGGGACATTACAAAAAGTAAGATGGATGTAATTGTAAATTCTGATCTTAAAAATCGTGTTGGTCTTGCAAAAGCTATTGTAACAAAGGGTGGTTATGAGATTCAAAAAGAGTGTGATAAAATCAAAACTGTTCTGATAGGCTCTGCTACCATAACAACAGCAGGAAGATTACCATGTAAGGCAGTTATTCATGCAGTAGGTCCACGAATGGGAGAAGGAGATGAGGACAACAAACTGAAAAATGCAGTCAAAAGTTCTCTAACACTTGCTTCGCAGAAAAATTTCAAGAGCATATCACTTCCTGCGTTAAGCTCTGGAACAAAGGGATTTCCAAAAGACAGGTGTGCAGAGATACTTGTTTTAGAATCCATGAAATTCTTTTCTAGTAATCCAAAGACAACACTTGATACAATTGAATTCTGTACTTCGGATGAAAAAACAATAAAGTATTTTAAAAATCAGTTTGATCTAATCTAAAATAAAAAGTCTGATAACACATTTTAGAATTTATCCTTCCGTTGTGATATAACTACGTCCAGTATCTATTAATAAAATAATTTTCTCCAAGCTTATTGGGGTATAATTTACAAGTTCGGATGAAACGTTAATTGTTTTATTATTTTGGTTGATAAATGGATATTTTATCAAGTTGATATTGTGCTTGTCACCATGAATTATCCAGCCATCATACCCAAAAGGCCTACGTGGTTCATGCATGAGTAAAAATTTGTAATTTCCATACTGAATTCCGTATCTATTTGGTATTACAGAGGCACGACGGATAATATCAGTATCATGATTTCCTCTCAAGAGGTAAATCTTACCGCCTAGTTTTTCAAGCCAATGGTCAATTGGCCTTCTTCCTCGCCCAAATGCCAGATCCCCTAGAAAGTATACCCTATTGTCTTTTACAGCCTTGTTCCAGTTTGAGACTAGTTCATGATTCATCTCTAGTACAGAACTAAAAGGTCTATGAGTGAATCGAATAACATTACTGTGATCAAAATGAGTATCGCTTAGGACAAATACTTGCTCGTTACTTGGAATTTCTTCAAATTTAATTTCAGATGGATCTCGTTTCTCATTGAAAATTTTTATTGTTTTCTTGAAGACATCTCTATCTAATGATTCAGAACGATTCAAGACTTTTTTTTGCATCAAATCATATTCGCACAAGATTCTTGAATTCCTGCCAATTACTGTGATTCTTAGAACAGTTAGTTCAATTTCTGGTATCTTCCAAGTTTTTAAAAATTCAGAGATTTTATCAAACTTTCTTTCAATGTCATGCAATACGATAGTTGCATGAAATGTAAAATCTTGGTCATAATCATACTCTGATAACTTGCAGAATGGACGTAATTTTTCTACCAAGTCTAATCTGAGTTGTTTAAGTTCTTCTGATGGAACAATTTTTACATAGATTACTCTATTTTCAAATCTATCAAAACCATCTAGCTTGAATTTTATTATATCGTAATGCTTGGCAACGTTACTAATTTCTTTAACTAATTTTTTTTCATCGTTTGTATATAATGAACCAACAAGTGATATGTGAGGAACAATTTTTTTTCTGGTTACATGAAAGTTTCGAGATATGGTATTTTTTAATTCCATAATTGCTTCTTTTGCATAACCTGAAAATCTAAACTCTATTAGATAATTTGTCATTTCAGATACTCCAAGGTCCAGGAAGTTGCAGGAGCCAAGTTTCCTGAAGAGTCTTTCAAGTTGACATAAATCGTGTGCAATCCGCCTGTACCTAGCCATTTTGAGACATCAATTATAGCATTGATGCCATTTGGACTAGGAGAATTATTTACATACGTGGAATAGTCCAAACAATCGCTTTTACCGTCTGAAAATGAGGCAGTGATTTTTCCAGGAGAACATTCAGGATAATAGCTATTCCCCATAGGCCTTGGTACAATCATGCCTACATCAGTTCCTTGATCATAATATCCAGCGTTATAAGGTGGTGAATTATCCAAATCATTTTCTGTAAGTGTTTTTGGACTTGGATCAGAGAATACATCAATGCTATCCATCACATACCCCGGAAGAATTGTTCCACTAAGCATCAGAGTTCCACCTGTCAATTGTACTGTCTGCCAATTCACTAGATTGTTTTCAAAGTTTTCAACAAAGTAAAATCTGTCATTGGTATATGCGATTCCAAAGTTTACATGAGTATGATTTGGATCCAAGATGTTTTTCTTGTGACCCCAGTTGGATGCAGCGTCGTCATTCATCATAGAATCTTCTCCTCTTTTGATTTCTACATATGGGTCATAGGTATTTTCTAAACAGTTCGATGTTGGACAATAAGAGTATGTGTAATAGTTGTTTTCTGCAACGTTTCCTCTTCCACCAAGTTTTGTATATACAACATATGGTTTTACACCATCACTATTCCAATGGGAGAAATATTTCAGAGCTAGCTGATCGTTTGCGTGATTTTGAGCTGATTGTATGTTGCTTAATGCTACAGGACCTAGTCCGTTTGCTTTTCTATCGTCATTTACAATTTTTAGGGCATATGCATAAAGACTAGGAAGGTCTATTGGTTGGGTCTGTGTTTGAATAGTTCCTGGAATTGTTATAGCAGGAATTGTAACCTTTGGAAGTGTAATTTTTGGAAATGTTACCTTTGGAAGAATACTAGGTGCAGGAGGAGTATTACTCGGATGTGGGTTTGTAACAGATGGTGAGGTACCTAATTGAAAATTATAAACAGTATTACTTCCTTGAGAATTTGTATATTGGACAATGCAAGAATCTTTGTCAATTGTCAAGGTAACATCTTTTTGTATTCCTGAACCTATTGGAGGATCTGAGATACACTGTACTGAATCATGATTTGCACAGTTGATCCTAATTCCGCCGGCTCCATTTGACACCATGATGCAATTTGAATAAACTTGGCTGTTGCTACTTGATGTAGGTTGATTTGTCTGTCCTTGTGGTGTTTCTGAAGGGCTTTGAGATGGTGTTGCCGGTGTAAGATTTGGAAGAGTAATTTGTGGAAGTTGTATTTGTGGTAGTCCTGGAACTCCTACTACTAGAACAAATAGTGATGTCGCAACTAGTGCAATTAAAATAATTGCAATCTGTTTTGCCCCAGATTTTCTTCTTCCATAGTATCTTTTTCCCGAGTGTCTTCCTACACCTTCATAACGGTTGTCATATCTTCCATTCTTCCAATTACGCCAGTCATCATCGTCCATATTTTTCCCAACTAGGGGTATGCTGATGTAGTATGTATTCATAGATCTTTGAAGTTCTTATAAAGATCAAATGGATTATTCTACTAATGTTTGGAAAGAAGCATGCTCAGCCTCCAACAATGGCAGCTCATAAAACTCTAGAGCTCCAAAACCAGACTGTCTATCTTGAAATAACTGCACAATATCCAGATGGAAAATCATCTACATCGACATACAATAGAGATAATGAAAGAATTAGTTCGGAGGGAGGATACTTGCTTGCAATAAAACTAGAAACCAGAGATGAGTATCTGATGACAGAGATTACAGATGTTATAGAAAAATATGGTTTTAACACTCCATTAGTTGATTATGAAAACCATAAGAGTTTCAAAAGGTCCCAAAATGTTACTGTTTTAGAAGCCAGTCAAATATTTGAAGAAATTTGTTATTATTTAGAGAAGAAATTACCAAAGAAACCTACTGAATCAGTACATGAAAATCCAATGATTGTACAAGATACTGAACCTGAGGGTTTGGAAGATATTGGAAACTCTGAAATTAAGAATGAAGCTCTAGATGTTGATAAAGCCAATGCTGTAAAGGCCATTAAAATATACTTCATTCAAAAAGACTCCATAATTGGTCTATCTGAGGATTATGCAAGAGAGTTTCTTCAAAATAAAGTTATCAGGAAAAATGAGAAAATCAAGATTCCATATAATGGAAAATTGATAGAAATTGAAGCGGTTTCAATGTATCCCACGGATTCGTTTCTCCTAATGGGACCCTATACAACAATTTACATCACCACACAACAGGAAATTGAATTTCTTTCAAATCTTCTGATAAGACAGAAGAGAGTAAATTCAGATAGAACAAAACGATTATTGTTTGCTGATCAATTCGTTAATGGTACAATATACATTGGAATTACATTACAATTACAAAATGCACGGGAATCATCAGCTTCTTGGTATTATGGTACCGATAGAAAAATAGGAAGCGGACATGGTAACGGATATTTGATTACGGTAAATCTAGAAAATAAAAACATATCACTCATGACACAAATTGGTACAATTCTTGAGCGATATGGGTTTGGCAGTATGGTTGTAAATTTTAAAAACCATAAAAGTTTTAAAAGTTCACAGAATCCAACTACTGAACAAGCTATTCGATTTCTTGATGATATCTGTAGCGATTTGGATAACAATATTTCTGGCAGAACCACCCTCGAAATACTTGAGATTCTGAAAGAGTTTGAAAAAATTCAAGTGCAATCAAATGAAAAAGAACAAAATAACAATAAGGGTAAAACCTAGTCTGAATCCTATTAGGCCCAGATACTAACTTGGAATAATTTCAGATCCATATTGCATCGATGTTAGGAGGATTCTAATATCCTGTAAGACTCGGACTCTCACAAATCTGAACCCGAGAATTTTGTATCCAAATCATTGTTTTATGATAGTATGAGATTAAATCGTGATTTAGTATGTCATTTCAAGAACTCGAGCTTTTCTTAGAGTAACTCTGAAACTCTAGAGTTCTTGGCAATTCTGACAAGATTTAACCAAGCATAGAATTAAACGGAATAAACAAAACGTCCACAAGTCTTATTGTTAACTTGACAAGACATAACACCAATGCCAAAAACGTCAAAAGACAAACTAGTATTTGGAGATGGCGCTATATACAAAAAGAAAGGAGACCGATGTTCTTGCATATGTCATGATCCAAAAAATAACCTGCATGTGTGCAA
>Ga0307373_10011547_pt1 | contig 12775 bp, 12 predicted proteins | sample OX2MG_FD_202534 | JGI IMG/M metagenome (GOLD analysis project Ga0307373, IMG submission 202534) | Soil microbial communities from Risofladan, Vaasa, Finland - OX-2 | ecosystem: Environmental > Terrestrial > Soil > Coastal area > Acid sulfate soil | place: Finland: Risofladan, Vaasa | collected... | reverse complement strand
AAATGGTAACGATTTCGCGCGACGATCTCATCTTGCGGGGAGGACAAATGGCGCTTAAACGTCTAGGATTCCGGAACTTGGCAGCCGTTTTGGTGTTGGGCGGCGCTATCGTGGGCTTCACGTCAAACGTCGCTCGCGCCGAAGAAGGCGTGTCGATGGGTCCGTCAGGGGAAATCATCTCGGGGCCGCTGCAGTTTCGGGAGTATTGCGCGTCTTGCCATGGAATGGACGCGAAGGGCGACGGACCGGTGGCGGCTTCGCTCAAGAAAAAGCCGGCCGACCTGACGATGCTGTCGAAGAACAACGGCGGCGTCTTTCCGACCGATAAGGTGCGGGACTTCATCAACGGCTCGAAGACCGCGGCCGGCCATGGCACGCGCGAAATGCCGCTGTGGGGCAACGCCTTCATGACGCGCACCGGAAAGGAAGCCGCGATGGGCGGCGGCCCGCTGACCCAGGAGCAGGTCGATGCGAAGATCAACCGCCTGGTCCGGTATATCAAGACGCTCCAGGTACAGTAATCGTCACTTCATGAGTTGGGCGGGGCAACCGTAAAGCGGCCGGGCACTGCAAGGCTCTGACGAAAGACACGGCGCGATCTCGGATGAGATCGCGCCGTGTGCATTTTCGGTCGCGGACGCCAGCGCCGGCGAGCCGGATTGTCCACTGTGCCTGCGACGGTATTGCCCCGGCCGGGCGCACCGGCGATTCGCGGCCAGGGTCGAGCGCCGCGCTATTCGCCGCGCGCCAGCGGCAGCTTCCCGAGCATGATTCCGCCGTCGATCGCGATCACCTGGCCGGTAACGTTGATCGCCTTGTCCGAGCAGAGCCAGGCCACCGTGCGGCCGATATCGTCGGGCGTCTGCTCGCGGCCGAGCGGCACCATCGCGCGCACGGCGGCTTCAAAGGCCATCCGCGCGCGGTCCTTGCCGCCACCCAGCGCGGCCCCCAGCTCTTCCCAGATTTTCGTATAGATCAGCCCCGGCGCGACCGCGTTGACGCGGATGTCCTGCGGGCCGAGCTGCAGGGCCAGCGTGCGCGTATAGGAAATCACGCCGGCCTTGGCGGCGGCGTACGCGGCAAGGATCGGCGTCGCCAGCAGCCCCGCGATCGAACTGGTGTTGCAGATCGCGCCGCCGGCACGCATCCGCGGCACGACCTCCTTGCTGACCAGGTAGACCGAATTGAGATTGAGATCAACGTAGCGCCGCCAGATTTCGACCCCGTCCCATTCCTGGCGCGTACCGCTCTCGAACCAGTTGGCCTCGCCGCCGCCGGCATTGTTGCACAGCACTGCGGGATGCGGCCCGAGCTGGGCCGCGATCGCCGCGACCGCCGCATGGATTGCGGCCTCGCTCGTCACGTCGCCGGCAAAGCCGTGGACGCGCCCGGCCAGGTCGGCGGGCGGCGCCACCAGCTTCAGATCGATAACGGCGACTTCGTCGACCACCGCCTCATCCAGCAGCGCACGCACGATCCCGAGACCCAGGCCGCGCGCGCCGCCCGTTACGATTGCGTATTTCATGCTTCTTCCTCTCTTACCGGATGGCCGGCCGGCGGACTCAGGATCGCGCCCGGCGCCGCGGCCGGCACATGTTCCACTGGCGCGCCGGCCGGTTCATCGAATTCCAATACGTAGGTGCGCCGGTAAACCTTGATCAGGGCGGAAAAGATCGCGAACACGGCGGGACCGGCAAAGATGCCAATCGGGCCGTACGCCTCGATTCCGCCGGCGAGGCCGAAGAACAGGGCGATCGTCGGCAGATCGGTGCCATGGCGCATCGCGAGCGGCTTGAAGAAATTGTCGATGATCGCGAGCACGACCATCGCCCACGCGACCAGAATCGCCGCGCTGCTCCACGAGACCATCACGCCCAGGTAGATCGCCACCGGGATCCATACGACCGCCGTGCCGCCCAGCGGCAACAGTCCTCCCGCGCCGGTGAGCAGCGCCAGAAAGGCCCAATAGGGCACGCCGCAAACCAGGTAGCCCAGGCCAATCGTGATCCCGTCGAGCACCGCCGTCAGCATCAACCCGCGCATCACCGAGGAGAGCGTCGCGCGCAGGGTTTCGAAGACCGCCGCCTTGTCCCGCTCATCCATCGGCGCGAGCGCGCGTAACCCGGCGTAGTAGCCTTCGCCATCGCGCAACAAATAGAAAAAGGTCAGCAGCGCGATGCCGAAGTGCAGCACGATCTCCGCCAGATTGCTCGCCGCCGAACTGCCGTGCGCAAGCACGTAGGCGCTGGTCAGCTTGGCCGCCTGATTCGCCAGCCGGGTGATCTCGTCGTCGAGCCTGATACCGTGGCGCGCGAGCATCAGGTCGAGATGCTGGCCGACCGTTGTGCTGCGCAGCAATTGGCCGACGTGGCTAACGCTGCCTGAGGCGGAGAAGGTCGAGAGCGAGGAATACAGAGTTTGCGCTTCGCGCAGCAGGCGCGCCGAGAGCCAGATCGCGGGCAGGATCACGCCGAGCGCGACGATCACTGTGATGATCACGGCTGCGGTGGTGCGGCTGTGAACCCGGCGGTTGAGCGCGCACAGCGCGGGATGGGCGAGAAAGGCGAGCAGGATTGCCCACGCAATCGGCATCAGAAAAGGATCGAGCACCTGGCAGAGCTGCCACGTGATCAGCGCGAGCAAGCCGAAAAAAAATATCTGTACGAGGCGCTCCTGGTTCATCGCATCCACCAGCGGTGCGGGCGAGGCGAGCTTAGCAGATGATCCGGGCCGCCGTCGCGCAGCGACAATCGCGGCGCGCGGGTTGATCAGCGCGGGGCGCTCGCATGTAATCGGAGGGCGGCGCCGCCGGCGATCGCACGAAATGAGCGCTGCGGCCGGCCAGAGCGCGGCGGAAGGCAAAATGGCGAACGTCCAAGCATCGGAAATTTCCGGCAGCGCGCAGATTCGCGCGCAAATCGAAAAACTCTATCGCGAAGGGGTGGTCCACGGCGACGACGGCTTCAGCCAGAACCTCTATCCGACCAGCGTCACCCCCGGACGCGGCAAATTCCTCGGCGACCTGGTGCGGCGGATCAAGCCTGCCGCGACGATCGAGGTCGGCATGGGCTGGGGACTCTCGACCCTGCACATGCTCGAGGCGATGCTCGAAAATGGCGGCGTGCGCCAGCCGCATATCATCATGGATCCGTACCAGGCGAAGAACTATCACAACGGGGCGCGCCGCGTGCTGCGCGAGGCCGGGGTCGACGGGCTGGTCGAGTTTCATCAGGAGCCGTCGGAGATTTTCCTGCCCAAGCTGGTCGAACAGGGCCGCCAGTTCGACTTCGCCTTTATCGACGGCGACCATCGCTTCGACGGCGCCTTCGTCGACCTGGTCTTCATCCATAAGCTGCTCAAGCCGGGCGGCGTGATGGCGGTCGATGACACCGAACTCGACGCGGTGCATCTGGCCTGCCAATTCGCGATCACCAACTGGGGCTATACCTACGAGGCAGGCCACAGCGATCGCGAATCGACCGGTCCCGGACGCCATCGCCATCGCGGCGCGCAACCGCGTCCGCAGGTCGGCGCCTATCGCAAGCCGATGGTCGAGGGCGAGCGCAACCAACTGCACTTCAATTCGTTCGTCGACGATTTCTCGCCCTATATCCGCCTCAACCGGCTGGCCAGCAACAAGCTCGCCCATGAGGGGCTGGTCGCCCTGCGCGAGGGCGATCGCGAGGCGGCGCGGCGATCGTTTCGCGAGGCGATCCGGCAGGATCCGACTCACGCCAAGAATCTGTTTCGTTATCTACGGACGTATCTGCCGCCCGGTCTCGCGCGCGCCGTCACCGGCCGCAGCAAGCGCCGCTAGCGCATCGCCGCGCGCGCCGTCGCCGAGCGGACGCACCGCGCAACGGCGCGAGCGAAGCGGCGCGCGGCAGGAGCCATCCGATGGAAATAAATGGGATCGCGCACATCTACGTCACGGTCGCGAAGTTCGACCAATGCGTCGCGTTCTACCGCCAACTGCTGCCCTTCATGGGCCTCACGCGGGTCGTGCATGACGACGCGAATACATTTTACTGCATCGGCGGACGCACCGGCTTCGGCGTGACGCGCGCGGACGCGGAATTCCGCACCACCGCGTATGCGCAAGGGCGCAGCGGGATCCATCACGTATGCTTTCGCGCGCGCTCGCGGGAAGACGTCGACGCGGTGCATGAGCTGGTGCGCCGGCTCGGCGCGAAGATCGAGCGCGCGCCCGAGATCGGCAAATGGGCGCCCGGCTACTATTCGATTTTGTTCGAGGATCCCGAGGGCCTCCGGGTCGAGGTGAACTATATTCCGGGCAAGGGCCTGCTCGCTGAGTCCGACGTCACTCATTAGCTAACGGAAAGTGCTCACTCAACGCACAATCACGGGCACTTCGTTTTCGTATTCGACATAAATAAATTCGTCACTCATTACGGATCGGAACTCTCTTCTGTAGCGGGGCGCCATAGCAGCCAGCACCTGTTCAATAATTTCGTCTATCGTTCTTGTCATGTCCTTAACATCATCTATGTCGCGTGTGCTCATTCTGACTTCGGAACCATCGGCTGGTACGTAAAATTCTGTTTCCTCGTAATTTATGACAGAAGTCTTCATGCTCTTCGTAATATTGGCGTGAATGAAGTCGTTCCTTTTAGCGACAACGCGGAGGAAGTTGCGAAACGCGTCGGTCGTGTGATCAATCGGTTTTCCCAGGAAACAGTCACAGTAAATGGGTGCCAACCTAAGCTTCACGTCGATTTGCTCTCGAGAAATACGATCCGCGATGCGATCGCCACGGAGTTCGGGCTTTAAATAAACATCATATACAAGGTTCAAAAACCCTTCGAATGCGGAAAATAGCTGCATAGAGGCGGCACGGCAAAGGGTGTCGGGAGTTGACCAATCACCTATACTTGGCGCTGAGGATGATCTCTCAACCCTTGCAGCACGAATCTGTGTGGCGAGACTAATAAGATCCTGCCCGGATTGATAATAAAGAGCAAATGGGTTCTCTATAACGTGAGCGGCCGACGTTTTCGAAAGGCTCTTAATGAATGTTCGTTGTCGAGTCGAAGCCGCGGTAATCTGGCTTTCGAGGTCTTTAATTAGTCGTTCGGCACGTTCCCTATCGTTATCCAGTTCGTAGACGCAGATGCTCCAAGTGGCGCGCTTGTAGTCGTAAACTTCAATACGTGCTCTGTCTACCTTTAAAAAGAATATCCACTGTACTTTGTCTTCATCGATATCTTCGCGGCTCGGTTCCCCAAACAGCGACTTTAGGCCGAGATAGGCCTCGAGAGGGGAAAGGTTCGAGGAATTACTAAAGCCTGTGCGCTGGTTGTTGACGGCTTGCCGTTCCTCCGCCGTCGCGACAGAAAAATGCACTTTCGACATATTGATAACCTCGATCGAAGGTTAGTAGCTACTTCTTACTGCTTAGGCCAAATCGCTAGAGTTTCTAGACAGCGTAGTGGTCCCGGTCTGTTTGCCGACCAGCGACGATCAGTCCGATCCTTCGGAGTACCTGGGTCTTTAGTCGGCAATTAATCGAAATATTCGATAAATTGACCTAGGCAAAGGTTCTTGGCTTGGCGGTAGGGCATTTCTGTGAAGCGCGGATAGCTGGCTAAACACCAGTTATCCGGCGGCGCGTGCCGCATGCGGGCTGGCGAATCTGAGGAACCTGGCCGCGGTTAGAAGATAAAGGCCGCCTCGATCGATTCGTCGCCGAACCAGCCGATCTCGGTCAGGTAGTGACGGGCGAGGATCGCGGCCACCTCGTCGGTCAGCCTGATCCCCGGACGATGGCTGCGCACCACCACGACCACCGTTTCGAAGGCCTGATGAAAGCCAATCAACCGATCGTCCGAATTAACATCGGCGGCATTCGCTTCGCGCCGCTCGTGCAGGTCGTCCATCAGAAAGGATACAAAGTGCAGCGCCTCTTCACGGGTCATCGACTTCTCTCCCCTTAATTACATTGGCGCCCGAAACGGATACCGAGTTGCGCCTGATTAATTATCTCGACGATCAGCCGCGCGGCAAGCCGGGTAAGCCGCCGTTGGTTGCTGGCGGACGCGATTTTGTCTAATCTTGCAGGTTACTTGGGAATTTATCTGACGAATATGCGCGATTTTCGATGAACGTCCTCTTTGCAAAGGCACGTAGCTCAGCGGGAGAGCACTTCCCTGACACGGAAGGGGTCGGCGGTTCAATCCCGCCCGTGCCTACCAAATTCGCGCCGGCGACGCGCCGCGCGCTGCATTCCCCCGGCGTCGCGGCGGACGCTTGATTACCCCGCGATGCCGACCCGCGTCAGCGCCACGCACCGGCGAAGCTAACCGATGAGCCCCGAGATCACCGTCACGGTCAACGGCGCGACGCATACGGTCGCCGCCGGCGTTGCGGTGCGCCAGGCGCTCGACGGCGCGGGCGGTCGCGACGTGATCGCGGCGCGGGTCAACGGCAAGCTGGTCGATATGAGCCGCCCGCTCGAGCACGACGCGACGGTCGAGCCGATCGCCGCCGACAGCCCCGCGGGGCTCGAGGTTATCCGCCATTCGACCGCCCATCTGATGGCCCAGGCGGTGCAGACCCTGTTTCCCGGCACCCAGGTGACGATCGGCCCGACGATCGAGGACGGCTTCTTCTACGACTTCGCGCCGGCGCGGCCGTTTACGGTCGAGGATCTGCCCAAAATCGAGCAGAAGATGCGCGAGCTGGCCAAGGTCGACCTCAAGGTCGAGCGCATCGAGGTTGCCCGCGACGAGGCGATCGAGACCTTCGAGCGGATGGGCGAGCATTACAAGGTCGAGATCCTGGAGGCCATCCCCGAGGAGCGCGTCTCGATCTACAAGCAGGGCGACTGGATGGACCTGTGCCGCGGGCCGCACGTGCCCTCGACCCGCTATATCCGCGCCTTCAAGCTGACCAGCGTGGCGGGCGCGTACTGGCGCGGCGACGAGCACAACGCGATGCTCTCGCGGATCTACGGGACTTCGTTCGCGACCAAAGAGGCGCTCGAGGAGCATCTCAAGCTGATCGAGCTGGCGCGCACCCGCGACCATCGCAAGATCGGCCGCGAGATGGGCCTGTTCCTGTTCGATCCGATCTCGCCGGGGTCGCCCTTTTTCCTACCTAAAGGCGCAATTATCTACGGCGCGCTGGTCGACTACATGCGCCGGCTCTATCGCCGCTACGGCTTCGACGAAGTGATCACGCCGCAGGTCTTCAAGAACGAGTTGTGGCACACCTCGGGCCATTGGGAAAATTTCCGCGAGAACATGTTTTTGACCAACGACCGCGAGGGTGAGGCCGGCGACGAAGTCGACGCCAGCTCCGACGGCTGGCGCAAGGGCTACGCCTTCAAGCCGATGAACTGCCCGGGCCATACGTTTGTCTATCGCGCGGAGAAGCGGTCGTACCGCGATCTCCCGCTGCGCATCGCCGATTTCGGCCGGCTGCATCGCGCCGAGCGTTCGGGCGCCTTGCACGGGCTGACCCGCGTGCGCACGATGGCCCAGGATGACGCGCACGTCTTTTGCGCGCCCGAGCAGGTCGCCGAAGAGATCGATCTGAACTTGAGGATGGTGCGCGACGTCTACACGGCGCTGGGTTTCGAGCGGCTCGAATCCAGGCTCGCGACGATGCCCGAGAAGCATCTCGGCACCGCCGAGACGTGGCGTGCGAATGAGGCCGTGCTGGGCGCCGCACTCGATCGCAACGGCCTGCCGTGGGTGGAGAATCCCGGCGAGGGCGCGTTTTACGGCCCCAAGATCGAGATCTACGTGCCCGACGCGCTCAAGCGCAAATGGCAGCTCGCGACGATCCAGCTCGACTACAACATGCCCGAGCGCTTCGACCTGACCTACACCACCAGCGCCGGAAGCGAGGCGCGCCCGGTGATGATCCATCGCGCGATCCTGGGCTCGCTCGAGCGCTTCATCGGCGTGCTGATCGAGCATACCGGCGGCGTGCTGCCGATGTGGCTCGCGCCCGAACAGGTGCGCGTGCTCTCGCTCAGCGAAAAGGTCGAGGACTATGCGGCGGAAGTCGCCGCGCTAATCAAGGCCGAGGGCTGGCGCGCGAGCGCCGATCTGCGCAACGAGAAGCTCGGCTTCAAGGTGCGCGAGGCCGAGTTGGCCAAGGTTCCGTTCATGGTCGTGGTGGGCGAGCGCGAGGCGGCGGCGCGCGAGGTTTCGCTGCGCCTGCTGCGCGGGGCCAAGAGCCAGACGCTCGGGCTGGGCATGCTGCTTGCGCTGCTCAAGGAGCCGCCGGTCCCGGCATAAGCGATCTTGACTTTATTCCTGAAGCCGTTTTGAGATATTTTAGATACCCCGCGCGCCGGCGGAATTCGCCGCGGTCACGGATCGACGCGCCCCCGGGGCGCATTAAAAGGTACTCGGCCGCAAGGTTGAGGGAGGTGGCTTATCCGTAGAGATTTTCGTACCCCGCCGTCGAGGGAACCGGCCGTTCGCACCAATAATCTGATTCGGGCCACCGAAGTTCGCGTGATCGACGCCGACGGTAGCCAGGTCGGCGTGCTGAATATCCGCGACGCGCTCAAAGTGGCTGAAAGCCGCGGTCTTGATCTGGTCGAAGTGGCGCCTACCGCCAATCCGCCGGTCTGCCGCATCACGGATTTCGACAAATACCGCTACGCGCAGAAGAAAAAGGCGCACGACTCCAAGCGCGGCGCGGCGGCCGGCGCGGTCAAGGAAGTCAAGATGGGCGCGCTGACCGGCAAGCATGATGTCGACTTCAAAGTTGGCCATATCCGACGCTTTGTAACTGAAGGCCAGCGTGTTAAGCTCTCGATTTCGTTTCGCGGCCGGCAGATAACCCATCCCGAACTCGGACGGGCGCTGCTGGACAAGATCGTCGAGCAGGTGCGGGATATCGCGCAGCCGGACGGGCAGACCCGGATGGAAGGGCGCAACATGTCCGTGCTCTTGACGCCGCGTTAGGGACGCTCCGTGCGAACGGGGCAAGCAAAGATTTTTTATCGGGAAGCGGAACCGTTATGCCCAAAATCAAAACCTCGCGCAGCGCCGCCAAGCGCTTCAAGGTGACCAAGACCGGCAAGGTCAAGCACAAGCGGACCAACCTGCGCCATCTGCTGTCGAGCAAGAGCCGCGGCCGCAAGCGCCGGCTCGGCTCGGCCGGGATTCTCAATCGCACCGACGGCGAGACGATTCGCCGGATGGTCCCGTATTTATAGACGTGGTCCCGTATTTATGGACGCGGATGCGCGATTGTGGCGGGCTGACGCCCACAGGCGCGAGCGCCGTATCAACCGCGGCAGTTAATTACGGCCCGCCAAACTTCGGATCTTGATATCCGAATCAGACGACTTGCGAATAATCTGAAGGAAGGACTGATCTCCGATGCCACGCGCCAAAGGCGGCCCCAAAACCCGCCGCCGCCATAAACGGCAACTCAAGCTCGCCTCCGGCTTCGTCGGTGGACGCAAGCTTTACCGGCAGGCCCGCAATACCCTCGAAAAGGGCCTGACCTACGCCTATCGCGATCGCAAAACCAAGAAGCGCGAATTCCGCGCCCTGTGGATCACCCGGATCAACGCGCTGGTGCGCGAGCACGGCATGAACTACAGCCGCTTCATCGCCGGGCTCAAGCAGGCCGGGATCGAACTAGATCGCAAACAGTTGGCGGCGCTCGCGATGGAACGCGAGGCGCTGTTCGGCGAACTGGTGCGCGCGGCCAAGAGCGCGCTCGAGGCCCAGGCCGCCTGATTCGGCGCGATTGCGGCCGCGCGATCGCGCGGCCGCCGCTGACGGGACCATGTGGGCGCTCCACATGGTCCTTTGCTTGACCCGTCCGCTTGATCGACCGGCTACGGCTTTGGGGAGGCCGGGGAAATTCCAATGCGAGAACAACTCGAGGAGATCCGCCGGCGCGCGCTCGCCGAACTGGGCGACGGCGCGGCCGAGGCCGCGATCGAAAACGTCCGCGTGCGCGTGCTCGGCCGCACCGGTGAACTGACCGAGATCATGCGCGCGATGCGCTCGGTGCCCAACGCGGAGCGCCCGGCACTCGGCCGCCTGGTCAACGAAATCAAGAGCGAGCTCGAAGGGCGCATCGCCGCCCTGACCGACGCGCTCAAGCGCGCCGCGATGGAGCGCGCGCTGGGCGCGGCGCAGCTCGACGTGACGCTGCCCGGGATGCATATCCCGCGCGGCTGGCTGCATCCGGTGACGCTCAGCCGCGAGCGGATGCTCGAGATCTTCGCCGCGATGGGCTTCGAGGTGGTCGAGACCCAGGACGTCGAGGACGACTTCCATAATTTCGGCGCACTGAATTTTCCCGCCGACCATCCGGCGCGCGAGATGCAAGACACTTTTTTTCTGCCCGGCGGATTGCTCCTGCGCACGCATACCTCCAACGGCCAGATTCGCGTGATGGAGCAGCGCCGCCCGCCGCTGGCGATCGTCTGCCCCGGCAATTGCTACCGGCGCGACGAACTCAGCGTGCGCGCCTCGCCGATGTTCAGCCAGATCGAGGGCTTCATGGTCGACCGCGCCGGCGCCATCACGATGGGTCATCTCAAGGGCGTAATCAGCGAGTTCCTGCGCGCCTTCTTCGGACAAGGTATCGGGGTGCGCTTTCGCGCGAGCTTCTTTCCCTTCACGGAGCCGAGTGCCGAGGTCGATATCAGTTGCCTGCTCTGCGCGGGCGCCGGATGCCGGGTGTGCAAGCAATCGGGATGGACCGAAATTCTGGGCTCCGGCATGATCCATCCGAACGTGCTCCGCGCGGTCGGCTACGACCCGGCCGAGTACCAGGGCTTCGCCTTCGGGATGGGCGTCGAGCGCACCTCGCTGCTCAAGCTCGGGGTCGACGACCTGCGGCTGTTTTTTGAAAACGACCTGCGCTTTCTGGGCCAGTTCCGATCGGCGAGCGAGGCCGCGTCATGAAGCTGCCGCTGAGCTGGCTCGCCGAATTCGTGACGCTCGAGGCGCCGCTCGAAGAACTTTGCCGGCGCCTCACGATGGCCGGGCTCGAGGTCGAAAACGTCGAGCGGATAGCGCCGCGCTTCGACGGTGTCTACGTCGCCAAAGTGATCCACGCCGAGCGCCATCCCAACGCCGATCGGCTGAGCCTGTGCGAGGTCGACGCCGGGGAGGCCGGCCGCTTCAAGGTGGTCTGCGGCGCGCCCAACGCGCGCGGCGGCATCACTGCGGCCTTGGCCCGGGTCGGCGCGCGGCTGGGCGCCGGTGCGCATGGCGAAGGCTCGGGCCAACTCGCGGAGGCGATGCCGCTTCAGGCGGCAGTGATTCGCGGCGTGCAATCCGAAGGGATGCTCTGTTCGGAGCTGGAACTCGGACTGTCCAAGGAGCATACGGGAATTTTGGAGCTGCCCGGCGACGCGCCGGCCGGGATGCTGCTGGCTGATTATTTGCAATTGTCCGACACTGTGCTGGATATCGCGATCACGCCCAATCGCGGCGATTGTCTCTCGATTCTGGGTCTCGCGCGCGAGATCGCGGCGCTCTTCGGCCTGCCGCTCAAACGGCCGCGGCCCAAGCCGCTGGAGGCCGCCGCGGGCGGCGACCCGGTAACGATCGCGGTCGCTATCCGCGCGCCCGAATTGTGCCCGCGCTACGCCGCGTTGCCGATGGATCGGATCAAAATCGCGCCCTCGCCGATCGCGCTGCGCCGGCGGCTCGAGCTGTGCGGGATGCGTGCGGTCAACAACGTGGTCGATGCGACCAACTACGTGATGCTCGAGCTGGGACAGCCGCTGCACGCCTTCGACCTCGAGCAAATTGCGCGGCGCGAAATCGTCGTGCGGCGCGCCGGTCACGATCGTGAGTTCACCACGCTCGACAATGCGCGGCGCGCGCTCGACGCCGGCGACCTGATAATCGCCGACGCGACCCAGCCCCTGGCGATCGCCGGCGTGATGGGTGGCCTCAACTCCGAAGTCGGCGCGGCGACCACCGCGATCGTGCTCGAGAGCGCCTACTTCGAGCCGATGACGATCGCGCGCACGGCGCGCCGGATGGGCCTGCGCAGCGAGGCCAGCTATCGCTTCGAGCGCGGCATCGATCGCGCCGGACAGGGACTCGCGCTCGCGCGCGCGGCCGAACTTATCGGCCGGACCGCGGGCGGCCGCGCGAGCGGCCCGCTGATCGACCTCGAGGCGCGCCCGGCCACGCCGCGCACGATCGATTTCGATCTGCAGGCGCTGGCCGCGCTGCTCGGCGTCGTGGTGCCGGCGGCCGAGGTTGAGCGCCGGCTCGTCGCGCTGGGCGCGACGGTGACGCCGGCCGGCGCCGATCGGCTCAAAGTCGTGCCGCCGCCCTTTCGTCCCGATTTGAACGAGCCCGCCGACCTGGCCGAAGAGGTCGCCCGCATCGCCGGCCTGGCCGAAATTCCGGCGACGATTCCCGTGCGCCCCGCGATCGTCAATCCGCCCAACCCGTTGCGCGCGTTTGCCCGCCGCACCCGCGACGTGATGATCGGATGCGGGCTGGTCGAGGCCAAGACGATCGGCTTTGTCGCGCCCGCCGACAATCAGCGCTGCCCCGGCTTCGCCACCGGCGCGCCGCTGGTGGTGACCAATCCGCTCTCGGCCGAACTGTCCGAGATGCGCCAGAGCCTGATACCCGGATTGCTCGCCGCGCTGCGCTTCAATCTCAATCGCGAAGCGAGCGCCTTGCACGCATTCGAGTTGGGTAAGGTCTTCGGCATGGTTGACGGCCGGCCGGCCGAGTTCGAACGGGTCGCGGCGGTCAGCTACGGCGATTACGCGCTCGGCGCCATCGGCCAGCCG
>Ga0307373_10011546_pt1 | contig 12775 bp, 9 predicted proteins | sample OX2MG_FD_202534 | JGI IMG/M metagenome (GOLD analysis project Ga0307373, IMG submission 202534) | Soil microbial communities from Risofladan, Vaasa, Finland - OX-2 | ecosystem: Environmental > Terrestrial > Soil > Coastal area > Acid sulfate soil | place: Finland: Risofladan, Vaasa | collected... | reverse complement strand
GTGCTGGCCACGCCGGCCAAGGCAGCCAGTATGGGTTGCACCACGGTCGCCGGCCAGGCCACCTATGGCGTAGCCGTTGCTGGCGGAACCGGACCCTGCTCCGGACCCGCGTCAGCAGCGTCCGCCCAGGTGACTGGGTCCTCCGCCGCAGCCCCGACCATCAAGAACGTCGTTATTACCCCGTCGGTGGCCTTCTCGTCCTTCGGCAACGGGGCGAGCGGCGGCGGTGGGACGCCCAACGGCAGCTTCTACTCCGAGGCTGGCGTACCGGGAACGGCAACGGTCACCTACAACACGACTGTGAACTGCCTCGGGGCGGCTGGAAGCGACTTCAGCTACTCGAACTCCGGAGGTTCGGGCACAGTCACGGGAACTTCGTGCCAGCAGCCCACAGGGACGGCCAGCAACCAGCTGGTCATCACGCTGGCCCAGGTGTCCAAGAGCGGTAGCGGTTCCACGGCTACCTTCAGCCAGACCTCGGTCGTCACTCCAGGCAATGGCGACACCTTCGCCTACACCGTACCGTCGCCTCAGACGACGGCGAACTCGGTGTACGCGGGGACCGCCGGAAGCCCGACCTATGCGGCAACGCAGTCTGTGGGTTCGAACGGAACGGCGTCCTCGTCGAGCAACGTGCTCGGCACGGGCACCGGTGTTCCGGTCATCGGCAATGTCCAGGTCAACGCGACTGGCGTGGTTGGTACCGAACAATTCATCATCACCTACAACGAGGTCCCGACCTGTCCCGCCGCTGCACTTACGGCGGCCCAGGCGGCCCAGTTCGTCTACCAGGTGAAGGCCGGAGCGGCCGTGACCCCGATCGCCACCGCCACGTGCGGGGTAGTCGGGAACACCATGACGATCACCGGCTTGTCCGCGGTGCTCGCGGCTGTGGGTGTTGGTGACACGTTCACCTACACCTCCGATGGCGTCGCGGGCGACCGTGTCACGTCGCCTGACTCTGTGACGGTCCTCACTGACGGGGCGCTTACCCCGAATGGCGTCGCAGCAGTTGCCACCGACGCCAGCGAGCCGACCGCTGGTGGACAGGGAGCTCTGTGGGAGACCTGAGCACCTGAACACAACGCCTCGTTTCTGAGGTAGTGGCCCTTGGCCCGGCTCCCCTTCGGGGGGGCCGGGCCTCCGGCTTTTCTGGGGGCTGGTTCAACATCGAAAAAACGACATCGAAAAAACGCCTGACGAATACAAGTAAAGGGGAGCGGTAGATGGCCCTAGACCACGAAACCCTGACCGAGCCCACCGAGGCACTGTGGTACTGGCTGCACACCCAGGATCACGCCTTCCCGGACCGCTTCCTGGACGGGAGCGGGCACCTGACCGATCAGGCGGCCCAGTGGATGACGGATTGGTGCGAGCGGATCCTGGCCGGCGGGGGCGGACCGGTGGGCGAGGACCACCAGGCCGTGCGGTCTCTGGCCGTCGCTCTCGCCGAGGGCTACGACCTGGGGGAGCTGACCGAGTCCGCCGCCGTCGCGCCCAGCGCCCCGACCACCTGGGACATCGGCACGGTCGACGCCGGCCCCATCAGCTCGGATCTGACGGCGGCAGATCGGGCCTACTGGGTCTCACTAATGGCCGCCCTGGAGGCCTACCGGGGCCTGCGCGACGATATCGACACCCTCCCGGGGCTCCTCGGGCGCCCGGCCCTGGCCTGGCTGGGGTTGTGGGCAGAGGCCAAGCAGGCCGCTCTCGGCCCCCGGGCTGAGGCGTCACCGCTCGGGCCCTTCTCGGGAGTGGCCATGCCCACCACCGCCCTGTGGCCGTGGCTGTATGACTGGTCAGACCCTGACGCCCACCTGGATGGATCCGGGCATCTACGCCCCGGGACCGCCATGGACATGATCCGGGCTTGCCGGCGCCTGCGGAGCGGTGAGCAAAGCCGCCGGAACCTGATCGGGGATCACTGGCCGGATCTCCCCGTCCTGGTGCAGGCCTTCGTGGAGGGATACGAGATCGACGACCTTCGGCGTGCCTACCACCTCATCGACCCCTTGGTCTACGACGAAGAAGCCGAAGACGTCCCCGACGTGCTCACCGACACCGAGGCCGGGTTCTTTGCCGACCTGGAGCGGGCCCTGTGTGACTACCTCAATGCGCGCCCCGCCACCCTCGGCATCCCCGAGGCTTTCGCCGGGCCAGGCGTCCGGCTCTTCGAGCCCGAGGACCTACACGAACTGGTCGAGCCCACCACGGCTCTGGCCGACCGCCTCGCCGTCTCCGGCGTGGCCGAGCCCGGGCGATACCTGGAGGCGGACGGGCACCTGTCCTTGGACACGGTCGAGGCGGTGATCGCCCGCGCCGCCGAGGTCGTGGCGGGCACCATTGGGCCCGCCGCCGCCTTCGAGTCCTTCGAGGACCTGGCTGCTCTGGTCGTCGCCTTCCTTGACGGTTATGACGTGGCGGGGCGCTCGGCAGTGGAGATGCTCTGTGGGCACTCCGGGGACTGGCCCAACGTGACCAACCTGGGATACGGCGCCGAGGAGGCTCCCCATGGCTGGCGCGGCGAGTGGTGGATGCTGCGGGACTGCCTATACGCCTACTGGGCGGCGCGCTCGGTCGCCCTCGACGGAGCGAGGACGGTCGCCCCGGCTGCGGCCGCTACGCCTGCGGCCGCTCCGGCGTAGTCCGTGGTGGGGCGGCCAGTTGGGCGATGCGTCGTTTGCCCGGGATAGCCGATCACCACCCAGTCCGCTAGGGGCCGAGTGGTCGCTCCCGCTGACACCTGGGGATCCATCGAAGACCGGTCATCCTCGTCAAACAGTACGCCGCCCTCACTCTCCCGGGGGCTCCTCCGTCGGCCCGTCACCGTCACCGATCGGCTCAGCCGGATCGACGGGTGGGTGCCACAGGTCCCGCTCGGCGTCGCTGGCGGAGTCGTCCAGGGTGCCCGCAGAGCGCTGGATCACCGCCGGGCTGGGCCGCGTGTAGATGGCCGTGGTCTCGGCGTGCTCGTGGCCCATTTGGGCCTGCACCACTCGCAGCTCCGTGCCGTGGTCGAGGTGGGCGGTGGCGTAGGTATGGCGGGCGACGTGGGGGTGCCAGCGGGTTCCTTCGTAGGCGGTGCCTTTGGCGTAGCGGGCCCAGAGCCACTCCACCGTCTGGCGCATCGATCCCTCCGGGAAGCTGCCCCGGCGGGCCTTGGCGCCGCAGTCGAGGAAGAACAGGTCGGACTCGTCCGCTCCCGGCACGAGCGGGCGGACCTCCTTGAGATACCACTCAAGAGTGGCCACGAGCCTGGCCCCGATGGACACGGTCCGCTGCTTGTCGTTCTTGGCGCTGAAGACACGCAGGCAGGGCTCGGCGCCGAGCACGACGTCGTAGGTGCGCAAGCCGACCAGCTCCTTGATCCGAAGGCCGGACAGGTGAAACGACAGCAGTCCGACGTGGCCGACCACCACGCGCAGCGGCCAGAGGGCCAGGTTGTGGAATCGGTCCAGAGCCGCCTTCTCGCCCCGGCGGTGGGCCTCCAGGGCGACCCGGGCCAGGTCCGCGGAGACCGCCAGAAACGCTTCGGCATCTTCCCAGGGAATCGACTTCGGGGCCTTCGTGGCACTCGCCGCCTTGGGCAGGGACGCGCCTTGGGTTGGGTCGGCCCAGTCGGGACCGATGCCCGTTGCCCGGACGTACTCCACGAAGTTGGCCATGGCCGTCTTGGCCGTGTTGGCGGACGACGCCGATGCTCGGCCCTCGATGACCCGGCCGTAGTCCGAAGCCGAGAAGCGGGACCGGGCGGCCCGCTCGAAGAGCGCCCGGTCCACCTCCAGCAGGCCCCGCCCGCTCTGGTTGGCGACGAAGGCCAGCTTGCGTAGGAAGGAGACCCTTCCCTTGATGGTCTTGGGGTCGAGCCGGGGGACCTGCTCGGCCAGCCAGGCCTCGAACCCCTCGATCAGGGCCGCGTCGCCGGGCTCGGCGGCGGCCGGCTGGCGTCCGCTGCCCCGACGCTTCGGCGCCGGTGGGGGCCTGAGCCCGTTGTCGGATCGGGCGGGCGGCACCGCCTGGTCTGGCGCGGCCGGCCCGGTCGGCGGGACAGGCTCGGCCGGCCGGGGCCAAGTCGAAGCTGGTGCGGGTAGAGCCTCGGGATGGCCCGCGCCGGGCTCGGCCTCGGCCGGCCCGGGAGCGGACTGGTGGCTCGGATCTGCGGGTATAGGTGCTCCGGGCCCGAGGGGCGGGGTCGGTGCCTCGATGGCCCTCGGTGGCTCGGGCAGTTCCGGGGTGCTCGCAAGCTCCTGACCCGCCTCCAGCGGACGGGCCGAGACCACCTCGGCGCGCAGGGCTTCGATGAGCCGGTCGTTGAGCTCCCGGCGGCCCTGGCGGTTGGCGAGCTGTATGAGATCCAGTGCCGAGAGGATCAAGTCCTCGGTGATGGGTTGGGTACCGCTGTCGTCAGCCATGGTCGGTGACGCCTCCAGCTCGAGAATGTCCCTGAGTAGGGGCGGATGACCCACCGCCCGAGGGGGCTGGCCCGCCAGGTGGCGGGGAGCCTATGTCCGCCGGCTCGACCCAGCTACTCCGAGCCCGGCTCATCGTCCTGGGTCCCGGGGCCCTCCGTGGCGGGTCGGACCCGCCGCCAGCGCTCGGCGGTGGTCTCGTCGACCTTCTCCTCGGCGCCGGCCATGGCATCCAGCTCCGTGCGCAACTCGTGGCGCTGGGCCGCGCTGTAGAGGAACTCCCGGTCCCCGGTGTTCTCTCCCACCAGGCCCCGGAGGCCCACGGCGCGCAGGTGGTCGAAGAACCGCCCCATCTCCCCGGCCACCTTGTCCAAGTCATCGGCCCACTCGTCCACCAGGGCCAAGAGCAATTCCTTGCGCCGGGCCCGATAGTCATTCACCTGGCGTTCGGTGGGACGCCCGGTCATGGCGGCCAGGCGGACGTCGACCTCGTCGGGCTCGGGGATCCCGAGCTCGCGGAAGCGCTCGTAGAGAACATCGAGCTGGTCCGGGCGGCCCAGGACCAGCTCATAGAGCTCATTCACCCGATCCGAGGTGCGCCGGAGGGGCCGGTGGTCCCCAGGCGGGGGGAGGAAGAACCACAGCATCGGCAGGTCGAAGGCGCAGGCGAAGGCCATGATCTCCTGGGCGTCGAACTCCCGGCGGCGGTCCCCGTCAAAGGAGCGCTCGATGGCTGAGATGCCGGCCTGGGGCAGGCGGGTGCCCAGGAACCGGGCCAGGGTGTCAGCGGTCTCTTCCTGGGTGAGGCCCCTTAGCTCCCGGGCCCGGCGGAAGTTGTAGGCCACCACCTCGTTGAGGTCGACCGAGCCACGGGCCTCCTCGATCTCTTCGGGAGCGATCCAGAGGTCCTGGTCGGTCTTGTCCTTGGGCTTGCCGGGGCGACGCATACCCGGGAGCATAACTGCTCCAGAACAATATGTCTAGACAATTACCGCAGTGTCCGATATCGTACCTAAGCAGTGAAGCCACAGCCTACAACTCATGCCCCCTCGGCGCAGCCCTCAAGGGATCAGCTCGAAGGCGGCGACATGCCGGGGCCCGGCCAGGGGTGGGTGCCGGCAAGAGAGCGAACCCAGTTGCCAGCGGGCCCGTCGAGAGGGATACTTCATGTGCTCGCTGCAATAGCGGCGGGAAGTGCACCCGGTTGGCTCGCCGGACGACGAGTCGCCGGGTGTCGCGCGTCAAGGGCCGATGTCCCTGACGGTCAGAACGGCGCCGATCCGGCGGCGCCATTCCCCGCCCGCTCCCGCCGCCCAGCAGATCGCGTCTGCGATCCACAGGAGCGGTTCGCTGGAGGCCGGGCGATGGTCGTAGGAAGGGTGCAGGCTCGGCTCGACCCCGCCCAGCGAGTGGGCGATGCTGGCCCGGTCTCGCTCTCGTTGGGAGGCCTCCTGGTCGTCGAGAGTCCAGGCGGTCACTCCCGATCCGACTACCAGACCGGTCGCCGCCTGCAACAGCCGGTGACGACATGCTGTTGGGCTCAGGCCGACAACGGGTCGGTGACGCAGGACGACAGCTTGGACCGACAGCCCTGCCACCGTGTCAAGAACCACACGGCGTCGGCGGCTGGACTCGCCATTGGTGTGCACCTGACGCTGGCCGGCGAGGAGCAAGGCCCGCATGCTCATTCGGGCCGGCTGCGCATCGCGCGGGGACACGAGAACGACGGCCATCAGTCTGGCGTTGGCACGCTCGCTCTCGTCGCTGAAGGCCCACACCGGCCCACCTCCGCAGTCGTCTGGCCCTGGCCCAACCCTGCCCCAAAACCCGTCCACAGATTTGCACCAAGGTGTCCCGGCCCTGCGGGTGGGCCGTGTTGAGCCTCGGAAAGCTCTCCTTGGGCCAGGAGGCCTACTACCTCTCCGAGGTCCTCGACGGGGCCGAGGACTACTACTTGAACGCCGGGGAGGCCCCCGGTCGTTGGACCGGAACCGGGGCCGCTGGCCTCGGTCTTATCGGGCCCGTGGGGGCCGAGGAACTGCGGGCCGTGCTGTCCGGGAAGCGCCCCGATGGAACCCCGCTGCGGGCGACGACGGCCTCCCTGCCCGGCATCGATGTGACCCTCAAGGCCCCCAAATCGGTCTCAATCGTCTGGGGCCTGGGCGATGAGGAGATGGCCGCCGCCGTGGTGGCCGCGCATGAGGCGGCCGTGGACTCAGCCCTGGGTTACCTGGAAGCCCAGGCCTGTCACGTCCGCCGGGGTCACGGGGGAGTCGATGTCCTTTCGGCCGACGGCTTCGTGGCCGCCGCCTTCCGCCACCGCACCTCCCGGGCCGGGGATCCCACCCTTCATTCCCACGTGCTGGTGGCCAACATGGCCCAGGGGGCCGACGGGCGCTGGAGCGCCCTTGATACCCGGGACCTCTACACCCACGGGCGCACGGCCGGCTTCGTCTACCAGGCCGTGCTCCGCCACCGCCTGGCCCAGAGCCTGGGCCTTCTCTTCGAGGAGATGGAGAGGGGTTACGCCGACGTGGCCGGAGTCCCCAAAGAGCTGCGGGTCGCCTTCTCCACCCGGCGGGGCCAGATCCTCGCCGCCATGGAGGCCCACGGCGCGACGAGCGCCAAGGCGGCTTCGGCCGCGGCCCTGTCCACCCGGGCGCCCAAGACCGAACACGTCAGCGAGGCCGATCTCCGCCGGCGCTGGGCCGAGGTGGCCCGGGAATACCACTGGAGTCCGACGGACCTCACCCGCCTGGTCCGCACTCCGGGCCTGGTCATCGAAGACGAAGACATCGCCGGGCGCCTCACCGAGTCGGTGGCCACCTTCACCCGGCGAGACGTGGTCCGCGCCGTGGCCCAGGCGGCCACCCAGGGCGCGTCCCGGGCGGACATCGAGGGGCGGACCAACTCCTTCCTCGGGGCCGAGCTGGCCATCGAGGTGGCCTCCGGCCGCTGGACCACCCCGGAGATCCTCGAGCTGGAGGGCCAGACCGTGGCCCGGGCCGAGGCCGGGCTGTCCCGGGGTGCCGGGCTGGCCAGCTCGGAGTCCCTGAGGTGGGCTCTCGACGCCCGGCCGTCCATGGGGACCGACCAGGCCGAGGCGGTGAGGAGCCTGTGTACATCGGGCCACGCCGTGCAGATCCTGATCGGCCCGGCCGGCACGGGCAAGACCTTCAGCCTCGATGCCGCCCGGGCCGCCTGGGAGGCCTCGGGTTACCGGGTCACCGGCACGGCCTTAGCCGCCCGGGCCGCCGCCGAGCTCGCCGCCGAGGCTGGCATCGCCTCGCTTACCGCCGACCGGCTGCTGGCCGGTCTGGCCTCCGGTCGGGCCCGCCTGGACGAGCGCAGCGTCTTGGTCATCGACGAGGCCGGGATGCTTGGCACCCGCCGGCTGGCCGCCCTGGTGGGCGAGGCCACCCAGGTGGGAGCCAAGGTCGTTCTTTGCGGGGACCCCCGCCAGCTCCCCGAGATCGACGCCGGCGGGCTCTTCGCCGCCCTGGCACACCGGTTGGGTTATGCGACCCTGACCGAGAACCGCCGCCAGCGCGACCCCCAGGAGCGCGCCGCGCTGGCCGACCTGCGGGCCGGGCAGGCCAGCCTGGCTCTGGACCGACTGGAGCGCCACGGCCGGGTGGTCACGACCGACAACGCCGTCCAGCTCCGGGAGGCCATGGTGGCGGACTGGTACTCATCGCGTACGGCCGGCGACGAGGCGTTGATGCTGGCCTCGCGCCGCTCGGTGGTGGCCGACCTCAACGAGGCGGCCCGGGACCTGCTCATGGCCGAAGGCGGCCTCGGTCCCGAGGTGCTGACCGTGGGGGAGTTGTCCTTCGCCGTGGGTGACGAGGTCATGGCCCATCACAACGACTACCGCCTCGGGATCCTCAATTCCGAGGTGGGCGTGGTCATCGGTGGCGACGAGTCCGGACTGAGAATCCGCCTCGGCGGGACCCGGGTGGTCGAGGTCCCCCTCGACTACATCGAGGCCGGCCATCTGAGCCATGGGTACGCGACAACGATTCACAAAGCCCAGGGCCGAAGCGTGGACCGGGTCTTCGTGCTCGGTGACGACAGCTTCTCCACCGAGTCGGGCTACACCGCCCTGACCCGTGGCCGGGACGCCAATGCGGTCTATCTCGTGTCTCCTGGCCGCGACGCCGGACACGGCTTGGCCCCTGAGATCGATCCCGTGGTCGCCTTCGCCCAGGCCCTCGGCCGTTCTTCGGCCAAGACCGCCGCCATCGACCACCTGGGCCCCGAGGGCCCCATCCCCACCCGACCGAGTCCGGCCCGAGAGGCCCCTGTTCTGGAGGTAGGACCATGAACCAGCCGCGCACTCAGCCGGGCTTCGATCCCAACGACACCCTGTTCAAAGCGGTGATCATCGGCGCCTTTGCCCTGGCCGGAACGGTCTGGGGGGGAGCTCAGTTGGGCGCCCTGGCCGACCACGGCCATGTAGCGCCGATCAAACTCTGGGACGGCTTGGCCTTCTTGGTCCACATCAAGGCCCACTCCACCGATCCCCGCCTGGCCTGGCCATCCCCGGCCAATGCCTCCCTGCCCGGTCCGGTCCTCTACTGGACCGCCACCGCCGTGACCGTGGCCGGGATCATCGGCCTTGGCCTCCTCCTGCATCGGATCTTTGCCTCCCCCGACGAGCGTCTTGACCGCCGGCGCCGCCTGGGGGTGCCCACCCAGGGTCGCCTGGCCACGGCCAAGGATCTGCGGGCGCTGCTCATCCGCCGGCCCGAGGCAGACCGACTGGTGCTGGGACGCTTCGGGCGCTGGCTGGTGGCCACCGAGGCCTCGCCCTCGGCCCGGGTGTCGGCTCGCGGCGCGGTGGCCCTGGTCGGGCCCACCCGGTCGGGCAAGACCACGACGCTCACGGGAGCGATCCTGGACTGGGAGGGTCCGGCGGTTCTCGTCTCGGTCAAGACCGACCTCCTGGTCGACACCCACTCCGCCCGGGTCCGGCAGGGCCCCACCCATGTCTTCGATCCGGCCGGGGTGACCGGGCGTGCGAGTGCGTCCTGGAGCCCCCTGGCCGAGGCCACGACCACCTCGGGGGCTATCAAGGCCGCCGCCGGTCTGGTCGAGGCCGCCCCCCGGACCGGGCGGGTGGAGGGATCGGAGTTCTGGATGCAGATGGCCGAAAGCCTCATGGCCGCGTTGCTGGCGGTGGCGGCCAATGCCGGGGCGGCCTTCTCCGAGGTGGTGGGTTGGGTGGTCTCACTGGACATGCCCAGCGAGGCCAGCCCGGGCAAGGTGGCTCCGCTGTACCGGGCACTGCGGGAAGACGCCGATCCGCTGCGGCGGGCGGCGGGGGTCTTCGCCGCCGATGTGTTGGAGGGCCTGTGGCGCAATGACCACCGCACCATCTCCTCGGTCTATGCCACCGCCCGCACCCTGGTCTGGCCCTGGGCGGATCCCATCGTGGCCGCCTCGGCCAAGGACAAGCCCATCGACCCGGATGGACTGCTGGATGAGAGCGCGACGCTGTATGTCTGTGTCCCCCAGTCCGACCAGGCCCGGCTGCGCCCGGTGCTGGGCGGGATCCTCAACTACGTCGTGGCCGGCGCCTATGCCCGCTACCTGCGCACCGGCCGTCCCCTCGATCCGCCGCTCCTGCTCGTGATCGACGAAGCGGCCACCCTGCGCCCCGATCAGCTTCCCTCCTGGGCCTCGACCCTGGCCGGCATCGGTGTGCAGTTGGTCACGGCCTGGCAGTCGGTCTCCCAGATCGACGCCGCCTACGGCCGGGATGCTCAGGCCATCCTCACCAACCACCTCACCAAGCTGTTCTTCCCGGGCATGAGCGACGGGACCGGCTTGGACTACGTCTCTCGCCTGGTGGGTGAGGAGCACGTTCCCGCCCGCCTATCCCGGGACGAGCGGCCTGCCGAGGGTCGGGGAGAGAGTCCGGTCACCACCCTGGCCCTGGTGCCCCCGGCGGTCCTGCGCCAGATGCGACGGGGAGACGCCGTGATGATCCACGGTTCCCTGCCTCCGGCCCACGTCCATCCCCGGCCCTGGTATGCCGACCGGCGCCTGTCGGCCCTGGCCGGGGTGGAGACTCAACGCCGGTGGCCTGTCCTCAGGAGGTCGTCGTAGTCCGAGCCTGACGGTCGCGAACGATGGCCGACGAGCTATCAGACCCTGGGCCGAACCTCAAAGCCGCCCAGCTCGAGGCTCTCGATCAGGATTGGGCTGGCCGAGTGCGTCTGAAGCCAGCGATTTACGGCCTTCTGCTGGAGCGCTCGGTCCTGGTCGACGACGCCGAGGTGTCGCAGAAGAGCGCGAGCCGTCGTCACGGGCATGGCTTCCCGCTCTCGGTAGAACTGGCCCGGGTCGGCTGCGAAGCGATCGTTCACGGTAGGACCTCTAAGTGGACCTCGATGATACCCGGGTCGTCGCTCCGACCTACGGCCGTCACCAGGAGACCCCCGGCCGGCAGGAGCAGCCCCTCCTGGTCCAAGTAGTGCTCATCCGAAAACGGGGGGCCCACAGTGCGCTGGCTTCGGTCGTAGAATGACGCGGTGGCATTCGAGCGGATCTCAGTCGATCACCGGGTAATGGGTGGCGCACCGTGCATTCGTGGGACCAGAATCCCCGTGGCCACGGTGGTCGGAATGGTGGCCGAGGACATTTCGACCGCGGAGATCTTGGCGGACTTTCCTCAGCTGTCGGCCGAAGACGTTCGAGAGGCCCTGAGGTATGCAGCCCTCGCTGTAGATCAAAGGGAACTGCCACTCCTCTCGACCCCGTGAGGTTCTTAGTCGACGAGTCCCTGTCCGCCCGGGTTGCGAGCCTGCTCCGCACTTCCGGCCACGACGCCGTCCATGTCGGTGACCGCGACCTCCTCGGAGCCCGAGACGACGCTGTGATGGCCGCCGCCGCACAGGAGCGTCGAGTCGTGTTGTCTGCCGACACGGACTTCGGGGAGCTCTTGGCGCTCGGGCGGCATCCGGGCCCGAGCGTGGTGATCTTTCGGCGCGCCCCACGCCGACCTGAATCTCAGGTCAGCATCCTGCTGGCCAGCCTGCCCGATACGGAGCAGGAGCTGACCCGAGGCGCGATCCTCGTTCTGACGCCCGGCCACGCACGACTCCGTCTGCTGCCGGTCGAAGAGGCAGTCGAAGAGCCAATGGAGTGAGCCCACGCGGGTGAACCACGAGATGTTCGGCGCGCGGCGCGCCAGCTGACAGCTGCAGTGGCAGGGTGGGACGTCCAAGCCGAGCTGCGACGGGCACAGCGCTGAACCTCTCTGCCGATCATCGCTGGGTGAGCTTCCCCGACGGAGCGGTCGGCGGCGGGCCAGTGACTCCACGGCAGCAGTGATCGACGCCACGAGCTGTTGATCGACCGGGGGTGAATCATCCGGCTCACAACAGCGGCTTCGTCCGCTGCTCCGCCGATAGCTCCAAGCCGAGGGCACCGAGCAACAGGTCGTAGACGTCAAGGGCGCGACGGTCGTGGTGCCCGACGAGCAGGAGCACCGCGTCGTCATCGCCCCGCCAGACCGTGACCAGCCGATCCGTGCCGTACAGGTGGCGGCAGCACACATGATCGAGGGCTACTCCGGCGAGCCGGTAACCGGCTGCCTCACATCCTCGGGCCAGCAAGTCCTGTATCGCCACCCGGGCCGCCGCCGCCCGCCGGCCTCGCAGAGATCGCAGCTGGCGCTCGGCGAGTGCGGTCAGCGCGAGGCGGATGTGGCTCTCCGACGGTTTGGCGGTATCAAGTCACCCAGATCCTTCTCGCCTACTACCCGGGTCCGCCCTGCCTCCAAGTCGCCCACCGCCTCGGTCAGATCAGCCGCCACGGCTCGATCACGCAGACGCCGAGCCACGGCGTCCAGCAGGTGACGCTCTCCTCCCGAAGCACGGATCTGGTCGAGGACCCCTCGGACCGCGGCCAGCGAGACATAGCTGATCCGGACGGGCCGGACCCCGGCGAGCTCTTCCAGAACGCCCGCCTTGGTCCACGCCCGCACCGTGGGCACGGAGACTCTGAGTACGTCGGCCGCCTCGGACACCTTGGCCCCCTCGGCCCGGGCCGCCAGGTGGTCTCTCAGGGCCAGCAGTCTTCGGCGCCGTGGCACGTCGGCCTCGGCCTCGGCGAGGCGCTCCAACTCCATCAGGTCCTCCACGATTTCCGCAGCGCTCACAGCCCTAGTGCAGCAACTTGATCGCAAAAACTGACTGCGATGTGAAAGAACCCGATCGCCCCGCCAGCGCCCGTCATTCGACGCCCAGCCCGTCCACGGCGGGCCGGATGACACCGGGATAACTGACGCGAGCTGCCGACAACGAAGCCACCCAAGGCGACCAATGCCTTCAGGAGGCTAATTTGCAACGAAACAA
>Ga0307373_10011545_pt1 | contig 12775 bp, 11 predicted proteins | sample OX2MG_FD_202534 | JGI IMG/M metagenome (GOLD analysis project Ga0307373, IMG submission 202534) | Soil microbial communities from Risofladan, Vaasa, Finland - OX-2 | ecosystem: Environmental > Terrestrial > Soil > Coastal area > Acid sulfate soil | place: Finland: Risofladan, Vaasa | collected... | reverse complement strand
TTTGAAGTTCTTGACCTTCCGCACGGCGGCGGCCTGCTCAGCGATCTCCTGGTTATGGTGCAGGAAGCTCAGGCCACCGCAGCGCGCCAGCGAGATCGCCAGCTCCGATCCGCCGAGACTGCGCAGGTGACACCGATGCTTGATGTAGGGATCAGATCTAGGTGGCGGAAGTCGGGCTAGTTGGCGAACCTGGCTTTACGCAGCTCAGGGGCCTGATGGACCCCCATTCGGGGTCGACGGGTCCTGGTCGAACCTGGCGCGGCTGGGTACCGGACGCCGGTCAACAATCGAAAACCGCGCCGAAAATGCCGGGTCGCGCAGGCAGGCGCCAACTAACGGCGAAGTCGCCAAGCAGCGCCAACTAGCTTCGCCGATTCGCCAAGTGTGTGCGACCCCTACACTTGACTGTAGGGACCGGGTCTACATGAGCACCCTGTCCTGGGACGTCGCGGTAGTTGAGCAGGGTCGAGGACCGGCTTGGCCGGGGCTGTTGAGCAGAACGTCCGCAGCCTTCGGGCCTGAACGCGCCGGGCGGCTGGATCTGGGCGCTGGCCAGCGGCTTGGCTGCTCAGATTGCCCGGCCACTGCTCATGTAGTGCTCAGATACGAAGCCGGCTGCTCATCTAAATCGGTTCCCTACATTGACCTCGCCAGGCCACCCGGTACATCCGAGGTCGGCCGCAGGTCTATGGCAGGTCCATCAAAGTCACCACAGGCTTCGGGCAGGGCGACGTTCCTCGTGCCGCGGTGCACGCGCTGACCTGCTCGCACAGCGGACACCCGCACCGCCTGGCGCAGGGCAGGCACGGCTGCACGAGTGGGCGGTGGATGTCGGCGCGACCGCAGGTCTCCCAGTAGGAGATGACCTGGCCGGTGATGCCCGCGCCGCCGTCTTCTGTGCCCGCAGGCGAGTCATGGCCGGGGCCGGCCGGGGCTGGCGGTCTCGCTGAGCTGCGGGAGGACAACGCCGGCGCAGTGGTGGCGAGCGCTCCGCCGGAGATCGCGGACGCCACGGCAGATGGGTGGCGGGGGAGTGCCCGTTCCTTCCGGCTTCGCGTACCGTGGGACGGGAGGGCCTGTCTCAGGCGGTTCAGCGGCTGAACGCGAGTGGTGATGGCGGCCCACGAGGGGGGTGAGCACGCCGAGAGCGCCGAGCGGCGCGATATCGGCGACGTCACCCTGGAGCAGATCCGCTCCGATGTCATGCGCCTGTCCCGCGACTACATGACGGCCGAGCCGCTCGGCCTGTTCCGGGAGATGCGGAGAGTCCGCGCCCGCATGTATGCCGCGCTCAACCGGCGGCTATGGCCCCGCGACCAGACCGATCTGCACTTCCTGCTGGGCTGCCTCAACTGCTTAATGGCGAACGTCGCCAGCGACCTGGGCAGTGGCGAGGCCGCCGGGGAACTGGCCCGGGGCGCCTGGGCATACGCCGTCGCGATCGACCGCCGGCCCTTGATGGCACAGCTGCGCTGCTCATTCACTGATATCGCCTACTGGAACAACCAGCCCCGGCAGGCCAGGGATCTTGCCGGCAGCGGGTTTGGCTACCTGGCCGACGGGCCGACCGCCGCGCAACTGCACCTTAAGTACGGCCGGGCAGCGGCGCGGCTCGGTGACGCCGGCGCGGCCCGCGAGGCCATCACCTAGGCCAGCGAGGCGAGTGAACGCGAATACAGCGATGAGCTGCTGGAGATCGGCGGGGAGTTCAGGCTTTCCCTCGCAAGCCAGCACTCCCTGGCAGGCTCTGCCCTCATCGAGATTCCCGGTGCCGAGGACGAGGCGGCCAGCGAACTCGAACGTGCCGCAGATCTGTACGCGGCCGGACCGCAGCCAGGGGAATCGTATAGGTACACACTTGAAGTACGTGCCCGCATCGACCTGGCTACCGCGCGCCTGCGCAACGGCCAGCTTGACGCCGCGGCCGCCGCACTGGCCCCGGCGCTGTCCATTCCCGCTGCGAAACGAACCGTTGAGCTGCCTCAGCGGCTGACGGAGCGTACGCGCCGAGCTCGCCCGCCCCCGGTACCAGGGGTCTGCGGAGGCAGCCGAGCTGGACGTGCGGATCGAGGAGTTCAGCACAGACACCATCATCGGTGGCCTGTCCCCCTCCTTGTGAAAGGGCATTCAGGGCCCGGATTCAGGATTCCGCGCTGTCCGGCGCCGGCCGCGGATGACCGCCCGCGCGTACCGGACTGGTGCCGCGACATAACGCCGGCCGGGCCGTAGTGTCGGCAGGCACCGTTACCGGATCCCTCTTGCAAGGACACCTTGAGGGCGCTTAACGCACAGTTTCGGGGCTGTTCTGCGGCGTGCCCAGGATCCCGCGCTGTGCGGCGCCCGCCCTCGGCCTCCCATGGACCTCGCGATGGGCCGCCGGCGCGCGGCTGTCCGTTCCGCGACCGATGTGGGGCGGCAGCTAGCAGGGCACCGGCCATTCCCGGCTTTGCGCCTCGGGACTTACCGGCGCGAGCCGGGAACAGGAACCTCTGAGCGACTATAGCGAGTGGGCCAGAACTTCCTGGGCCGGGCGTAGTCTCGTGCCCGCGCTGGCAGCCCGACATCACCGGCCTCGCGAAAATGCCCGACGTCCCGCACTTCTGTGGTGTCGCACGCAAGCCAGGCGAGGCTGCCAGTGCCTGACACCCCGAACCGCGCAGCGGGCCAGGATGCGGCCGGGAGCGAGCCTCGCCGTGAACGGGGAGCGCAGATGACGCCCGTGCCTGCCGCAGATGACGCGGGCCGCCAGCCGGGTGCCCGCGGGCTCGTGCCGACCGGCGAGGGGGTCTTGCGGGTCGCGTCAGTCAACTGGCTGTACGGGGGTTTCGGCGGGACCGGCTCGGGGCCCGGTGATGACGCGGGCTGGCACGCGATTACCGGTGCCCTGTCCGTGATGCGCCCGCATGTCGTGCTGTGCCAGGAAATGACGGCGCCGTGGCCGAGGATTCGTGGCGCTCAATCCTCTATGAAGGCCTTCAGCCACTCCAGGGTGGTCTGCAGATGCTGCCTGATCAGGGTCTCCAGCCGGGCTGTATCGCCGACCTCCAGCGCCGAGACCATCTCCAGGTGCTCTCCGTGCGCGCGGGCGCGGCCCTGCGGAGACTTCGCCAGCATGTGCACGTACAGCCCTGACCGGTTCCGGAGCTGGCCGATCATCTCGGTAAGCAAGGGCTTTCTGGCTATGTCGTAAAGCCGGGCGTGGAACTCGGCATTTCCCGTCTCCCAGGCTGCTGGGTCGCTGATCGTCGTATGGGAGGCGAGAATATCGCGGAGGTCGACAAGGTCAGACTCGGTCATGCGCGCCATGGCGCTGCGTCCCGCTACCGGCTCCAGCAGCTGCTGGAGCTCGAAGATCTCGGAAACCTGGGCTATCGACGGCTTCGCCACCACGGCGCCCTTGTGCACATCCAGCCGGACCAGGCCCTCGGCCTCCAGCCGCTGCAGGGCCTCACGCAGCGGAGTGCGGCTGACACCGAGCCGCCTGGCCACCTCGTCCTGTCGCAGCGGCGCGCCGGCGGGTACCTCTCCGGACAAGATGATCGCCCGCAGTGCCTTGGTGGCCGCCTCCGTGGCCGTCGTGCGGTCAATGAGCCGGGAGACATCCCGGTCTGGCTCGATTACCGACATGGTAGGGGTGCCGCCTTCAAACCTGCTGACTCACTCTCGGCGTGATGGCCTTATTCCCACACGATACAAGGATCCGCGGCCGCAAGTAGGCAGCCGGCCGGCCCCTCAGGGCCGGCCTTGACCGTCGAGGACCAGCGAGCGCAGGACGAGCCGGTCGACTGCCCGGTCGGACGCTTGGCCGATGCTCAGCGGCGCGAAGGCCGCGATATCGTCCTTGATCTCCGCGGACACCCGCTGTGGCGGTTTCAGCAGCAGCTCGATGGCCTCGCCGACGGTCTCGGCGAGGCGATCCGGGGGCACCGCCTGATTGATCAGCCCGCCGCGCTGCGCCCCCTGCGCGTCCAGCGGCTGTCCGGTCGCGGTGAGCCAGAATGCGAGACGACGCCCCAGCGCAGCCGGCAGCCAGGTCAGCACCAGCGCTGGCGCCAGCCCGGCCTCGGCCTCCGGAAACCAGAATCGCGCGCCTGTCGAGGCTATCGCGACATCCGCCAGGGCCGCGAGGCCTACCCCGAAGCCTGCCGCGTCCCCGGAAACCTGGGCGATGACGGTCAGCTTGCTGTTGATCAGAGCCGCATTCAGGTCCGCTAGCTCGCGGGCCATCGTGTAAACGGCGTCGGGGGTCATGGCAGTTCGCTCGCGACCGAGACAGAAATTAGGCCCCGCGGCGGTCAGCAGCAAGGCTCGCGCCTCCTGTGGCGGCCTGAGCAGGATGCCCGTCAGCTCCTGGCACATTTCCAATGTGAACAGGTTGTCCGGAGGCTTCGCGATCTGGACGCTGATAAGCGCTCCACGATGGTCAACAATGAGATCCGCTGTCATCTAGTTCAGTCGCTCCTGACTGCGTCCGCCGTACCAGTCCACCGAGTCCTCGGCAATACGTACCGTGATCGCTCGCACATGAGTGAAATCGTGGAAAGACTCCCATCCGCCCTCGCGGCCGGTGCCGCTCTCGCCTATCCCGCCCCACGGGGAGCTGGGGTCCAGCCGGTGATGGTCATTGACCCAGACCATCCCGCACCGCAGCCGGGACGCGACCCGGTGCGCCCGGGCCACGTCACGGGTCCAGATGGCCGCGCCCAGCCCGTAGGGCGAGTCGTTCGCCAGCGCGATCGCCTGTTCCTCGGTACGGAACGGCATCACCACGGCGACCGGTCCGAAGATCTCTTCTCGGGCCAAGGGCAGCGTCGGCGCGGGCAGGGTGCAGACGGCTGGCTGCAAGAAATAGCCGCCGGGCAGGCCGGGGACCTCCGCGGCGACTCCGCCGTGCCGGATCCGGGCGCCCCCCGCCGCGCCGTCCGCGATCCTGGCCAGCACCTGCTGGCGGGCCGCGGCGGAGATGAGCGGCCCGAGCTGGGTCCGCTCATCGCCGGGATCGCCGATGCGGATCTGGCTCGCCAGCCCGGCCAGCTCGTCGACAAAAGCCTCGTAGAGCTCCTCCTGGACGAAGAACCGGCGGCCGGCGATGCAGGTCTGTCCTGCGCCGATAAAGGCGGCGAACGCCGCTCCGCGCGCGGTGTCGGCGACAGGCGCGTCGCCGAAGATGAGCACGGGAGTGGAGCCGCCAAGCTCCAGGGTGCACCTGGCGAACCTTCCGGCCGCGGCCCGGGCGATGGCGCGGCCCGGCTCCGTTCCGCCGGTGAATACGATCTTGGCGACCGAAGGGTGAGCGGCCAGGCGGGCTCCCGCACTGTGGCCGAGCCCGGGGACGACGTTGAAGACGCCGGGCGGCACGCCCGCTTCCAGCGCGGCTTCGCCGAGCCGCAGCGCAGTCAGCGGCGTCAGCTCGGACGGCTTGAGCACGACCGAGTTCCCGGTGGCCAGCGCGGGCGCGAGGCTCTTGGAGGCGATCATGAGCGGGTGATTGAAAGGCGCCAGAATCGCCACGGTTCCCAGCGGGAACCGGCTCGTGTAGGAGTGATAAGGCCCCGGCATCGGCGTGACGTGCCCGCGATCAGCCAGCAGCAGCGCGGCGTTGTAGCGGTACCACTCGGGAAGCCGGCCGATCTGGGCCCGCGTCTCGGCCACCGGGCGGCCGTTGTTGCGCGTCTCGATGTCGGTCAGCTCGCCGAGCCTGTCCTCCAGGATGTCCGCCAGCCGGGAGAGCACGCGGGACCGGTCCATGATGCTCTGGTCACGCCAGACCCCCGCCTCGAAGCTGGCCGCGGCCACCGCGACGGCATGGTCGACGTCACCTTCGTCGGCGGCCTGAACCTCGGCGAACACCATCCCGGTGGCGGGGTTGACCACCTGCAGCGGATCCGCGGCCCCGGCGGTCTGCGATCCGTCGATCAGCAATCCCCGGCGCAGCAGCCCGGATGCGCCGGTCATCGCGGCGCCCGGTCGCTGGCGGGCCCCGAGGCCAGGTCGGTGCTGGCCCGGCCGAGGAACAGGGTGCCGAGGTCGTCCATGGCCCGCAGTTCCGCGCAGCTGGCGGCCAGCCGGACCCTGCCGTCGGTGAGGATATAGCCCCAGGAAGCCACGTCCAGCCCGAGGCTGACCCGCTGCTCGACCAGCAAGACGGCGCGACCGCTGTCGGCGACCCTGGACACGATGCCGTGCAGCACGGTGTCGGCGACCAGCGGCGCGAGGTTGGCGGTGGGCTCGTCCAGCACGAGCAGCTTCGGCCTGGCCATCAGGGCGCGCCCGATCGCGAGCATCTTGCGCTCGCCACCGCTGAGCGAGCGGCCAAGGCGCCGCCGCAGGCCGACGAGCTGGGGGAAGAGCTCGAAGACCTCCGCCTGACGGCGCTTCACCTCGGCGCCCCGCAGACGGTAGCCCCCCATCTCCAGGTTCTCCATCACCGTCAGCGGCGGGAACACATCACGCACCTGCGGCACGTAGCCGATCCCCGCGGCGACGCGGCGCTCTTCGGGCAGCCGCCCGATATCGACGCCGTCGAGCATCAGGGTGCCTCCCAGCAGCGGGAGCTCGCCGTTGATCGTCTTGACCAGGGTGCTCTTGCCGGCCCCATTCGGGCCCATGACCAGGACGATCTCGGCCGGGCCGACCTCAATGCTGACGTCCTTGATGACCGGCACGTTGCTGTATCCGGCGCTGATTCCGGTCGCCGACAAGAATGCCGCCGGGCGTTTGCTTACCATGTGGCCTCCGCGATGGCCTGTTGTGCGTCCGTGCCGGCCCGAGCTGAGCTAGCGAGCGAGGATTCACCCGAGGTAGGCAGCCTGCACCTCCCGGTCCTTGACCACTTCGGCATAGGTGCCGGCCGCGATGGACCGCCCCAGGGCCATGACCACGACGCGATCGCATAGCTCGCTGACCACCTCGAGCGCATGCTCGACGATGATCAGCGCGATGCCGTCGTCCCGGATCGACTTGAGGTCGACCATGAGCTTGTCGACGAGGTGGGGCGCCACGCCGACCATCGGCTCGTCGAGCAGCAGGACCTTCGGCGAGCGCATGAGGCAGCGCATGATCTCCACGAGCCGCCGCTGGCCGCCACTGAGCTCGCTGCCGTAGGAGTCAGCGATGCCGACCAGGTCGAATCTCTTCAGGACCTCCCAGGCACGCTGCGCGACAGCCTGGTCCCGCTGCCTGCTGCGGCGGGGGTGGGCCACGATGGCGCCGAGGGCGGCGCCCTGCGCGCCGTGCCCGGCCGTCAGCAGGTTCTCGAAGGTGGTCATCCCCGAGAATTCGCTGGTCATCTGAAACGTCCGGACGACCCCCCGGCGGGCCCGGCCGTAGGCCGGCAGCCGGGACACGTCCTCGCCCGCCAGGGAGATGGAGCCTTCCCGGATCCGGGCCTGCCCGCCCAGGGCAGCCAGGAAGGAGGACTTTCCCGCGCCGTTGGGGCCGATCAGGCCCAGCGCCTCGCCCCCGAAGGCGTCCAGCGAGAGCCCGTCGACGGCCCGCACCCCGCCGTAGGAGACCACGACCCCCCGCGCCGACAGGGCGGGAACTGGCGCGTCCCGGAGCGCCGCCGCCGGTCCCGGCCCGGGTATCGGCTCCTGGCCTGGCTCGTTCATGCGACCCTCCCGGAAAGGTCTGGCAGCGCCTTGGCCCGCCGTTCGGGCAGGAGACCGCTGGGCCGCAGCAGCAGGCAGAGCATCCAGAGGACGCCGATGATCACCCATTCGAGCGACTGCACGAGCCCGGGGTAGCCGATCGGCGGCAGGAACTGCGGCAGCTGGAGGAAAATGATGGGCACCAGCAGAACGCCCAGGAGCACGCCGCGGTAGTTTCGGACGCCCCCGACGAAGATGGCCGTGAAGATGACGAAGGTCTCGGCATAGCCCCAGGCGTCCGGTGACCAGGCACCGATGAACTCCACCAGGAGCCCGCCGCTCAGCCCGGCGATGGCGCCCCCGATCACGAAGACCTGCAGCCGGAGCGCGGTGACGTTCAGGCCGATCGCGACGGCCGCGTCCTCCTGATCCCGCATGGCCCGCAGCGCGCGGCCCCAGGGGGACCGGGAGAGCCAGCGCACGAGCAGGTACACCAGCGCGCACAGGAGAAGCACCCAGCCGGCGTAGGCCCACTGATAGCCCTGCAAGGACAGCGGCAGGACATTCACGAGCGGTCGCGGTACTCCCGTCAGCCCGTTAGATCCGTTGAACAGCGGAATATCGGCCTGGACGACCTGGATCGCGATCAGGGAGACGATCAGCAGCACGGCGGCCTGGTAATCGCGGCGTATCCGGCGGAGGCTGAACAGCCCGACGAAGCCGGCCAGGATGGCTCCCGCCGCCGTCGCCACGAGCAGCGGCAGCGGGAACGGCAGATTCGCACCGAAAATGTACTTCTGGAAAGAGCCCGCGCCCCCGCTGGGGCCCAGCGTTACCACTGCGGCGGCGTACGCGCCCGCGGCCTGGAAGACGATATAGCCGAAATTAATTACCCCGGCGTATCCGTACTGCAGGTTCAGGGAAATCCCCGACAGCAGGTCGACGCCGAAGTAGACGACCAGGGTCGAGATGTAAAAGGTCCAGCTGCTCAGCATGGTGACACTCCCGTCGTCATAGCGTCAGCCGCATTTCGCGGGCCTGGCCGCCGAGCACGCTGGCGGGCCGGCAGAGCAGCACGAGCACCAGAATCCCGAAGCCGGCGACCGTGCTGTACTGCGGGCCGCCGTACGCGGACACCACCTCGGTCACGATTCCCATCAGCAGGGCGGCGGCGGCGGCGCCAGCGGGGGAGCCCGCGCCGCCCAGGATCGCGGCCGCGATGACCAGGGGGAGGAACAGTTCGCCCGTCGCATAGCCCACGCTCTGGGAGTTGATGATGTAGACGACCCCGGCCATCCCGCAGAGGAAGCCACTAATGACCCAGGTGATGATGACGACCTGGCCGGTCCGGATGCCGCACGAGCGGGCCAGCGCGGGCTCCGCGGCCATCGCCCGCAGCGCCTTCCCGATCCGGCTGAGCCGGAGCAGTGCCTCCAGGGACACGAAGATGGCCAGGCCGATCCCGGCCAGGATGGCCTGGGTCGGGGTAATGGTGACCGGTCCGAGATGAAGCGGGGCGGCTTGCAGAACCGTGAACTGGTACACGTTATTACGGGAAATGGCCTGGATCCCGTAGTTAATGGCCAGCCCGAGGCCCAGGGTGACCATCATCATCTCGAACAGCTTCGCGCCGCGCCGGGCGTAGAGCCGGAATAGGCCCCGCCCCAGCACGAGCGTGACGACCGCCCCGGCCACGCCGCCGACGCCGAGGCCATACCAGGCGTTGATGCCGTTGACCTCGGCCAGGTAGCCGGCGAACGCGCCGATGGTCATGACGCTGCCAAAGCTCAGGTTGAAGACATTAGTCAGCCCGAACTGGAGGGTGAATCCCATCGCGGCGATGGCGATGATGGAGGCGAGTACCACCCCGAACGCGATGGCGGAGACCAGGGTGCTCAGCATGGCTACGCGACTCCGGACACCACGACGGCCTGGATCTGGTGTGCGCTGACCTCGCCCAGCGCTATGGGCTGCGAAGAGCCGTTACTCGCGACTGCCTCCTGGTTGCCGAAAGAGTTGTGATAGGCGTTGAAGTCGATGAGGCCGGTCGCTCCGTAGTACTGGATCTTCTTGCCAGCCTTCAGCGCCGCCACTCCCTGGGGGTAGGTGTAGACGACGGTCTTGCCCGGACCCGGATTGGCGACCTGCGGGATGAACTTGTTGAAGACGGCCGGGTCAGTACTGTGCGCGGCGTCCATGGCCAGGGCCACGACCAGCACGCCGTCGTAGTAGGTGATCGAGAACGGATTCGACAGGTAGGAGCTCCACGGTGAGGGCTCCTTGGCCTTCACGGCGGTCACCGCGTGCTGATAGGCGGTCACCGCTGCCGTCTGGCTGGACGGCGCCGTTATCAGGGCGGTGTAGTACTTCTGGAAGGAACTGCCGAGCGCGCCGCGAACCGCCTTGAGCCAGGGCGCGGTGAAGGTGGCCTCGGTGCCGATGGTGGGGACCAGGCCGCCGAGTTGCTTGAGCTCACCGAAGAAGGTCGCGGCCGTGGTCGCGTCGGACTCGGTCATGATGACCTGGGGATGGGCGGCCATCACTTGCCGTACGGACGCCTCGTAGGTGGGCTGGCTCGGGGTAAGGCTGACGTTCGCCACGATCTTGATGTGCAGGGCCTTGAGGCTGCCAATGACCCCGGGCAGGTCGCCCTGCGATCCGCTGTCGGTGCCGAACACCGTCGCCACCCTGGTGAAGCCCTTGCGCTGGGCCCACAGGGACATGGCCGTGCCGTTGGCCGAGTCGGGCGGGAACAGGCGCCAGAAGTAGGGCAGCGCGTTCCGGTCGTACGCCGACTGGCCGGCCACTGCCGTCATCGGGATCTTCGCGCTGTTGAGCACGGGGACGATCGACGGGGCTGACGAGGTGTCCGGCCCGGCGACGAGCACCAGGTTACTCGTCGTGGCTAGCGCCTGCTGGACCGCGGGCAGGGCGTCGGCGGGGTCGGCCTTGGTGTCGACGGACTTGTACTCGAGCTGATGGCCCATGACGCCGCCGGCGTGATTGACCGCGTAGATGGCCGGATACAGCCCGCCCTCGTTGCTCTGGGCCTCGAAGTCGCTGGAGCCGGTAAAGGCGACGACGCCTGCCACGACGAGCGGCTGATGGCCTGCTGCCGCGCCAGTTGAAGCGCAGCCGGAGGCCGCCAGGCCCAGGGCTCCGATCGCGGCCGCTAGCTTGATGATTGGGAAGTGCCTCATTACATCTTCCTCCTTTGGGCTCGCGCTCGGCGCATGCGGCACAGCGCGGCGGACCGGGGATGCTCGGCTATCAGAGGCAGGGATGGGCGGGAACTGATGATTGTATAAAGTATTCGATCGCCGGAACGCCGTCAATGCCCTGTCCGCGTACTAGTGACGATCATGGGCGGTGGGACCCCAAACGCGCCACCACGGCATCGCTCCCCGAAGCGTCGCTCCCCACGGCGAGACCGGTACCGAGGGGCTAGGTCCATGGACCGGATGCACTCAGGTTGCCTTGACCGATGGCATTGACGTCGCCAAGGCCGACACCGGGCTGTTCAGCGGGTAGATGTGGTCGGTACGTCGAGCACGCCGGTGGGCTCGCCGGGGCGATCACGGGAGCGCCGATGGCTGCGGAAACGGGACCTGCGATGACACGACCGGCCACATGCGGGCATCTCATGCCGATCGCGAGCGCGCGATCGACGTGCTCAAGGCCGCGTATGCCGAGGGTCGCCTCGACAAGGACGAGTACGCCGGGCGAACTGGCCAGGTCTACGCGTCCAGCACCTACGCCGAGCTTGCCGCGCTGATGGCCGGCCTTCCGGCTGGCCCGCTCGGCGGGCGGCTTAAGCGCCGACATGGACGTAGGCAGCCCAGATCTCCGGGCGCGCGGGTAGAGGTGCCGCAGCGCGATTTTGCCGCGTAGGGGTGGTCGCACGGTCTGTGCGGATGGATTAGTAGACGGCCTCCGGCCGGCGAGAGCCGGGGATGACCGGGTTATGCGCGGTGCGTCACGGCCCGCGGGCCGTGCCGGGCCGCAATCAGCCCGACCCTGGAGTACAGCGCGGCGACCACTCCCACACCTCGCCGGCGGGCAGGTCGGCGGTCACTACCTCGTAGCCGCCCGCACGCTCATGCCGCGGCGGGCTCGTTCTGGTCAGAGCCCGAGTACGCGGCGGAGACCTTGGTCAACGTCGTTCATGAGGGATCCGGGCAGCTGCCCGGCCTCGGTATCGAGGTCGGTCTTGTCGAGAGTGACCAGGGCAGTGACATTGACGACGGAGTCTTTGGGCAGGCCGGAGGCGGTCGCGGGCAGGAACACGTTTCCCGGCATCGCCGCGAGGCTGGTGCTGGAGGTAATGACCGCAGCTACGGTGGTATTCAGGCGGCTGGCGTTAAAAGGCCGGGACTGGATGATCAGAACGGGGCGGCGCTTGGCGGGCCTGCTGCCCTGCGGCTCTCCGAGGTCAGCCCACCAGATGCTGCCACGCTGGATCACCAGTCGTCCTGGCGTGCCAGGCGGCTGCGGCCGGCCGCGGTGGCGGCCGCTGCGGAGTCGTCGCGGCCTGCCGTCTGGAGGACCTCGTCGATCTGCTGGGTGAGCGACCGTGACGCCAGGTCGTCCAGGTACATGCGGGCCGCCCGGGCGAAGAACTCTGAACGGCTGATGCCCAGCTCCGCTGCCATCTCCGTGGCCTGCTCGAAGGTGTCTTCCGGCAGGGAAATCGCGGTCTTCATACCCCGAGTATAACCGGGTATGACCATGTGCGGAGCGACGGTCTCGGCGGCACCTGATCATCCTCGTGCGCGGCCGCAATGTCGAAGCATGATGGACTGCAGCGAGTTACCTCCCGTCCCGTCCAGTCATCCTGTGCCTCCTGTTGATCAGCTTCGGCTGGGGTGGCCGCCTACCTCGCGCGGTACACGGGCACGCCCCGCGATCACACCACATCCGACCTGCGCTGCTACCTTTCCTGGTGTGATGGCATCGACGCCGCCAATGCCGACACCGGACTGTTCAGCGGGTAGATGTGGTCGGCACGCCGAGCACGCCAGTAGGGCCTTTCCGCTAGTCCCCCGGCCAGGTGGCCGCGGGGTGGGCCGCCTTAACGGGCGGCTTAAGCGCCGACATGGACGTAGGCAGCCCAGATCTCCGGGCGCGCGGGGTAGAACTGCCGCAGGGCGCGAATAGCGTGGTGGAGCGCCTCGGCGGCCCGGTCG
>Ga0307373_10011543_pt1 | contig 12777 bp, 11 predicted proteins | sample OX2MG_FD_202534 | JGI IMG/M metagenome (GOLD analysis project Ga0307373, IMG submission 202534) | Soil microbial communities from Risofladan, Vaasa, Finland - OX-2 | ecosystem: Environmental > Terrestrial > Soil > Coastal area > Acid sulfate soil | place: Finland: Risofladan, Vaasa | collected... | reverse complement strand
CGGTACCCGAGCGCGAGTGGCAGGAAACTCTGAACAAGGGCGAGGCGCTGATCCGGGCCGTGGCCATGACGAGAGGGGCAGCTGTATGAGGCGCAATGCATGTTGCTCATGATTGATAATGAGCATCTGCATCCAACGCAGTTCTGCAAAGCCCGATACCCGCATAAAAACGCTGTAAATCAAGTAAGTTAGCGTCCAGCAATAACCGGCATCGTCCATTGCCATCCGGTAGAAGTGCGGGTATCGTTGCGGGTATCGAAGCCCTGATACCCGCATCCGATGGCACTCACTGACGCCAAGATTCGCAACACGAAACCCGCCAAGAATCCGGTCAAGCTGACCGATAGCGGCGGGTTGTATCTGGAAGTCCGGCCCAGCGGCGCGAAGCTCTGGCGCTACCGCTACCGCATCGCGGGAAAGGAAAACGTCTTTGCCATCGGCGAATACTTGAACGGCAAGCGCGCCGGGCATGTGTCCCTGGACGATGCGCGCCGCCGCCGTGATGAATCGCGCGAAATGGTCAAGCAGGGCGTCCATCCGGCGCACCAGCGGCAGACGCAGCGCATGGCGCAGCTCGCGGACGCTTCCAATACCTTCGAGGGCGTGGCGCGCGAATGGATCGGCAAAAAGAAAGCGGGCTGGACGCTCTACTACACGCGCCAAGTCGAGCGGTTCCTTGAGACGGACGTGTTCCCCTACGTCGGTAATCTGCCCATCCGCAGCGTGACGGCGGCGCACCTGCTGGAGATCGTGCGCCGCGTAGAAGGGCGCGGAGCCGAAACCGTGGCGCTGCTCGTGCGGCAGTGGTGTTCGGCCATCTTCCGCTACGCGGCGGCGACGCTGCGCGCGGACGGCGATCCGGCAGCGGCGCTCAAGGGCGCGATCACCCGGCCCAAGACCGTGCACAGCAAGCCGCTATCCCGCGACCAGGTAGCCGCTTTCGTGAAGGCGCTGGATGCTTATGGCGGCTATCGGACTACAGTCATCGCGCTACGGCTCAAGCTGCTGACGTTTGTCCGCACCATCGAGCTGCGCGCCGCTGAATGGCCGGAGATTGATCTTGAGCGCGCCGAATGGCGCATCCCCGCCGGGCGCATGAAGATGCGCGAACCGCATTGCGTCCCGCTATCCCGACAAGCCCTCGAACTGCTGCGCGAGCTGCACACCCTCACCGGCGGGCAACGCTGGCTGTTCCCCAACTACCGCCGTCCGCAAACCTGCATGACCGCAACGACCCTGAACCGCGCGCTGGAGCGCATGGGCTTCAACGGCAAGGGCAGCATGGGCTTTGCCGCGCACGGATTCCGCGCGACCGCCTCCACCATCCTGAACGAAGCCGGATACCGCCCCGACGTGATCGAGCGCCAGCTTGCCCACAAGGAGCGCAACAAGACGCGCGCCAGCTACAACCAGGCCGAATATCTGGACGAGCGCCGCGCAATGATGCAGCAGTGGGCGGACATGACCGACAGCATGGCGAAGGGTGGGAAGGTGACGCCGATCAAGCGCACGGTGGCGTGAGCTTCGCTTGAGGGAGCCCCTTTGGGGCGGATGGGAAGCGCGGCGCGAGCACGGGGAGCGGAAGACGCGAAGCGGCTGAAGCCCCGCGCGCAGCGACACGCTGGGCGGGCGGGGCAAACACGCGCCGCGACAGCGGCGACCTTACGCTGGCCGCAGGTCAGCGCGGCGGGCATTTAACATAGCGTGAGGTATGCGGGCGCAAGCCGGACAGTTTGGCCCCGGCGCTGCGCGTTGTTCGCGCTTGTGCCGGGGACAAATTGCGCATACCTAGCTACGTTATGTTGAATGCCCGCCCATAGCCCCCTTGAGGGGGATGGGGGGTGAGCCTGCGACACAGGACGCGGCTGTTTGCGTGCTGTGGCGCAGGCCAGCAAACCTCAGCACGCGCGCAGCGGGTGCTGGCAAGACCAACAAGGGTTATCGAAGTCGCTGAACTCGAAGCTCGCGCCGCCGCAGCCCGGCGCGCCGCTTGCGCTGCGCGTGGCCCGCGTAAGACGCGAAGCGGCTGAAGCGGATGGCCGCGCGCTGCCTACGCAAGCGGCGTGACGGGCGGTCCGAAGCCGAGCACTGCGGTCCACAACTCAGTGCAGCCTAAAGTATTGCCCTACTTTGCAAGTCATGCAATGATGCATCACTATTGCATCATATATAAGCATAGAGTTGTGATCGTCGAAGGCAGAGATTATGACGTCAAAAAACAAAGACAAGATTCGAAACGCTAATCAAGCGGATCAGCGACTCGTCAGAGTCACGATCAGCTTAGATCCAGAGGACTACGCAGCTTTCGAGCGACTTAGCGAACGTGCAAGGCTGTCAAGATCATGGTTGATTCGCGAGGCAATGCGCGAGTTTCTTAGTCGGAATCGCGACATAGCTTCCGTAGGGAAGCTATTGAGCAATAGGAGCTAATGTAAATGGATCAGACAAAGGGGCAGGACTCACTTTTCAGCACATCAGTGGCGGCTCCAACGAAGCGCCGGCACGAAGCGAGGCGAGTTGCGAATGTCGCAACCAAGGCTTTCAGCGACGTGGGGCCATTCCAGATCAACAGCGTTCATCATGGCGATTGCATAGAGGCGATGCGGCGCATGCCTGACGCGAGCGTTGACATCGCTATCGCTGATCCGCCGTATAACGCGAGCAAGGGGAACAATTGGAAATGGGATAACTCGATCAAACTGCCAGGTTTCGGCGGCAACTGGTCGAAGGTCATGGCGGATTGGGACGACATGCCGCTTGCCGACTATTTCAGCTTTACACTCGCATGGATCGCCGAGTTGAAGCGCGTTGTTCGCCCTACGGGTTCAATATGGATTCATGGGACTTATCACAACAGCGGCATCATCAACTTCGCATTGCAAATTCTTTCGGTCGAGATAATTAACGAAGTCGTATGGTTCAAACGCAACAGCTTCCCGAACCTCTCCGGCCGCCGTCTCACGGCGAGTCATGAAACGATCTTGTGGGCACATACAGGTGGGGATAAGAAGCGGCGCTACCATTTCGCATATGAGGCCTCTAAGGCGATGAGTAGCCCAGAAGACCTTTTGAAAGAGCCTGGAAAGCAGATGCGAACCGTTTGGGATATCCCGAACAACAAGAAGCGCGAAGAACTCGCCTACGGCAAACATCCTACGCAAAAGCCAGTTCGTTTGTTAACGCGGATGCTTGAAATCTCTGCGCGTCCGGGAGATTTGCTCTTGGTGCCTTTCGCTGGGTCGGGGTCGGATTGCGTAGCTGCGCACAACTTGGGTATCAACTTCCTAGGCTTTGAGACGGATGCTGAGTTCGTCCATATCTGTAATCAGAGAATCGGTAATCTTGAGCGGGAGCCACCGCTGGGACTGACGACGCGATGAAGTCTGCTCTGAAGCTTGCGAGCGAGCACATTGAACGTATGGACGCCCCCGAAGGACAATCCGTCCCTTCGTTGATCAAGTGGACCGGAAGCAAGCGTTCCCAAGCCTTGCGCATTTCGCGGCTCATGCCGGCATACCAGCGGTATTTCGAGCCGTTCGTCGGCGGTGGTGCGTTGTTGTATGTGGCGGCTGTTCCAGGGTCCGTTGCCAGCGACATATACCGTCCGCTTATTGAGCTGTGGCGGTTGATTCAGCGCGCACCGGACCAAGTAGTAGAGAACTATCGCTCGCAATCCACCTTGCTCAATTCGGAGCTGAATGGCTTGGACCTGAAAAACCTGCCGCCATCCGAGAGGCTCCCAGCGTATTTTTACAGGGTTAGAGACCGCTTTAATAAAACCAAGGACCCTCTCGATCTAAATTTCATCATGCGGACATGCGTGAATGGCATTGTCCGCTTTAACGACAAGGGAGAGTTCAACAACTCGTTCCACCTTTCGCGGCGTGGAATGGAACCGGCTAGGTTTGAAAGGGTTGTTCGCTCTTGGCAGCGAGCGATAGAGGGCGTCGAGTTCGTGTGTCAGGATTACGCCGTGACACTTGACCGCGCTCAGAAAGGTGATTTCGTCTATCTCGACCCGCCCTATGCAGGCAACAAGCAACGATACATCGGCGACCTGGATTTAGCGCGTTTCTTCGAGGATCTGGAAACACTCAACAAGAAGCGTGTCAATTGGGCGTTGTCTTTCGACGGTAGCCGTGGCGACCGCAGCCTGATTCACGACATACCGAGTTCGCTCTACACCAGGCACTTGCTCCTATCGAGCGGAAACTCAGCGGTCAACAAGGTGTTGAACGGGCCGGTCGAGGTCGTGGAAGAATCTCTTTATCTCAACTACTGAGGCGCATCTATCGTGACACCGATGCCTGTTCCGGCGAGCGGCAACGTCGCGATGATGGAGGCTATCGTCGCGCCTATTGGTGTCGTGGGAATGAGCCGCACGACGCAGCTCTCGCCGGTGTTCACGAACGCAAAGCACATGAGAAGATCCACATCAGCGCGTTCTCTAACGCTCACAATGTGCGGCTCTCTGTCCGATATGAAGGCCACGGCACTTGCCATCGTGAAGCGGCGCGCATCCAACTTCGTTGTGGAATGGGACCAGGAAATGGTCTGCGTCAGCCGCTCAATGCTGGCCGGAGCGCTAAGCAAGGCGAGAACGTAGCTCGTCAGGCGGGGGCCGATGCCCACCTCGACACTCGCGGCGCTCTCTTTCGATTCAACTGAGAGGATGATGGGCGCCCTGGTGTGACTGAAGAACTGGAAAACATGGTCTGGGCGCTTGGCTTCTTCGGCGCTGACTCGCGGCAAAGTCAACCATCGCAGTTCCGCAGCGCGGTCGAGCGTTTGTAGCGACACGCCGCTCCAATCACCGCCCGGTGGATTGCACATTCCTTCGAAAATTGAAGCGCCGCCATACCGTGCCAGCAGTAGGTGAAGAACGGTGTCAACATCGTTCTCGCCAAGATGCAAGGGCTTAGGCTCCACAAAGACCAGCTTAATGTCAGCACGGACTGGCGCTTCATGCCAATGGGAGCGCAGATAGCCGTGGCGACGGATGCCGTCGGTAGCCGAGTCAACAAGGACTGCATCGCTCACATCGAGAATCGCCTCCCACAGGCCATTTGTGATGATTAGCTGGCGCGGATCGGTGTCGAGGCGGGACCAGGTGGACGCTGGAGCTGGCCCGTATATGACAGTGAGAAGGTCGTCGTCCTTGCCAATGAGCATCCTCGTTAAGGGTGGCAAACCTCTATCAGGCCGTGCATCGTCGCCTTTCGGCTTGAAGCCCATTACCCAACAAATGCTCAAATGTCGGTCTTGTCGTAACCAAGCAAGAAAATCGGGCTGGATGCGGCCTTCGCAAAGGTGTTCAACAGCCTCGGCGAAGGCGGCCCTACTCTCTCTTGGCACAATGCACATCGGCAATTCGCTGGAAGTCAGGCCGATGGCTAGGGTCGCGGTGAGATTCATCAGTTCGCGCGCGGTCGGGGTGATCGCTGCGATGTAAGCAACCTTCGACCAAGAGAGGCGAGCGTTGGCGGCGAGAAAATCAACTAGGGACTGACCATTTTTCAAAGCCTCATAGGCTTGTTCCCACTGGCGCGGCGTTAGAGTTCGTCCCGGCCGCGAGGCATCTGCTTTCGTCTCGACGAAGGCCAAGGCCTTGAGCCGAAGCGCGTTGGTCACCGTCTCATCGTCTTGGCCGAGCAGCGTGGCGCGGATCAGCGCGACCAACTCGACCTCGGCGAAAACAGCCGCGTAGGTAGCGCGAGATGTCTCGTCCGCCCCGGGACTAGTGATGAAAACCGGAAGCGTGGGCGTTTCGTTGGTCAGGGAGAAAGCGACATAGCTGAACGGGACGGCTGGATTCGGTAGCCGTGCAGCTTTTCGAACTCTTCCCTCGCCGAGTTCGTATCCGCCTAGTTCGGCGACATAGAGGTAAGGAACGCGCGCCTTGCCAAACGAATAGGCTCGACCACTTCTCTGCCAAGCCTGATTGCCCGCTGGCAAAGCGCCACAGTATTCGATGGCGAGCAGCGGCGTCTCATTGCCGTCGGCAACGCCGGTGAGAATGACATCGGCAGCTTCGCGGAGCGTTCCTCCCCTTCTTCGTATCAGGTCGAGTATGTCGTGATTCCAGCGACCGAAGCCCGGATAAAGCGTCAGGACCAGAGGTGAATTAATGCCTTCCAATGTTAGGTCGTAGGACGGGCAAACAGGTGACCCATACGGCCCCCTGAAGCTACGGGTGATGTCGGCTAACGCATGTCGAATCAGGGCAACAGTGCGTTCGCACTCGACGATGTTGTCTCCGTGAAGATGGAAGTTGTAGAAACGGCTCAAAGTTTGTCCCCCAAATCTAAACGCTTAATCGCCCACAGATGTTTCAACTACGCGAGCGGGTAGCCGTAGACCCGCCTCAGCCTTGCCCCGGCTTAATGACGGCGACGCCCTCGGCGGGACCGTCTTACTTCCGTATCCCCTTGAATTTGGACGCTCGCGGCCTTATTTGTATCTTACGGGCTAAAAGCGCCTGGGCATACGCCGTGGGGGCGAAGGGCGCAAAAATGGCTAAACACTATTCGATCAAATCCTTCTTCCGGGATATGCCCGCTGCCTTGCTGTCCCGTTACTTTCACAAACTGGGGCATTTTCAGGACTTCGATTTTTCGGCCATGAACGAGCCGAAGCTGGACGAGCTGTTCGGGTCTTGGCTCTACCTGCCGGAAGACGAACGCAAACGGATGGAGGGGGAGTTCCAGGAAATCTTTGCCTTGAGCCGCGATGCGGCCATGCCGGCGATCATCCATGAGGCCGGGTGGCACATGCGGGATACGCCTGGGGCGCATGCCGCCTTTGTTGAGATGTTCTCGGCCCTACCGAACCATTACGAGCGTGCGATGGTGGCCTTTCTGGATTATCACGAGTGCTGGAAAGGCGCGAACCTTCTCTACCACGCGGACACCTTGCCCTACTGGCGCAAGCGCAAGGGCTTTCCGCACAAGCCGGCGGCTGTGGATGCCGCCAGCGTCCAGGAGTTGGCGGGCCTGATCCGTAACCTCTTTCATCGCACTGAGGGGCGCGGCAGCCATTGCCATATTGATTGCCTTCGGCGCAATGAACTGGACTACTACTTCGCCTACCCGGAGGACTACTCGAAGCAGTCCATCGAATGGGTCAACGACACCTTTGCTCCCCGCCCGCACAACCCAGCCTTTGAGATCGTCTACATCTGGTCTGAGAAGGAAGGCTCGCTGGACCTGAACTTTCGCGGCGACTACAAGCGCATTGAGCCGCTGCAAGCAATGTTCGCCCAGGCCATCCTCAAGCTGCCGGAGCTACCGCCAGACCCGAAGGACAATCGGGTTTACGACTTGAATCAACTCCGCCAGAAAGACTTTGGATTTACCTTCGACGCGGGCAGCGGCATCGAGAACGTGGCCGTCAAAATGTTGCGACTGTCGTCAAAGGTGAATAAGGGCGACCGGATTACGGTGGAAGCCAACGCCGATGACAATCCCGACGCGGTTTACGAGCTACTGGCGAAGATGTCGGTGCCGCTGCATCACTACTTCGTCACCCAGGTGGAACTGACGGCCTCGGTCGTGATGAAGGCGGGCAGCAAGGCGAAGAAGATCCCCATCCGCATCACGCATCCCAATTCGTGCTCGCTAAAGTATGACGAGCTGGGAGACAAGCTCCGCGAAATGCTGGAAGCGTCCGGGATTGAGCCCAAGGAGCCGCCGCAAGGCACTGAGACATGACGCCGCAGGCCGCGCTGGGGGAATTGCTGGATCGTCTGGTGGCACAGCAGGGTGCGGCGGTGCTGGTCGGGAATGACGAGCTGTGCGACTGGCCGGCGGAAGCGGTGGCCGCCATGAAATCCACGCGGCTGCTGGTGAAGGCGCGCTATGCGTCGAGCATCGTATGCCCTGGCTGCGAGGAGCAGTGCTCGAAGCCGGTTGAAATCCTCCCGGCCGAAGAAAGCCGGCCGGCGCGAGCGTCAATTGTTTGCAACGAACCGGCAGACTTGGGCCTCATTGCCGTGGAACTCCGCTCGCTGGAACAATGGCAAATCACGGGCGAAGGACTCGCGGGCGCGGTGTCTCGGCTACTAGGTTTTACGAAGCCACCGCAGGCTGATAGTGCGGGCAAACGGTGGGTGTTGGGACTACTGGAAGGCAGAGAGAACAAGGGCACGGTCACGCTTTCAATCGAGAACAGTGCAACGCTGGCGCTAGCGGGACAAAGCGTTCCGCTTGCTCATGTGCTGGCGCTGGATGGGCGTGTGCTGAGAGCGGACAAACATGCTCTGCTCCGTGTCGTGGACGGCGATACGCAGGAACCCGCATCCGGCGTCGGCTCGCAGGCATGGCGTAAGCAGAAAGCGAAAACCGCCGCGAAAGCGCGACATGACAAACCGGGCGGCAGCCACGACATGCAAGAGCGGATGCGCGCGGCATGGGCGAGCGGTAGATTCACGACCCGCGACATCTGTGCGGAGCAGGAATGCGCGGGGCTGGGGATTTCGTTCTCCACGGCGCGTAAGGCGCTGAGAAATACACCTGAGCCAAAGCGCACATAGCCGCTGCTGAGCATCGGCTAGCCTCTGCCCGGCACAGTGCATTCGCAGCGGGGAGCCGTGCAATAAAAATCTGAGCCATGTTCAACGTCGCCCAAGGAGGCGCAAACATGGTTACCTCAATCCTCCGGCTTCCCGCCGTCAAAGCCCGCACGGGCCTGTCACGTTCAACGATTTATCTCCGCGTCGCCGAAGGCACGTTCCCCAAGCCAGTGAGTCTGGGCGGCCGTGCCGTGGGATGGGTCGAATCTGAAATCCAGCAATGGCTGGAACAGCAGATTGAAGCCAGCCGCAGATCAGCGGCGTAAGGGGCGGCGATGCGCGAACACATCGAGCAATTCCGCGCCGCGATCCACAGCGCCGGACTGAACCCGCCGGAGGTGATCGAGCCGGACGGCAAGCTGCATCGCTTCGCCAGCAACGGCAAGCGCAGCGACGACGCGGGCTGGTATGTCCTTCACGATGACGCCATCCCCGCCGGAGCCTTTGGCGATTGGCGCACGGGTGCATCCGAGACCTGGCGGGCGGACATCGGACGCAGACTGTCGCCGCAGGAAGAAGCCGCACACCGGGCGCGCGTGGATGCGATGCGGCGCGCACGCGAAGCCGAAGACGCCCAGCGCAAAGCGGAAGCGCGCGAGAAGGCGGCGGCGATCTGGCAGGCCGCAAGGCCCGCGCCGGACGATCACGTTTACCTGCTCGGCAAGGGCGTCAAGGCGCAAGGGCTGCGCGTTCACGAAGGCGCGCTGGTCGTCCCGATGCGTGACGGCGCGGAACTGCACAGCCTGCAATTCATCGCGGGCAATGGCGAAAAGCGGTTCCTGGCCGGCGGGCGCGTGAGCGGCTGTTACTTCCCCATCGGTAAGCCGGATGGTGCGCTGTGCATCGCCGAAGGCTATGCAACGGGCGCGAGCATCCATGAGGCCACGGGCTTCGCGGTGGCGGTGGCGTTCAACGCCGGGAATCTGCCGCCGGTGGCGCGGGCGCTGCGGGCGAAGTTTCCCGATCTGCGTCTGACCGTCTGCGCCGACGATGACGCCAAGACGCCGGGTAATCCGGGCGTCACGAAGGCGCGCGAAGCGGCGCAGGCTGTGGGCGGACTTCTCGCGGTGCCGGACTTCGGCACAAACCGGCCTGAAAGCGCAACCGACTTCAACGATCTGCACCGGAACAAAGGGCTTGAGGCGGTGCGTGTCTGCATCGAGCGGGCTGCGCCGATTGAATCCGGCACTGTTGCGACCGCGACACTTGCGACATCTGCGACCGATTGGGCGGAGCCGCAATCCTTAGACCGGCAGGCCGCGCAGCCGGAGTCATATCCACTGGACGCGCTGCCGGGCGCAATCGGCGCGGCGGTGCGCGAGTATCAAGGCTACGGCCAGCAGCCGATGGCGCTGGTGGCGTCTTCGGCGCTCGCCGTGGTGTCGCTGGCGGCGCAGGGCTTGGCGGACGTGGCGCGCGATGAACGGCTCACCGGGCCTCTGTCGCTGAACTTCCTCATCATCGCGCAGAGTGGCGAGCGCAAGACGGCGGCGGACAAGGCGCTGGGCGCGATGCTGGGCGATTGGGAACGCGAGCGTGCGGACGCGCTGCGCGAGGACATACAGCGCAATCGCGCCGCGCTGGACGCCTGGGCCGCCGAACAGGACGGACTCAAGGCCGCGATCAAGTCAGCGGTGCGCAAGAAACCGGATGAAGCCGACAAGCTCCGGCAACGGCTCATGGATCACGCGCTGCAAAAGCCCGCCGAACTCATCGCGCCGCGGCTGCGCTACGAAGACGTGAACCCGCAATCGCTGGCTTTCATGCTCGCCGCCGGGCATCCGTCCGCCGCGCTGTGGAGCGATGAAGGCGGCATGGTCACAGGCAGTCACGGCATGGGCAAAGATTCGCTGCTCGGTTTCATGGCGGGCCTGAATCGTCTATGGGATGGCGGCGCGATTCATCACGACCGCAAGCAGGCGCAATCCGTTCACCTGGAAGGCCGCAGGCTCACGGTGAGCCTCATGGTGCAACCGCTGGTGCTGCGCGAGCTGGCGCAGCGCGGCGGCGGGCTGACGCGCGGCAGTGGCTTCCTGGCGCGCTATCTGGTGACCGCGCCGCTGTCCACGATGGGCGCGCGGCTGTATCAGGAAGCTCCGCAAGGGATGCCACGCCTGACCGCTTTTCACCAGCGTATCCGCGAACTGCTGGACGCGAATTTGCCGCTGGACGATCAAGGCCGGCTCATGCTGCCGCTGTTGCGACTGTCGGCGGGCGCGTTCTCCGTCTGGCGCGAGTATCACGACGAGATCGAGCGCGAGCTAAAGCCGCTGGGCGATTACGCCACGGTCTGCGACTTCGCCGCCAAGAGCGCGGAGAACGCGGCGCGTATCGCGGGCTGCATCCACGTCTTCGAGGGCGCGCAGGGTGCGATCCCGTTTGAGACCATGCAACGGGCGGCGGCACTGGCGCGCTGGTATCTGCGCGAGGCGCTGCGCGTGTTGGACGTGCTGGACGAGCCGCAAGCCTGGGCGGATGCGCGCCTGCTGGATGCGTGGCTGGCGCAAGCGGGCGACAGCCCCATCCGCGACGTGCTGCGGCTCGGCCCTGGTCCGCTGCGCGACAAGGCGCGCCGGAATTCGGCAGCGGATGTGCTGGCGGAGTTGGGCCGGGCACGGATCGAGCGCGACGGCAGACGCGAGACGCTGGCGCGCAATCCCGCGCTCACACGGTTTGCGACTGCGACACCCGCGACATTTGCGACAGATGCAGGCGAGACGGCGGGAAGTGTCGCAGGAGTCGCAACTGTCGCTGTCGCAGATGACCCGAATCCACAAATCGAGCGGGGCGAACTGTGAGCGCGGCGCAAGTGCTGGAACAGGCGCGCGCCCTGGGCGTTGTGCTGTCGGGTGACGGCGGCAAGCTGCGCTATGAGGCACCCGCTGGAAGCCTGACGCCGGAACTGCGGCGATCACTGGCCGCGCACAAGGCGGCGATCCTAGACATCCTCGAAGCGGAGCGGCTGGCGGCGCGGCGCATCGTGCAATGCCGCGACTGCGAGCACTACATCCCGTCCCCGCCGGTTCATCGCGCCAGCGGCGCGGTGTGGGAAATGCCGGGCGGCTGCACACAAGGCCGGACATCCCCGGACAACCGCCCGCCCATCTACCCCTGCACCGGCTGGTATTGCGACGGCTGGGCGTTCAGACGAACACACTGAGGGCAACACATGGCACGCAGGAAACAAAACTATCTCAAGGGCAGCTTCGAGAATCGGCGCACCGAAGGCGACTACATGGCCGTGCTGCTGGACGCGGTGACGCTGGAAGAATGGCGCAGCGTGGTGACTGCCACAGTCGCGGCGGCGAAGGCTGGCGATACCAGCGCGCGGGCATGGCTGGCGCAATACCTGGTGGGCAAGCCGAGCGCGACCGCGCCGGCGCCGCTGACCGTTGTCGTGCAGCAGTTGTCCGGGCGCGATCCGGTGATTGAAAAGCTCGCGCATCCGCATATCGAACGCCTGAAATATCCGTCACTGCACTCTGACGACGATATGAAAGACGCGGTTAAGGCCCTTGTAGCGGATGAATTGCGGGCGCTGGAAGCGCAACAATCAAACACACCTGAAACCGGCGCAAACGTAGACGGGACAAAGGTTTCGGCGGAATCGTCGGCATGCTGAGCATGCAAGTTCGCCAAATGATTACGGGAGAATGTTTGCGAGGGGCGCATGGGCGGGTCGGGTAGCGGCAACCGCTGGCGCTACGGCGCAAAGTCCACGACGGACGATTACCGCACGCTGGATGTGCGGCGCTGGGCGCGCGAAGGAGTGTTGAGGCCGGGCTATTGGGGCGGCTGGAAATGGTCGCGCGATGGCGAAACCGTGGCGTCAATCCAGATGCGCACTGAGCATGACCGGGTGATCCTGATCTACAAGCATCGCAGTGGCGGCGATGAATGGAAGGACGAACAATATCCCGTGCGCATCGTGCGCACGTCCTGTCACCTGGGCGGCTCGCGCCCCTGGTTCATCTGCCCGGCCGTGAACTGTGGCCGGCGCGTGGCGATCCTCTACGGCGGCGGCATCTTCGCGTGCCGGCGCTGCTACCAGCTCGCTTACGCCAGCTCGCGCGAGGACGCGGGCGACCGCGCGACAAGGCGCGCTGACAGGCTCCGCGCACGCCTGAGCTGGGAGCCCGGCATCTTGAACGGCGAAGGCTTCAAGCCGAAGTGGATGCGCTGGCGCACCTTCGAGCGGCTGGCCGCGA
>Ga0307373_10011540_pt1 | contig 12780 bp, 14 predicted proteins | sample OX2MG_FD_202534 | JGI IMG/M metagenome (GOLD analysis project Ga0307373, IMG submission 202534) | Soil microbial communities from Risofladan, Vaasa, Finland - OX-2 | ecosystem: Environmental > Terrestrial > Soil > Coastal area > Acid sulfate soil | place: Finland: Risofladan, Vaasa | collected... | reverse complement strand
CTCGATCTATCTTCCGTGCATCTTGTTTGGGTTTGGGCATGCCGCATTATACAAGCTCTCTTCGCTTATGAGTAGTGATCAGTGAACTGATTAGTAACTCGTAATAACTCATCACGCGAGCGCGTAGGGGTCGCGCTCCTTCGGTGATATCGGTCAGATGAGCAAGGAGTGCCGGAGCAATGGCAGCCGCGGCCGCGCCTTCCAGCGCTCGGCTGAGGAAAAAGATCGAGACATGGCCACTCATTCCAAAGAGTTGCGTTGCCCCCGCGCCGAGCAACGCGCCGCCGGTCACCAAGTATCGTCGGGATATGTAGTCGGCCGCTACACCGAGCGGAAATGCACCGACCAATTCCGCGGCATACGAAACGGCAGCTAAAGCCCCAACCAATGCCACGCCGATCCGGACCCCGTGATTGGCGAGGTCGGCCACGTAAAGTCCGACCAGCACGCCGCTGGCCGCACCCGCGATTCGGACCAAGCCATATCCAAAGAGCACAAAAGTCAGTTGCTGTCTTGATGTCAAAGGATTCTCATCCGACTTTGATCACCATGTTCATCTGGGCGCCGGTCCGGCGAGGCAGCGCGATACCGGTGCCCGATGCTGCGGCGATATCTCTCGACCGCGAAGATAACCATATACTCGACCGTGATGGATGCGTCATGAATACGAAAGGCTTAAGGAGTTGACACGGCCGTCACTATTAAATCACGCCGTCTAACGGGCCTCGCCCTGAAACCACTGTAGTGGAGGTCAGCGGCGTTCGAACCGGCGCCGCAGCAGATGATCGAGCGACAGCGTGCCGGGGCCGAGCGCGAGGATGCTGACCGCCAGTGCTGCCCAGGGCAGATGGAAGTTGGCCCAACCCGACGGCACCGTGAGCTGAATCACCCCCACCATGATCAACAGGCCGAGTGCGCTGAGCCGCGTGGCCAGTCCCACGATCAGCAGGACCGGCAGCACGATCTCCGCGACGCCGTCGATGTAGGCCAGCACGTCCGGGAACGGAAAGCTGTAGGCCTGACCGAACAGATGTAGCTTGAACTGCTCCTCGAACAGGTCCTGCGCCGCCGGCGACAGTGAAAGAAAGCTGTCCCACTTGGTGAGTCCCGAACGGTAGAACGGCACCGCGAGCGCCACGCGCAACAGCGGCGGCGCTATAAACGCGGCCAGCCAGCCAAGCCGCCGCGTCAGTGCCAGCAGGCCGAGCGCGGTCCTGCCGGCGATACGACGCGCGTGCGCGCGCTCAGGCTCAACCGACATGCGGGCGAACTCCGCGGTGGTAGCGGTGCGCCGCGCCGACGACATCGGTGTCGGTGTCGGCGGCCGTGAAGCCGGTGAAGGCCCCGCTGCGCAGCAGCCCGGCCAGATGCATAGAGAGGTCCTCGGGCGTGCAGCGCGGCAGTGCCGCGCGTACGGCCGCGGCGAGGGGTCGGTCGCTGCCGAGCGCCGCGAGCAGCCGTGCGCCGCCGGCAGGCAGCGCACGTACCTCCACGTCCGCGGCGGGCCGCACCACCAGCACGTCCTCGCCGCCGGCGGTCAGGTCCACGGCGCCGGGTACCCCGTCGGCCACGTTCATGCGCCAGATCGTCAGTGCCGGGTAGCGGCAACGGACGACTCGCAATGACGGGTGCAGCGTGAAAGCTAGCTCGCCGACGCGCTCGGGCGCTGTCGCGGCCAGGGAGGTCGGATCGAGCGGTGGCGCCTCCGCCGCGTGATAGGCCTCGAGCCAGGCGCGCTCGATGCGCGCGACCTCGGCCAAGTACGGCAGGGTCGCGGTGGGCTCGAAGCCGGCGACGAAAGTCGGAAAGTCCGCACCGTACTGGAGCAGCACTGGGGAGAGCGGCGGCCGCGCGGTCACGTACAGCCTTGCCATGGCCCGGAAGTACTCCTCGCCGACCAGCCGGCAGACCGCCGGGAACGAGTCCTGCAGGGCCTCGATCAGGCCGGTGATGACGTTGTTGCGGTAGACACCGAAACGCTTCGGGCAGACCCGTCCGTGCGGATCCACCACGCCGGCCGGAACCGGCAAGCCCGGGTCGAGCACGGCGGCGGCGAACGCCCGCTGCCGCTCGGCCAGCCGCAGGCCGTCGAGGCTGTCGCGCACAGTGCTCATTACGGCGCACCCGGCATCTGCGCCGCGCGCGCCGCGGACACTCCAGGCATCGCGGCGCCGCGATGGCGCGCCGCCTGCGCGGCCAGCAGCCGGTCCGCGCGCGCGGCCTCGCGCTCGAGCTGCGACCAGGCAGGCAGCTTCGCATCCCACTCGATCAGCGTGGGCACCGCTCCGAGCTTCTCAAGTGCGCGGGCGAACAACCGCCATACCGGCCGGCAGATCGGGCCATCGTGCGAATCGATCAGCAGCGGCCGGCCGGTATCGTCCTCGATGCGAGAATGACCCGCCAGGTGGATCTCGCGCACGTGCGCGAGCGGATAGGCATCCAGGTAGCGTGCGGGATCCCACTGCTGGTTGGTGCAGGCCACGTGGACATTGTTGAGGTCGAGCAGCAGCGCGCAGCCGGTCCGGCGCACGATCTCGGCGATGAAGTCACCTTCCGCATAGGTGCTGTCGGCGAAAGCCACGTAGGTGGCCGGATTCTCGAGCAGCATCTGCCGGCCGAGCGCCTCCTGCACCTGGTCGATATGACGCGCGACACAGCGCAGCGTCTCGCCCGTATAGGACAGTGGCAGCAGGTCATCGAGAAATGCCCCGCCGTGCGTCGACCAGGCGAGGTGCTCGGAAAACAGTGCCGGCTGGTAGCGCTCGATCAGCTGCCGCAGGCGCGCGAGGTGCGCGCGGTCGAGCGCTCGAGCGGCGCCGATCGACAGGCCCACGCCGTGCAGCGACAGCGGGTAACGCTCCCGAATTGCGGTGAGGTAGCGATGCGGCGGACCGCCCTCCCCCATGTAGTTCTCGGCATGCACCTCGAAAAAGCCCACCGGCGGCGTGCGCTCCAGCACGTTCGCGTAGTGCTTGGCCCTCAGGCCCACGCCGGCCCGGGGAGGGATGCTGTCGTGACCTCGGTTCCTATCGCTCTGGTCCATCTCGCTCTTCTTAATCATGTTTCACGCCTCGTCATGCCGCTGCGGCGTCCCCGCGGGTTGCGGGACAGGGGGATCCCGCTCGTTGCGAGGACACCGCAGGGCCTGACCAAGGGCTCAGCCCGACTTCGCGGTGAGGCTGCCGGGCCCGTCGGGCGTCTGGATGGACTCGCAAGTGCCCTTGGGAACGAGCTTGAAGGCATTGCCCTGGTAGTTCGCCGTGCTCGTGGCCGCGCAGGTGGTGCCGGCACCGGCGTAACAGTCGTTGTGGCCCTTGAGCGCCACCCCGTAGCACTTGTCGAACTTGCCGGTCTTCATGCGCATCATGGTCATGTGCATGTTCTTTTGCATCATCATCTTCATCTGCTGGGGCGTCTCGGCGGCCTGGGCGCTGACGGACAGCGCACTCAGCGACCCCAGTGCGGCGACCAGGGCGCCGGCGACCAGCATGGAAGTGGCTCGATTGGACATGGGTGTTTCTCCAGTTAAGCGTTGGGGCGGCCCTCATGGACTCCCCTCCGCGGTCAAAACAATGGACAGTCCCCTGCTATTCGCTGGCCCGGCGCAAAAGGTTACAGGCCGGACGCAATGCACACGCCGGACGCGGGGAGCACGCGCGGCGCGGCGCGCAGGGCAAACGGTTACACTGCGCGCGTGGCCGAGGAGCCGACAGCGCAACAGCACAGTGCGGCATGGGGGCAGCTCATGCGCGCCGCCCAGGAAGGTGATCGCTCGGCCTACGAGCGGCTGCTGCGCGAGGTGATGCCATTCGTGCGCGCGCTGTCACGGCGCCGCTGCCGCAATCCCGCCGACGTCGAGGAGATGGTCCAGGACACCCTGCTGACCGTGCACCGCGTGCGCCATACCTACGATCCGGGCCGCCCTTTCAGCGCGTGGCTGGCAGCAATTACTACGCGTCGGGCGATCGACATCCTGCGGCGGCGGCAACGTGTCTCGAAATATGAGACCGCCGACCCGGAGCTGGTTGAAACCTTCTCCGGTGCTGCAGCGAATAACGAGGTGGAGGCGGTGCATTCGGCCGACGAGGTGGCCTATCTGCTGCAGCAGTTGCCCGCGCGCCAGCGCGAAGCGCTCGAGATGCTGAAACTGCGGGACATGAGTGCCGCGCAGGCCGCGCAGGTGTCGGGCCAGAGCGCCGGGGCGCTGAAGGTCAATGCGCACCGCGCCTTGAAGGCACTGAGAGGATGGATGCAGGCACGCGAGAAACCCTGATGCAGACCGAGCAGCTGATCGAAGAACTGGTGGGCGGACTGCAGCCGGTGCGACGGCTGCGGCCGCCGGCGCTGCGCGCGGCGTTGTGGCTGGCGACGGTAGCCGTACTGGTCGGCCTGGCACTGCTGGGCTTTGCCGACTGGGCGCGGGTGATGCAGCGCATGGCGGTGCCGCGCATCGCGCTGGAGTGCGCGGCGGCCGGGCTGACCGGCATCAGCGCGGTGCTGGCCGCGTTCATGGTCTCGGTACCCGGCCGTTCGCGGCGCTGGGCAGCGCTGCCGCTGCCCGCGTTCATCCTGTGGCTGGCTGCCAGTGGCGCCGGCTGCCTGCGCAACGGCTGGAGCTTGCACGGCTCCGGCGGCTTCGTCGGTGACAGCGCGCACTGCTTCGGCTTCATCGTCGGCGTGAGCGTGCCGCTGTCGATCGGCCTGTTCGCGGTCCTGCGCCGCGCGCGCCCGATCGCGCCCTTGCCGGTCGCCGCCCTGGGAACGCTGGGCGTAGCGGCGCTGGCGGACTTCATCCTGGAATTCTTCCATCCGTTCGACGTCACCGTGATCGATCTGGCGCTGCACCTGGCCGGGATCGCGGTGGTGATGGGGGTGGGGATCGCGCTGAGGCGGAGGTTGCTGGCGGTGGGGTGACCGCCGTGGTGACCGCGGTGGAGCTGCACGGCGCACGGGTGCCGCGCCAGTAGCGGTTGGCACAGGCTCGCGCCGTCTGCGCGTCTTTGGCCGCATCGAGGGCTTTGAGTCGCATCAGTGCTGAGGCCTCCCCGACCGCAATGGCATCCACCACAGCCGAATCGGCGTGCGCTACCTATTACGCAACCACCTGCCGGATTATGGAACCGCGACTCGAGGTCGAAGGATTCATCTGCACGCCTTACGCCACGCGACCGCGGTTCACATGCTCAAGTCCGGTGCAACCATGAGCCAGCTCCTCGGACACGCGAGCATTACCACGACGATGAGTTACGCGCGGATCTCGACCTGAAGCGGCAGGGGCTTTCGCAAGTGTTCCCCGACCCCCTTGGGTACTCGCGGCCGCCCGCGTGCGCTGGCGTGGAGCGGACTCACCCGTTGGCTGAGACGGCTGTAATGGTGACGGGCAGCGTTGAGTCCGCGCTCGATCTGCCGCCGGCGGCCCCAAAACTACCGCGCGTCTCTGATAGGCTCGCCGTGCGGCCATGAGATCACAACCCCTGGAGGAGCGTCATGTTCAAAGCGCTGCAGAGCGTTTCGATCCCGATATTGCTGTTGATCGCAACGACGCTCGAGGTGAGCGGAGATGCCATCGTGCGGCTCGCCATCTACAACCACGCCGGACTCGTTCGCGTCGCGCTCCTTGTCGCGGGCGCAGCCCTGCTCCTGGGTTATGGGTCGTTCTTGAATACGACACCGGTGGAGTTTGGGCGCATCGTCGGCCTTTATATCGCAACCTTATTCGTGGTCTGGCAAATCATTAACTTCATAGTTTTCCGCACGCTTCCCGGCACGCCGGTCTGGTTGGGCGGTGCGCTCGTCGTTGCGGGCGGACTTATCGTTACCTTCGGGCGCGTCAGCTGAAGTTATGGGAGCAAAAGCTATCGCAGGCTTCCCTTTCCTAGCGATGCTCGCAGGAGAAGAAGATTATTGGCGGAGAGAGAGGGTTCGAACCTGCGGGAACCATCAGGGAAATTAGCAAGGTAGTGAAAACCCGGTAACTCCCTACAGCTCCCTCATTTCCCGGATATGGCAGTAGCCATAGAGCGGCTTAATGATTGTCGAATGCGCAAATTCCTGGCAATGAGATGCTCGCCTTTCCGTCTCGCCGCTCATCTTCACTTCACATTGCTCGGTCGCTGCCGCCAATAAGCCGGTCGTCTACGGTGATGGGCGATTGCCAAGACGACAACGGCCTCGCCTGTCGCGACAAATGCAATGGAGAACGGAAAGCGCCTCATCAGAATCCGCTTGACGCCGCTCTCGCCAAGGCGGCCTGGCCACGGCGCGCCATCCAATATACTCTCGCGGAGCATGTCAAGCGCCGACTTGAATTCCAAGCGAAACCCGACTCCAAGTCCCACGCGCTCAGCTTCGTACCACGCGGCGGCTTCCGCAGCCTCAGTGGCAGCAGCTTCGAGTACCCGAACCGAACGCATCAGCCCTTGTGTAGTCGCGCGTCAATTCTACGCAAGGCTTCATCGGCGTCGATTGTCTGAGCCGTCCCGACCTGCACCTCTTCGAGCCGTTTTGCTATTTCGGCTTCCCACTCCTGTGCCGCATCGGAGTCCGCAGGCCCCTCTAAGCTAGCCAGCAAATCGCGAGCGAGCGCGGCACGTTCAGCCTCCGGCAAGTCAAGTGCGAGGTCCAAGGCGCGCTTCAAAGTGGCTGATGGCATGACCGTTACCCAGAAATTGCTATGCTGGACCCGAAAAGCGACTTCCCCACCTACGGGCCATCCTTCGGCCCTGGCGCGGCGTCCCTATCTGACCCGCCTTTCGCGCCGGTACTGTCGCACTATACTGCCAGACAGCGATGACCTCTACGGACTTCAGCAGCCTCCCGCTGGTGAAGGCTTTAGCGCGCCCACAGGGTAAGGCCGGATCAGTAAGCGCATAAAACGCCTGGAATTTATCCCCTCTGTCGCTCTCCGCCAAGTTGCCAGGTACCGCGACGTGCACCCCTGCGTAATTAGCGATGACGGCAGGGTGTCTTGCCGGCCCAGGGGGCACTTCAGGTTACACTTGGCGGCTTTTGCGGAGCACTGAGCCATGGCCCTCTCTCGACATCCGCAGGATCCCACCGGTCAAGAGCCGCAGCCGACGGGCCGCACCCAGATCGAGGGAACCCGTCCGCTCGGCCTCATCTATCTGTCGCTCCTCGCGTTGCTGGTCGGGATCGTGACGGGGTTCGGCGCGGTCGGTTTCCGCGACCTCATCGGGTTCATTCACAACGTCCTGTTCCTCGGCCAGTTCGTCGTCCGCTACAACGCCAATCTGTTCACACCGTCGAGCCCTTGGGGCCCCTTCGTGATTCTGGTCCCGGTAGCGGGTGCTCTCGGCGTGACTTTCTTGGTCAGTCGGTTCGCACCGGAAGCCAAAGGCCACGGCGTTCCCGAGGTGATGGACGCGATCTACTACGGCCGCGGCATCATCCGGCCCATCGTCGCGGTGGTGAAGTCGGTCGCCTCCGCGATCGCCATCGGCAGCGGCGCGGCCGTCGGACGCGAAGGCCCGATCATCCAGATCGGCTCCGCACTCGGCTCGACCCTCGGACAGCTCGTGCGGATGCGCACGGGCGAGCGCATCATCCTGGTCGCATCCGGCGCCGGCGCGGGCATCGCTGCCACGTTCAATACGCCGATCGGGGGCGTGATGTTCGCCATCGAGCTGATGATGCCCGAGGTGAGCGCTCGCACGTTCCTGCCCGTCGCCCTTGCCACGGGTACCGCGACGTTCATCGGCCGCTTCTTCTTCGGACAGCAGCCGGCATTCACGGTGCCGCCGCTCCTTCCTCTACACGTCGATGCCGGCTCCGCGCTCACGCTCTGCCTCTACGCGGCGCTCGGAGCGGTCGTCGGCGTCGCCGCGGCCGGATTCGTGCGCGGCCTGCATCTGCTTGAGGATCTCTTCGACCGCATCGAGGGCCGCTACACGCGGCACGTCCTCGGCATGCTGCTGGTGGGCCTGCTCATGTACGGGCTGCATGTGGGCTTCGGACACTACTATGTCGAGGGGGTGGGCTACTCCACGGTGGAGGCGATTCTCACATCACAGATCTCGATGGTCGGCCTTCTGATCCTGCTGTTCGTCTGCAAGGGGCTCGCCACCACCATCAGCCTCGGGTCCGGCTCTTCGGGCGGCATCTTCTCCCCGTCTCTGTACCTGGGCGCGACGATCGGCGGCGCCTTCGGCGCCGTCCTCACGATGCTTCACCTGCCCGTACCCATCAACATTCCGTCGTTCGCAATGGTCGGCATGGGTGCGATGGTGGGCGGCGGCACCGGCGCCGTGATGACCGCCGTCACCATGATCTTCGAGATGACGCGAGACTACGACATCGTGCTGCCGATGATCCTGGCCGTCGCATTGAGCGTGGGGGTGCGGCGCCTGTTCTCTCGCGAGAACATCTACACGATGAAGCTCTTCCGCCGCGGACATGCGGTGCCGAAGGCCCTGCACGCCAACATGTTCCTGGTCCGACGGGCGAAAGACGTGATGGACAAGGACGTGCTCATCGCCCCCGCCGCGCAGAACTTCGACGATTTCGTATCCCGTCCCGACCGCTCCGGGCGCCTGCTCCACGTCGTCGTGAGTGAGGGCGATCGGCTGTTTGGCGTTCTGCGCATCAATACAGCGCTACGGCATGCGTCGGAGGGAGCGACGGCGTCGCGCGTGACGCTCGGTGACGTGGCGAATCGAAACTTTGTGGTGGTGACCGAGGACGAGATCGTCTTCGACGTGATTCAGCGAATCTGGCGCGAACAGGCGGTGATGGCCATAGTCGCCAGGAGCGGCAGCACGCAACAACCGCAGGACGTGGTCGGCGTGATCACGAAGGAGCAGGTGGCCGATTCGGTGGCGGAGAGCATCGAGGACTATCCCCAATGACGTCGGATAAATCCCGGTATAGACACGCAATGGCTGGTCGGGGCGCCGAGATTTAAACTCTGGACCCCTGCAGCCCACGCAACAATCGAGTAGTGTGCTTAACGAATGTCGGAGTCCCGTCCCGTATCGCAGGGTTCTCGAGGATCCGCAGACAAGCACCCGCAATCCGGAGTTGCACGAGTGCATCCCTATGCGTGCGCTCGCGGACCTGGGGCTCGCGGCGGCCGCGGCCTGACGGCTTGCGCCGGCGCTCAGTCGGAGCGGATCAGCCGGCTCAAGTCCTGCGTGACGGTCGTGGGCGGGTCGGTCTCGCCGGTGAGCAGCCGCGCGTAGCCCTTCTGGTCGAATATGAACACCGCACTGCTGTGCTCGACCGAGTAGTTGCCGTACTGGTCGGGCGGGTCGCGGTGATAGGAGATGCGATAGCGCTTCGCCAGCCGAGTCAGCATGTCGTCGTCGCCGCGCAGGCCGATGAACTGGGGGCCGAAATAGCCGGCATAGCGCTTCAGCAGCGCCGTGGTGTCGCGTTGCGGGTCCACGCTGACGAACAGCACGCGTACCTTCGAGGCGGATGCGCCCAGTCCCTTGAGCGCCTGCGAGAGCCTGGCCAGCGTGGTCGGGCACACGTCCGGGCAATGCGTGTAGCCGAAGTACAGCAGGACCACGTCGCCGCGGTAATCCTGTGCCGTCACCGGCCGGCCGTCATCGTCGGTGAGGTTGAACTTCAGCGCCGGCAGCAGCCCGTCGATAGTCTGCAACTTGAATGCCGGCTGCCGGGCGCAGCCCGCGAGGGCCGCGGCGACAAGCACGAGCGCACCGAGGAGGCTGCGCCCGCGACGCGGCGTCCGCGCTCCCGTGTGCCTGCTGCTGTCGCCGCTGTCCATGCCGCTGCCCACGCCGCCGGCTACCGCGCGGCGACCGCGGCCGGCCCGGCCAGCGCCGTGGACGGCTCCGAATCATTCAGCGCGTGATGAATCACGACCAGCAGGCCTAGCAGCGACATCATCGCCGGCGGTATCCAGGTGAGGCAGCCGCCGACCTGCTGATCCACCAGCGGACTGATCGCCCAGGCGCGCCCGCATATCCCGTAGACACCGTATAGGATCCGCTTGTCCATAACCATGAAGGCGCCCAGGAACAGCTGCAGGAAACCGGTGACGACCAGCACCGTCACCCGCGGCCCGTATGCCACCGCGGCGGCGCCCTGGGCGCTGCGCGGCGTCAACATCAGCCACCAGAAAAACACCCCATCCACCGCCATGCTCCAGTTCATCAGCCGGTAGCGGTTGGCATCCAGCATCGCGGTGAAGTGGATCGACGGTATCAGCCAGAAAAAGACCAAGCCGACGAACAGGAACCCGGCGATCCAGGGGTTCTGCAACGGCTTGAGCACCGCCCGCACGGCACTGCGCTGCCACAACGCCCGCTCCGCGCCGCGCCATGCGGCCGGGATGCCCTGCCGCAGGATCGGCCCCGGCGCTGCCACGACCATCAGGAACGGGGCAATGTGATGCAGCAGCAGGTGCTGCAGCCGGTGCACCCAGAACATGTGCTGCGACAGGAAATCGAGGTAGGTTTGCAGAGATCCGTAGATCAGCGCCAGCCCGAGCAGGAACGAGAATGGCCGCCAGAAACCCGCTCGCACGCCACGCTGGCGCAGCACGGCCAGGCCTCTGACATAGAGTACGGCCGTCAGCGCGCATACCAGCGCGACCGTCGGGGAGAACTCCCAGGGCGCCAGATAGGCGATGAAGGACGCGATGCTATGTCCTGCTATCTGTGATCCGTATGGAGGGAAGACCGTCCGCCGGGCGGCAGGTTCCGCGTGATACACAAGCCGGGCAGCCCCATGCGATGATGGGCGCATGCAACCGGAGCGAGCGCAGTCGGACGAGCTCATCCGCCACCTCGGCCTTGCCCCGCATCCGGAGGGCGGCTGGTACCGCGAGCTGTATCGCTCGAGCCGGCAGGTCGTCACGGCGCAGAGGACCCGCTCGGCCCTGACGAGCATCTACTACCTGCTGCAGCAGCACCAGATCAGCCACTGGCACTGCGTCAGCGCCGATGAGATCTGGCATTTCTACGCCGGCGCCCCGCTCGAGCTGTTCGCCTACGATGCTGACCGGGCTGAGCTGGTGCGGCACCTCCTGAGCGCGCCCGGCAGCGGGGGCGAGCCGGTTGGGGTGATCCCCGCGGGCGTGTGGCAGGCCGCGCGCTGCCTGGGCGACTACGCGTTGATGGGCTGCAGCGTCGGGCCGGGGTTTGAATTCGCGGACTTTCGCCTGGTGGCATCGCTGCCCGGGCACGCGCCGCACTTCACGCGCACGCTCTCGCCTCTGCGGCAGCTGCTGTGATCACAGCACGCGCTTCAGGAACGCGGCGAGCGCGAGCTCTCCCCGAAGCGCGGATCGATCATCGGATCATATGCGCCGTGGGCCAGGAGGATCGGAATGACGCGGTTGGCACCACAGTCCTATGATCCCCGCGAGCCGGCGCCTTGCCCCTTCCCCTCGAGCAGGTGTGGCGCCGCTTCCGGCCACGACCCATCCGCGCTCCCCGAGGAGGTTGAGCGCGCAAAGAACCGGACCAAGTCCAAGGTCCGCTCCCGGGTCGAGCATGCCTTCTGGATCATCAAGGGACTGTTCGGGTTCGCCAAGGTCAGGTATCGAGGGCTGGCGAAGAACCTGCACCGCTTGCGAGCCCTGACCTCTTGGAGTTGCGCCGGTTAAGTAGATCCTAGATCCGCACCGATGCCCGCCCGTGAGGCGACTTGAGGGCGAGCACGGGCCCAAGCGGCACGATGCCGGTCGGATTGATGTGGCCATGACTGCCATAGTAGTGGATCTTGTATTCGTCGATGGCGACGGTCTGCGTGATACCGGGCATCTGGTAAAGTTCCCGCGCGTAGCCCCACAGAGACGGATATTCGTAGACGTGCCGCAGGTTGCACTTGAAGTGCCCGTAGTACACGGCATCGAAGCGGACTAGGGTTGGGAAGAGCCTCCAGTCGGCTTCCGTCACAACCTCGCCGAGCAGATACCGCCGCTCAGTCAGGCGCTCCTCGAGCCAGTCGAGCGAGGCGAACAGGGCACGGACGGCTGACTCGTAGGACGCTTGGCTCGTCGCGAAGCCGGCCCGGTAGACGCCGTTGTTCACCGTCTCATAGACGCGTGCGTTGATTTCGTCGATCTGCGCGCGAAGCGCCTGCGGGTAGTAGTCGGTGCGCTCCCGCGTGAGCGAGTCGAACGCCGAGTTGAACATGCGGATGATGTCCGAGGACTCGGTGCTCACAATGCGGTTGGAGCCCGCGTCAGCGCAGTTCGACTCGATGCCCAAGAGTGCGATTGCAGCGGGGGTCTGCGACATTGTCGCTCCGGCCCCTGAGCTTCCGCTGCGCATCATGCTGGTCACTGTGGGACGAGCCGCCTCCGCGCCAAGACTCGTGAGCCCTGACAAGGACAGCGACCAATCGCTGAGCGTAATCCTCGGTCTCCTGCGCGAGCGAAGCAAACACGACCTCACGCTCTACAAGAGCACCACCCTGAAGCGACGCATCGAACGGCGCATGGGCGTGATCGGACTCGATACGCTCGCGGGCTATGAACACTTCGTACGGGAAAATCCGCAGGAACTCGATTTGCTCTTCAACGAGTTGCTGATCGGCGTAACCAGCTTCTTCCGAGACCCTGCGATCTGGCAGGAACTCAAGGACGCAGTGTTACCCGCCCTGCTGGCACGGCATACCCCGGGGACACAACTGCGGACGTCGCGCCACTCGTTAGCCTCACTGCGAAATGCATGGTGAATTGTCGGTGCGGTACCGCACAGACAGCACTCGCGACGGGGCGCAGCTTTCCGGGTGATGCGCGGTCTCATCTGGTGGCACATGCAAGTTATGCCCATTCACCCTCGTCGG
>Ga0307373_10011539_pt1 | contig 12783 bp, 7 predicted proteins | sample OX2MG_FD_202534 | JGI IMG/M metagenome (GOLD analysis project Ga0307373, IMG submission 202534) | Soil microbial communities from Risofladan, Vaasa, Finland - OX-2 | ecosystem: Environmental > Terrestrial > Soil > Coastal area > Acid sulfate soil | place: Finland: Risofladan, Vaasa | collected... | reverse complement strand
CCGCCCTCCCATTTCAGGGCTGCGGCGACCATGTCATCAATGAGACGGTGCTCATAGGTCAACCCCTGTGCAGCAAACTCAGCCTTGAATTCGTTTTCAAAGGTCTCTTCGAAGATGTCCTTGAAGCGCCCGTCATAGACCTTCATGATCGTGTTCTTGGTCGAGAGGTACAACGGGTAGTGCCGGTCGAGCGCATAGCGCATCGAGGCCCGGGCAAAATCACGGATCGAATCGTCGTAGTTGAACATTCCCATCACCACTCCACCGTGTTCGGGGAACTTGGCGATCTCGAGCACAACCGGCTCGCCACCATCATCGGGCACATAGGTCAGCAGTGCTTTCCCGGCAGCCGGAACGCGAAAATCAGTCGCGCGGTACTGGTCGGCGAAGGCGTGACGGCCAATCACGATCGGCTTGGTCCATCCTGGTACCAGTCGGGGAACGTTTTTGATCACGATGGGCTCTCGGAAGATCACACCACCGAGAATGTTCCGGATCGTTCCGTTGGGGCTGCGATACATATCTTTCAGCCCAAACTCCTTTACCCGCGCCTCGTCCGGTGTGATCGTCGCGCATTTCACGGCAACGCCGTACTTCTTGGTTGCCTCTGCCGAATCGATAGTGATCTGGTCATCTGTCGCATCGCGAGACTCAATACCAAGGTCGAAGTACTTGAGATCGATGTCGAGGTAGGGGTAGATCAGACGCTCCTTGATGAACTGCCAGATAATCCTGGTCATTTCGTCACCGTCCATCTCTACGACGGGCGTTACTACCTTGATCTTTGCCATCTCGTGGATCTCTCCTTATAGGTCAATCACTGCAAAACCTCTCTGATGGTAGTCCCCAAGCCGACAGGGGCACCAACTTCAGCGATGCAAGAAGCGCCTTCGACCTGCTGCGTCGGGAGAAAGACAAATACACCCTCCAATCACAACAACACCCTCCAAACTGAAGGAACAAAAGTCAATCTGTATTTACTTGCTAAGACCCCAGAGCCGGTTGGAAAGACCTGAGGAGCGCTCCGATGGGTGTCCAATTGCAGCGCGAAGGGATTCTTCACTTGCGACGATGCTGACGCTGCGTTTGGCCCGCGTTACTGCTGTATAGAGAAGTTCCCTTGAGAGGACGGGAGAAGGAGGCTCCGGAAGCGAAACAATGACGCTATCGAACTCCGAACCCTGGCTCTTGTGAATGGTCATCGCCCACCAGGTTTCAATATCTCGCAAACGTGCGAGCGGAACCGAGCGCACCTCAGCCACTTCGGAGAAGACCGCGACTGGCTTTCCGAGATCGACCACAACACCTGCGTCCCCATTGAAAAGATGATTCAGATAATCGTTGCGGTTGACGATAATTGGGCGACCGACATACCAATCGTGTTCACCGATGTACTCGGGGTGACGACTTCTCACAAGCTGCTCTATCCGCGAACTCCAATGCAGAACCCCTTTCTGGCCGTGGCGCGTGGCGCAGATGATTTTGAGTTCGAGGAGATTCTCGAGCGCGGCCTTGGAATCACCGCGCCGAGCGGCCTCGATGACCTCTATCGCGTTCACAGCAGCGCGTCGATACAGAACCTCGCTGCCATGCTCGTCATTGATCCATTCAAGATCTGCGGAATCATTGGAAGAAAGGATGCGGATCGCCTCATCGGTTTGGCCATTTCGAATCGCGTCAGCAAACTCCGCTACACGTGACCTCTCTTTAAAGCGATGTTGTTTTTCCAGATGGACAATTGCATCGCTCATGGGTCCAATGGGTCTATCAACGAATGTGCTGCCCACAATGTCTCCAAGCACGGCACCGGCCTCAACACTTTCGAGCTGAAAAGGGTCACCGACAAGGACGAGACTCGCGTCGGGCCTAAGTGCCTCAAGGAGTCGCGCGAAGAGCGGAAGAGAGACCATCGAGGCTTCGTCGACCACGACGAGATCGTGAGGAAGGAGGTTCTGGCGATTGTACGCGAAACCACGGAAGGGATTTGCTCCAAGAAGACGATGCAACGTGGTCGCCTGAAGCCCATAGGTCATAGACGTGGTACCTGCGACGCGTTCCTCGGCTTCACCCTCGCGATGGAGAGCAAGGGTCATCCTCTTCGCGGCGGTAGCGGTTGGAGCCGCGAGAGCTGAAACAAGACTCCTTCCCTCGCGTACAGCGAGCACATTCACCTGACGAAGCAGCTGGGCGATGGTTCTCGTTTTTCCTGTTCCGGGTCCTCCCGAAATGACCGTGAGTCGATGAGTAAGTGCACGGTAAACAGCCAGACGCTGAGGATCGCCACGCTCGGCGGAACCGAAACTGTCTTCGAAGAGCTCGTTGTTGAGGAGGTCCCTGTCGAACAATCCACCATCGGTCTGGGCGCGCAGCAACAGCTGGCGCGCGAGCACAACCTCGTAGTGCCAGTATCGATCGAGATAGAGCCGATTTCCTTCGAGCACAAGAGGCCTCGGCATGGCAGAAATAGCTTGACTCGAGACCTGCACGACTCTGCTTGTCGAAAGGTGTTTTACCCAAACTTGAACCGTTGGTAGCGCAGGCAATACAGCACCAGATTGCTGGGGGTATGCAGAATTCAGTGACCCAGCGATCTGATCAAGTAAGAGACACACCTGCCCCTCGCGCACCGCTCGGACACTTAGTGCGACTGCGAGCAATACCAGGGGGTCCATCTCTTGAGATATTCGTCCCACCGTTCGAGCAACTTGGATGTCACTTGCGACAAGGATTCCGGCTCCCACGTAGGGCAAAAGGCTCGCCGTCTCGTCATGGACATAGGCGGCGTGGGTTATCACGAGAGCTCCAAGAATCCATCGAGAGTGTCACTCAGGTCCCCAAGAAGTGCCGGGGAGAACTTCCATCCAAAGACACCATTGGGGCATCCAGCCTCGCGGGGAGTATCGGGCCCTTGTAGGCCGCGAAGGAAGAGGTAGGCCACGCCACCAAAATGAACCTCCGGGTCATAACCGGGAATTCTCCAGCGAAGGTATCGGTGCAAGGCAACCGCGTACAGGGTTGCCTGAAGTGGATAGTGGTGCGCCTCCATTGCTTGCGGAAGAAGAGAAGGGCGGTAATTAATTGACCTTGGAAGCCGTCCCATCTCGGAAAGGGTGTTCGTTTTGTAGTCAGAGAGCACGTAGCGCGAATGTGATGCTCCAGCAGAGTCGTCAGAGACGCGAACTACGAGATCGATTGAACCGGTCAGATGACCAGCAAGTTCATCGTCAAAGATCCCACCACGTACGCGTTCAGCCCAGGGCCGAATCGGATCATCTTGGGGCAGGTGACTCACAAGTACTTCGCCGATATCACGAATATTTGCATGGTGTCGCCCATGACCGAGACGGAACTCAAATCCGAGTTCATCAAGTCTGTCAAGCCGACCAAAATCTCTCAAACGCCTGTCTGCGAATATCGGACCAAGAGGGGTCTCGATCACCGATTTCAGACCGCAGACCAACTGAGATCGATCGAGCGAAAGTCCCCGCCAACGCAACTGTCGCTCTAGAGTCTCAGCGAGCGCTCCCTCGAGGTCATGTTCTGTGAAATCAATCTCCTGGAGAACTTCGTGAACCAGAGTGCCAAACTGCGTGCCACCCGCAAGATAACCAAGAGGAAGATCGGACTCTTCCCGCTCAAGCACCGGCACTACCTCTACCTCCATGACCACCGATTCGTCGTTTGCTCCCGAATCCCCGAAGCTCTCATCTGTCGGGTCAAATCGCGGATTTGTCATTCCTGGGCCTGTTCGGTCTACGGGGCTCATCGCGCTAAAGGACCATCTTCGATTCATTGACGAAAAATCACGGTCGAGTTGCGCGACCTCGATCTGCGTACTCGTTGCATTCGACTCCTGATCAGACCAGCGTGGACTGGAGGGCCAGTTGGTGCCAATTTCATCGATCGAGATTTCGTTCACGTAACCATCAGGCATAAGACGCTCGCGCAAATCTTCAACAACAAGGTCATCCGCAGGAATAACGAAGTCTGCAATCTCACCATTCTCGTCGTCGATGCGTGCAACACCCTGTGCGAACAACAGGCGAGCGAGTCCTGAATTCTGATTGTCTTTAACCCTTGTCCACCAAACGATGGTCTGATGTTCAGCGCGAGTGAGTGAAACGTAAAGCTGACGCAGGTCCTCTCCGACTGCATCTTTCAGTGCAAGACGCAGACGTGACTTGGATGCGCTTGAAGAGGGCCACGGCTTCGATCGATCGACCACAAGAACTCGTTCGTTTCGATTGAAATCCTGGTAAAAATCCGCGCCCCGAACGGCGTGCCACATTGAAGGAACGCAGACGATCGGAAACTGAAGGCCCTTGGATTTATGGATTGTCATAATCTGCACTGCCATGGCCTCAGATTCGATCTGCTGTGAGAGGACATCCTCATCAAGATCATCGCGGTGAATCTCGTTCAGCGCATCAAGCGCTCGGAGCACTCCGTCGGGAGTCGGATGCTGTAACAGGCCACTCCGGTGTAACAGTGCAACAATTTGGTTTAGATCGGTCATATTCCTGTCGCCGTTATGCAATCCAAGCACGTTGTGCATAACGTTGCTCTCTGCCCAAACGATCGAGCAGAAGTCGACGATGCCAAATCGGCCGAGCACATCAGACCACCGAAGAAGGGTCTCCTGGATCTCGCGTAAAGCGTCGTCATTGGCACCCGCAATGCGCTCTGCCCCGACCTTGAAGAACCAACCGAGAGCCACGCGACGCGCTCGATCTGGATCGGATGGCTGCGCCAGCGCGTACATCAGAAGTCGCCATTGCGACTCGGCTTCGGTCTCGAGCACGCTAAGACCCTGGCGGATAACTGCGGGAATCCCCCGGTTACGAAGCGCCTGCTGCATGGTCACCGCCTCAGCATTTCTCGAGACCAGTACCGCTATGTCGTTTGGCCGTACGGATCGAAACTCACCTGGAACTCCAAATGGAATTCTCGCCTCCTGAAGCAGATTGTGGACACAGCAGGCAAGGTCGATCGCAATTGCATCTTTTGCTCCCTCGGTCGCGATGAGATCTCGCGATTTTCTCGGAAGCTCCCTACCAAGCGCTGTCCTGATCGAAAGGCCAGGCAGGACCTCGTTCAATGGGCCAACGAGCCGGGTGAGACGGTGTTCATCAGAGGGCCGAACCGGTTGAAAGGAAATCTCGGAGTGTCCAAGCGTGGCCCCGCGAAGAAGACGGTCGAGGCCAGCCAATAGAGCACCATCCGAGCGATAGTTCACCGAAAGCCGATGGTGCTCAACATTCTCCATCAATGTTGCGCCTAGATACGAGTAGACATTGGCACCGCGAAATCCGTAGATCGCCTGTTTCGGATCGCCGACAACGATCAATCGCGTTCGACTACCAATCGCTCCAAAGAGACGCTCAAAAACATCCCACTGCACCTGGTCGGTATCTTGAAACTCATCGACAAGGGTCACGGGAAAGCGCCGGCGAAGCAGAGCGACCGCGTAGGAGTTTTCGCCGAGCGCATCGCGAAGCTGGGTGAGGACATCGTCGTACGAGAGCGTCCTTCGAAGCCGTCGCCGCGCAGAGACCTCACCAAGAACAACTTCAAGCATTGCCCGCTTTGAAAGTGCCTCAGTAAAAGCTTCATTCACTTCGCCAGGCTCTTGGACCCCTAGATCAGGGAGAATCGTGATACCCGGGTTATTCAGAGCAGTTTTCGCCAGCCCTATTAACGTCGACCTTACGGACGCATTGAGACGGTGTAGTGCCACACTGTTGTCTTCATTCTTTAATACCTCGCCCGAAAGAACGTCGGCAACCACCTCGTTGACGATCTCATCGGTATCATCCTTGAGGTTCGCATCAAGATCCAGATGGGCAGCGGTACCGAGTGTCGACCTGATCTGCTGAGCAAAGCTATGAATTGTTGTAATCGTCGAGGTGTCGAAATTCAGTAGAGCCTTTTCAAGCCGATCTCGGTGAAGCACAAGATCAAATTTCGAGAGATGCTCGGTAACCTGATCATTCTCTTCTATTGGAATCAGCCCGGCTAATGCACGTGCAGTGTACGAAATACGTTCACGGATCTTCTCGCGTAGCTCCCTTGCGGCAAGTCGTCCAAATGTCACCACGAGGATCTGATCGATCGTTACCTCGGTCTCGGCCACATATCGCGTGGCAAGAGCCGCGAGGGTGTAGGTCTTGCCGGTCCCAGCGCTTGCTTCGATCGAGGCCCTACCCTCGCGCGGGATTGCACCGATAAGGTCGAACTCTGTCACCTCAACCATTGCCGACGACTGATTTCGCCAAGTTCGGTTCCGTTATTGGATTCACGCCTTCGATGGAAGTTGCCTCGAATGTTCCCCAGAGGTAGTGCGCGAGACGCGCCGCTCGCGACGGGCCTTCTCCTGGATCGGCGACCCGAGCCGGGATCTGAAGCAGCTCACTCAGTTTGATGTTTCCAAATGCCAGAACGTTGTCCCGATCGGTTCCGTCGGAGAAGACATTCTTTCGTCCGCTCGCCCAGTCGCTCTCCTCAGGAGTTTCATAGTGAAGCGCCCTTGAGAGACTGGCAAAGAGGGGCAGCGGCTCATGTCGACCAAGTTCAGCAAGACGAAGCACCGCGGTGAGGCCTAGGCAAGCGCTCTCGATCCTTGCCTCTTTCGATTCACCTGCAAGCGCGAGATTTATGATGCCGACGCTGTCTTTGCCAGAAACTGGTCTGCGCAATGACACGCTTGTCCAATACGTATCAGGCGCATGCAATGTGAGGACCAGGAGATCGAGCCACGCGCTTAATTCATCGACGGATCGCAGTCGAGAGAACTTCACGTCCCATGTCCCACGCCAAGACAAACCATCTGCACTTTCATACTCCCCCACGGTCAAGGGTCCCATGACGCGCCTTGCAGGTGGTCCATCTTGTTCAAGCACGATGCTGAGCATTTCAGGTGGCTCATTTGGTATCGATGGATCGATACCAAAATCAGACAGGGTATTGATAAGCACAGAAACTTCGCCCTCAATCTCCTCGCGAACTGTACGTGCAAGATGACCTACGGGCAGTGCCCCGCGCGCCTCTTCTCTCACCCACCACGCGTCGCGGAGATCATTCCACGCTTTGTCACCGGAGAGACCGAGTCTCGCTGCGAGAAGTCGACGGCCGGTATCGGAGCGCTCTGTCGGCTCAAGGGCAATTGGGAGCTCATCGGAGGTCTCATTCTCGTCGAACGGCCGATAGATCTGGAGGCTCTTCTTGAGAAAACATCTCACGGGATGGCGAAGGAATTCGCGCAGATCCTCGATTGAGAGACTGTCCTCCTCCCCCGAGATCTGAATTGGATCTTCCAAGAGTGGTCGTGGTCCACGGTCCTGGTTTCGCCGAGCACGCGCGCCAGCAAGGGCCGCCGCGTTAAAGCTCCACGGACCGTCATGCCCGAGTCGTCCAGGTTCAAAGTTGCGGTCGTCATAGGACTGGCGCGGATGGACTATCTCGCGTTTTTGCCTATAGAGCAGTTGCGATGTCGGAGTGAGAGTCTGAATCACGGTGTCTTCAAGCTCGAGAAATTCGACCGATCGTGAAGCGGGCAAATTCGTCCGAGGATCAAAGGCAGTAAATGTGACAATGAGTTTTTCCTGAGCTGCCAATATTGCTTCGAGAATCGACTGATGCGCCTCGGATCGTGGATCTGGATCACCGAGCTGAGGAGCCAGTGCCATTACATCATCGCCGTTTGTCTCTGTATCGCCTGCAGGTGCGTCATCGAGGCCAAGAAGACACACGACCTTGAAGGGAATCCAGCGGAGAGGTGTCAGTGAAGTTACGGTCACGCCACCGCGAAAAAACTCTGATCTTCCTGGAGCGCCCCGAAGGTCTTCGGCGAGAACGCGCCGCATATCCGCAAGCGAAATCCCTACTGCGCGTTCGCGACCATTGTGAATCGCGCTCTCAGAGATTCTCGCAAGCAGTCGCCGTAGCCCATCAGACTGCCAAGACTGCGCAGGGTCGACATCAAAGAAGTCATCGCATGCGCCCGCCAGCGCTTCGCACCATTGACGAGGAGGGCGCGTCTGCATGAAATGTTGGGCCGCGCCATCAAGTCGATCGAGCAGCTCGCTCAAACGACCGACAATTTCGATGTCTTCGCCTTCAATCCCAATTGACGCGATGCCGCCTTCGGCGAGGCCAAACTCAAGGTCGTGAGTTGTCACTCCAATCAGTAGGCTCTCCACCGCTGCTCGCCATGTGTTGAGCTCGTAACGCTCGGTAAATCCCATTGCGAAGCGATGATCTGCACTGAGGCCCCATCGAACATTGGCAATGCGGGCCCATTGATTGATCTTGCCTAATGCTTCATCATCAAAGGCAAACCTTCTTCGAACAGGATCGAGCGCAATGAACTCAAGCACCTCGGAGGCGCTACAACGGCCGCCCACCAGAACAAGGAACGCTTCAAGGGCCTCCAGCAGCGGATTCGGACTCCGAAGGGACCGATCGCTCATGTGATAGGTGAAGGTTGCACCTGGATTTGCGGGAGTTTCAAAGGCCTCCCCGTTAGACAGTCGAGGCGCAGACTGGGGCAGACCAAAGCCTGCCTCGATATACGGTGCGTAATCACTGATAGCTGGGCAGAGCACAACGATCTCTTCTTCTTCAAGATCTGGGTTGTCTTGCAACAGGTGCAAGATTGCGTCGCGAAGTACCTCCACCTGCCGGGCCGGGCCATAACATGCGTGAATTTCGAATGACCGATCATCTGGATTGAACTCGAAGGTGCCATCCGGTGCTCGATCTGTGCGGAGGTCATCTTGTATTCGAGCGAGCAGCGTAGATGAAGTCTGCGATCTGGCTCCCAAAGGACGTTCACCAAGGTGCCGGATAGGTAAGGATTCCCGCTGTGGTCTTGCAACCGCGAGTAGCGCTGCGCGCTCTCGGAACGGAGACCCCCAAGAGGTCAGAAGCGGATGATGCAAAATATCTTGGGAATGATCATGAGAGCGAAGCAGCGATGAATTGCCGCGCGTCCTCCATAGGCTCTCCTCAATGCGCCTCGCTGCGATTGGCGAGGGCTCAAGAAAAAAACAGTGCACCTCCCGCTTCGACGCAAGCGCCTCTATGAGATCAAGAAAGCCACTTCCACCCGGAAGAGCGGTGATGCCAAATATCGAGAGTCGAGGTGGAAGATCGAGAGTGAACTCTCCCTCTCTCACACGATCGAGCAGCATTCCAAAGCGCTCAGGTGGACTCTCTTCGCCAATTCGCTCTCGTACGCGGCGCCAGAGTTCTGGCTGCCACGCGAGCTCTCTTGCCAAGGCGTTGTCAATCGCATCGACGCTTTTGCCAGATATCCATCGTTTGATGAGCTCAGGGCGATGTAGCGCGTAGCGGTCAAACAGATCGGCGATCCTTCGCGCCCGGCCATAGGGAGAGGCCCCTACGGGCAACTCCGGCATGATCTGGCTTTGAAGATCTCTCTCGCTATCGTCAAGGACCTCCAAGATCGTCCAAACCAATTGGTCGATATGCCAAGGATCGGGCTCTGAGCCTGCAAGCTCACTCTGGGCGGCGTCGATGACGAGCTGTCGAAGTTTTCCAGGGAAATTAAAATCGATATTTGCCGATATCCCGTCTTCTCGCGCCGGGGACGAGCCAAGCGTGCGGGCGAGTTCGAGCTTGGTCCATCGCTGCATTCCGAAGGTTGGCACCGCTACCCATTCACGGGATATGGGATCCTCAAGAGGCTCGGCGAGCAACTCTGAAAGTGCACGAACGAGCGGCCGGATTTCGGGAGCTTCGTTCAGGTACAACATGAAATGACGTTATCGCCTGCCTGTGTCATCTGCCATGAAGAACTCTTCCTCGATCGATACGGACGTTGCAACAAGCTCGCGTCACTTGTATTCGGTCCTTGATCAGTCCAATCGAACGGGAGGCAGGGTTGGATGAAAATGACAGGGCCCGCTATTTTGCAACCTGTACGGTAGGAGCCAATGGATCAGGTTCAAGGGGGCAATCGATATGGCGTTGAACAGACAGGTGGCCGATCAGCTCGCAGAGGCCTGCCGGATTCTTGGAGCGTGGGATATGACTCACGGTGCCGAGGGACACGTGAGCTACTGGGATGGCGAATCTGATTCGATACTCATTCGAGGAAAGGGTTCGGACCAACTCGGAGTGCGCTACACCCGCCCGTCAGACATTGTCGAAATTGACTTCGATTCCAACACCCTTGAGGGTGGAAATGCGGGAGTTCGCTCACCAAGCGAAAGCTTTCTGCACACGTGGCTTTTCCGTCAGAACCCAGAGATTCGTTCGGTGGTTCATATGCATCCGCGCCATGCAATGCTGCTGACGATCTGCGAAAAGGAGATTTTCCCGATGCACGGACGCGTGTATCAGGGCGCAAAACTTGCCGTCGACGGGATCGATACCTACCCGACAAGCATCACGATCCATGACCATGACAAGGGAGAGCGATTCGCTCTTTTCATGGGCAAGAAGAAGGTGGCGTTGATGCGCGGTCATGGAATTACTGTCGTTGGCACAAGTATCGAAGACGCAACGGTGCGCGCCCTGGAGCTCAACGAACTCCTGAAAATCACCTACGAGGCCTATCTACTTGGCGATCCAAAGCCACTACCACAGGGCGACATCGACTATTTGAGAGTAGAGCATCAGCCTGATCGACCGAGAGGAGCTGCAGGAGGGGAAAAGGGAATGCTTGCAAACTATCGCTACTACGCGATGATGAGCGGCGAGATGGCCATCCCCAGCGATTGAGATGACATCGGGCCAAGATGACGACCTCGCACAGAACTACGCACTCCGCGAGGAGATTCGGAGACTTCGTCTTGAGATCGAGCAGCTGCGCAAGAAAAATGAAGATCTTCTGCGAACACTGAACGACCGTGATTTCGAAAGGCCACCTCACTACCGTTAACGCTCATCACCGTGTCATTTTGTCCAGATCTTGCGCACTCTCACAGGTCTCGCAAAAGTGACTCCACACGCGGATGCCAGTCGATGTTTTCTGTGCTGCCACCCGCTGAATGCACCAGCCGCCGCTCGTCTCGAAGCTGTTGCGCGACCCGTGAAGCGTTTTTGGGTAGTGCCTCGGCGACAATGTTTCGAAGCGCCTGAGCGAGCGCTGGCGAAGACCCCTGAGTCGAAACCGAGACAACAATGTCGCCGTCTCGATGCAGCGCGGTGAAGTAAAAACCTGAGCGCGCCGGATCATCAACGACGTTCAACCAGATATGTAGCCGAGAGGCCTCCTCTACGACGAGGTCATTCACAAGAGGATCTCCGATTGCCGATACAACCAGCCAATAATCTTTGAGGTCCCCACTCGCAAACCGTCGAAGAGAGAGCGAGCTGATACCTGGAGGGAGCTCAGCCGTGACAGCCTCAGCGATCACGTCAACGCTTGCGCCGACATCGAGAAGCTGACGCGCCTTGTGCGCGCCCACCTTGCCCGCGCCAAGCACCAACGTTCGACGATCTTTCAATTCGAATGCGAGTGGCAACATCATGCAATAAGTGAAGCGACAGATTGAAGATCACAGAGGTCAAGTGCGGCGACGGCTCCAACAACGATGACTGCCGGCGGGCTTATATCAAGACTCGCAAGAGCATCAACTGAGCTGCGCAAAACGTGCTGGTCACTCGTCCATGCTGATTCGATGACCGCTACTGGAGTTTTGGGCGAGAGTCCACCGCGATAGAGCTGTTCGGCGATCATTGCCCGGTTCGCCACTCCCATCAATATCACCAGCGTGACGTCGGGATGCACGAGACCAGAGAAGTCGACCGTCGATCCGTCCTGACTATGACCGGTGACGATTGTCACCCCGCTTGCGACACCTCGGTGGGTAACGGGAATCCCCGCTGCAAGCGGCGCACTCAGGGCTGAAGTAACACCTGGGATGATCTCGAAGGGAATCCCTGCCTCTTGAAGCGCGCGAGCTTCCTCGCCTCCGCGTCCAAAGACAAATGGGTCTCCGCCTTTAAGTCTCACGACGCTCGAGTACTCGCGACCCAACGTCACAAGGAGTTCGTTGATCATCTCCTGGTTGTTCGATCTGCCCGGTCGCTTTCCAACATCGATGGTTTCAACATCTGGAGAGGCGAGCGAAAGTACCGAGGGATCGACAAGGCGATCATGCACGACAATCTGTGCCTCAGCGAGTAGACGTGCGCCTTTGAGTGTCATGAGATCGGCATTGCCAGGTCCGGCGCCGAGTAGATAGACCGTCATGAATACACCGCCCGGTGAAGAAAGTCTCCGAAAGCCTCCTCATTCAGCCCCTCCTCTTTCCACCGGTCAAGGAGCGGTGCCACAATGCCCGGAATCTGTTCAATGGTGACCTTTTCCCGATAGAGCGTCGCAAGTCGATCGCCGCGCGCTCCCCCGCCGAGAAACAGGTCATAGGTGGATTTTGTCTTTCCAACAACGCCGATCTCGGCAACCCCAGGACGCGCACAGCCGTTCGGACATCCGGTCATTCGAAGCTGCAGGGAACGACCAGCGAGGTCACGAGTGTTCATCTCGTGCTCGAGCAGCTCAACAAGATCGGGAAGGCGTCTCTCTGACTCCGCGAGTGCCTGGCCGCAGGTAGGTAATGCCGGGCAGGCAAGAGCACTTCTCTCGACTGGTCCAAGGTCTTCGGTGCGAGCAATGCCAGATTGCGTAAGGATTTTGGCGATCTCTTCGCGGTCTTCGGGGCGGATATGTGAGACAAGCAGATCTTGAGCCGCGGTGAGATAGAAGATGACATCGAAACGCTGCGCGATCAATCGGAACGCCGATCGAAATTG
>Ga0307373_10011538_pt1 | contig 12783 bp, 13 predicted proteins | sample OX2MG_FD_202534 | JGI IMG/M metagenome (GOLD analysis project Ga0307373, IMG submission 202534) | Soil microbial communities from Risofladan, Vaasa, Finland - OX-2 | ecosystem: Environmental > Terrestrial > Soil > Coastal area > Acid sulfate soil | place: Finland: Risofladan, Vaasa | collected... | reverse complement strand
TTTCCTCCAGAGAGCGCGTTTCGAATGATTCGAGGACTAGACGAATGGGCCGCCAATCGGTTCGCATGGCTCGCCTATGAGGTATGGTTTCGTGGCATAAAAGCGGCTGCGCCGGGAACATTGTGAGAGCCTTGCGCGCAGGCCCCGTCTCTAAAAGCTCATTGGCCACAGGCTTACCAGTAATATTGGTTGGCCATGCACCCCACTCGCTCTTTTTATGGCTGAAATGCGTCCCGTGATCGCATTATTGGGCCAGAAAGACACGCCAACGGATGGCGTGGAGGACTATTGCACTTTTCTGGCGAGGGCGCTGGCGGAGCGCGGGATCGAATTGAAGCAGGTTCGCATGGACTGGGCAGAAGGCGGATGGGTCGGAGCGCTATGGCGGCTCTGGCGTGACAGTGCCGGCTGGCGCCATTCCTGGGTGCTCATTCAATACACGGCACTTTCGTGGTCGAGGCGCGGCTTTCCATTTCCGGCGCTGGCCGTGCTCGCGATTCTCCGGCGCCGAGGCGCACGCTGTGCTGTGGTGTTCCACGAACCCTGGCGTCAAGGGCATCGGTCGCGATGGATCGATCGCATTCGTGGCGCCTGCCAGGACTGGCTGATTCACAGGCTCCATCGGGGCGCTGCAAAAGGAATTTTTACGTTGCCGCTCGATGCGGTTCCCTGGTTGGCTGGTCACCGTGAAACCGCGGTATTCATCCCCATTGGCGCGAATGTGCCAGAACGCCTTTCCTCTCGCGAAGACGCGTGCAAAAAGAACGGCAACGTCAGGACCATCGCGATCTTCTGCCTGAGTTTGGACAGAAATCTCTTCACTGAAATCGAGGACCTGGCCTACGCTGTTCGATATGTGCAGAGCCGTGACGTGCCGGTGCGTCTGGTAGTGCTCGGCAAGGGATCGGTGGAGGCTCGGACGGAGATTGAACGAGCCCTGGCGGACAGCGGCGTGAATGTATCGGCCCACGGAATGCTTCCCGCGGAACAGATTGCGGAGACTCTTTCTGGGGCCAGCGCTCTGTTGTGCGTCTATGGGCAAGTGTCGCAAACACGAGGGAGTGTCCTGGCGGGCGTGGCGTGTGGATTGCCTATCGTGGGCTATTCGGGAATTGTGACAGGCACGCTCTTGCAAGAGGCGGGCGTCGAGTTGGTCCCTTATCGCGACCGGGAGGCTTTGGGAGCGGCGCTGCTGGACGTTCTTTCGGACAACGAACGCCTAGAAGCACTGCGAAGCAGGAGCCGCGAGGCTCAGAAGAAGTATTTCGCCTGGAGCGCGATTGCAGAAAGGTATATCGAAGCTTTGGGTCTGGACGCAAACACACCCAGCCTTTCTGGCCGATAGTATATTTAAGCGATTTCCCATTTTACCGTAGCGCTGGGCCGCGCGCGCCACTCAGCGGCAAATCGAAGGAGTAAAGAACGCCGAAGCAGGACTGATAATATCCCGAGATGTTGAACCCATCCACGTCCGCGATGAGGAATCAGGCCTTGATTGGGATTGGCCTGTTCGGTTTCGCGCTATGGGCGGCATGGGATCTTGGAGGAAAGATCGTCCAAGGCGACCTGCGGTCGCTTTCGCTGGCGGCGGTCGCGGCCGTGGCTTGCGCAATCGCCATCGCCACCTTGCGCAATTGGCGCAACGGCCTTTACATCTTTATCGTTTGCTTGCTCTTCGAAGATCTCGTCCGCAAGTACATGGGCAACGGCGGCATGTTTTTTTTCGCGAAGGATGCAGTCTTGGCTTTGGTCTACATGTCGCTATTTCTTGCCATCCGGCGAAGGCGCGAAAAGACGTTTCGGCCGCCATTTCTGGCTCTGCTGGGGATTTTCTTCTGGCTGGGAGTGCTTCAAATTTTCAACGTGCACTCCCCGAGCATCCTTTACGGCTTGCTGGGGATCAAGGTCGACTTCTACTATTTCCCGCTGATATTCGTGGGATATGCCCTGGTCCGAAACGACGAGGATTTGCGCAAATTCCTGGTGGTCAATATGGCGCTGGCCAGCGTGATCTCGCTGCTCGGAATCATCCAGGCTATTGTCGGCAATAGCTTCTTGAACCCGGCGAATCTTGCTCCCGACTTGCAGGATCTCGGCGACCTTTCGAAGCTGACGCCGCTTTCCCACCAGATGCTTTCCCTGCCTGACTCCGTGTTTGTGAGTTCCGGCCGCCTGGCCGTATATCTCGTTGTCGCTTTTATTCTGGCCATGGGAGCTGCTGCTTACTTCCTCCTGCACACCACGCGTCACCGGAAAGTTGCCTTTGTTACGGTGGGGCTTCTGGCCGGTGCGAGCTTGATGAGCGGCTCTCGCACGGCTGTCGTCTACACCTTGGCAAGCGCCCTGGTATTGTCAGCCGCATTTCTCTGGGGTGCGCCGCAGCGACAAGATCAGGCCTATCGATTGAGGAAGTCAATCCGCCGGTCGTTCATTGTCGCGGCACTGGGATTTGCCGCGCTCCTAGTGCTTTTCCCGGACGAGACCGGCTCTCGAATTGGGCTTTATATGGAAACCCTGAATCCATCCAGCTCCGCATCTGATGTCTCCTATCGATCGTGGGATTACCCGATCCAAAATCTCATGTTCGCTTTCGACCGCCCAAACTGGGTTCTGGGAAACGGCACGGGTACCGCTTCCCTTGGCACGCAGTATGTCGCAAGGTTTCTCGGGCAGCCCGCACCCAACCTTTGGGTTGAAGAAGGCTATGGCGTATTGATGATCGAAATGGGAATCATCGCGCCCTTTCTCTGGATTCTCTGGACGGCCGCTCTCATATATTCCTCTTGGAAGGTCGTTCGCAGGCTGAAGCGAACACGGTTTTTCCCGATTGCATTCGCGTTCCTGTGGTTCGCTTTCGTCCTTCTGTATCCTCTTACGTACCTAGGTCTGTCTCCCTATCAGAATTACGTGTGCAACGCATATCTCTGGCTTTTCGTGGGGATTCTGTTCCGTCTGCCGGATTTACAAGCGAGCGCGCCAACGGCAGTGGCGGCGAGCGGCGCGTGAGCCATGCACAAAGAAGATGCCTTTCAATACTGAGGGGGCTAAATAAGGCGGCGATTCCGGCATGGCTAGACTCTAATCGGGCGTTACTGCATTCATTGTGCTCGTGCCATCGACAGCCCTCAATTCGGAAAGGGACGCACTAGGTGGAACCATCGAAACAAAAAATTCGGCTGGCTGTTGTCTCGCCGACCCTTGACAAGAGTCTTGGAACCGAGCGCATCGTGGTTGAGTGGATCACGAAACTGAGCAGTGATTTTGAAGTCCACATCTACAGCCAGCACGTTGAGGATGTTGACCTTTCGCAAATCACTTGGCATCGCGTGCCGAAGCTGCCGGGACCGCATCTTTTCAATTTTCTCTGGTGGTTTGCGGCGAATCAGCTCTACCGGGCTTGTGACCGGCGCTTTCGAGGCTCGGTGTACGATCTGGTTTACAGTCCCGGAATCAATTGCTTTGACGCCGATGCGATCTCCGTGCACATCATTTTTGCCGAGTATGTTTGGAAGGGCAAGCTGGATATGGAGTTCCGGAAACATTCCATATGGACATGGCCAAGGCTGCTACACCGACGGCTCTACTACCGGCTAGTAATCTCACTGGAGCGTCATGTTTACACGCGATCTGATATCCCATTGATTCTCATTGCACGAAAGACGGCCACCGACCTTGAGCGATTTTATGGGCGCCGCGATGATTTTCCAGTCCTATATCTCGGCCTTGACCATGCGACTTACAATCCGGCCCGGCGCGCGGCTCTCCGCGAACAAGCACGCAGCGAGCTGGCACTCTCTGAAGGTCGATTCGCTCTCCTTCTAGTGGGGAACGACTGGCGCAACAAGGGCGTGCCTGTTCTTCTCGAGGCAATGACGCAACTCCGTGAGCTGGATATTGATCTGCTCGTGGTAAGTCGCGAAGACCCGGCTCCGGTCCGTGGCATGGCGCGTGAAAAGGGACTCGCTGAACAGGTGCGCATTCTTCCGCCGCGCAAAGACGTTGAGTTCTACTACGCCGCAGCGGACACTTATGCGGGTCCATCCCTGGGAGACACGTTCGCGCTTCCGCCCGCGGAAGCGATGGCGTGCGGACTGCCTGTTATTGTGTCGTCCGCAAACGGAACTTCCGAGATAATCACCCATGGAGTGGATGGATTGATTCTGGACAACTCTGTGGACGCCACGGCTCTTGCGAAGATGATACGCGGACTTTACGAAGACAAAAAATTTGCCAGGAAGCTCGGCGAACGGGCCGCGGAAACGGCCCGGCAGTATACCTGGGAGCGGAACGGGCGGGAACTGGCAGTTATTTTCGAAAACATCGTGGCGAGAAAGGCGCGTCTTGCCGCGCAACCGGTAACCGAGGATCCGTAATATCGGTCCAGTCCATGAACGATTATTCTCCAAAAGAATATTGGTCCGCCCTCGCGGAAAGTTTTCGCTCCGCCGATATCCGCGGACTCGGACCGGTGCGGCATCCGGGCGCTCCCTCTTGGTTTAATCGCCTGATTGACCGGTTGCAGCTTCGCGCTGTAAGGCGCGCCCTTGCACTAGCGGATTTACAACCCGGGTCTTCGATCCTAGACGTAGGCTGTGGCACAGGCCGGTGGATTCGCCGCTACCAACAGTTAGGATTTCGCGCAACGGGCACGGACGCCACTGCAGCAATGCTTGGTCTAGCGCGAGAGCAAGGGACTCTGACTTCGCTGGTCGTTGGCGAAGCGAGCCGTCTGCCATTCGCGGGGGCTAAGTTCGATGCGGTGTCGGACATCACTGTCGTCCAGCACATTCCATCATCTCTTCACGTGCAGGTTCTGTGCGAAATGGCGAGGGTACTTCGTCCGGGAGGGCGCTTGATACTCATGGAAGTGATTCGAGGAAAGGGGGGACATGTCTTTTCTCGCAGTCCTCAAGATTGGATTCAGCAGGCTGCGTCATGCGGCCTGAAGCTCATCGGCTGGTTCGGTCAGGAATTCCTGTTGCTCGACCGTATTTTCGTCCGCGCGGCGCAAGCTGTTGGAGGCAAGAAGGGCAATAGCACTAGCATTCCCTTGACGGAAGTCCCGCAGAAAAGCCCGAGTATCTCTCGGCGCGCCTACTGGCATCTGCGGCATGTTACGGCCCCTCTTTCGGCATGGGCTGATCCTGTCGTCGGAAAAATGTGTCCAGCTCAGCTCGCCACTCATGGCGTGTTCGTCTTCCGAAAATGAGTGCGCTGGTATCCACACCTGCAAGGCACCAGAAACAAATCATCGGACTCTTCCCGGAATTGCTTGGCGTCGGCGGAATACAGGAAGCAGGCCGACTGACGGTCATGGCTTTGAGCGAAATAGCGCTTCGCCAGGATTGGCACATTCGTGTTTTGAGTCTCAATGATGCAGCGGGAACTCAAGTTCTGCGAGATCAGGTGACTGAGATTCCGTTCCGGGGCTTTGGCCGCGCAAAATTGCGGTTCGTACTTGCGTCCCTTGGATTGGCCCGGAAAACTTCGGGAAGTAGCGATCCCGTGGTGCTTGCAGCACATCCCTATCTGGCACAGCCTGTCGCTTGGATGAAGAGCATTTGTTCCGGACTACGCACCATCGTGATGTCGCACGGCGTGGAAGTATGGAAACCGCTGTCGCATGCCCGGCGGCGCGCCCTGCTAGGAGCCGATTTGGTGCTCTGTCCAAGCCGCGACACCGCACAGAAACTTAACGAGATACAAGGAGTATTCCCCGGGAAGATCCACCGGCTGCCATGGCCAATCAGCCCGGATTTTGTATGGCTGGCCGCGAATCCTGCCGATCTCCCTCTCCCCCAGGGTTTCCCGCACGGCAAGATCATCCTCACCGTGGGCCGATGGGCCGCCGCGGAGCGATATAAAGGAGCAGATGAATTGATCCGCGCCGTGGCACAGCTCCGTGCCACAATCCCGGACTTACACTTGGTTGCCGTGGGAGGCGGTGACGATCTTCCCCGGCTTCGAAAGCTTGCCAGCGACCTAGGAGTCGCGGACCGCGTACACTTTCTGGGAATGCTCTCGCGCGAAGAAATCGCGGCTTGCTATGCAAGCGCCGATCTTTTTGCGTTGCCGAGTTCTGGCGAAGGCTTCGGGCTGGTTTTTATTGAGGCGATGGCTTTTGCCAAACCTGTGGTGGGAGCTTCCTGTGGAGGCACCCTGGACATCGTCCAACACGGCGTCAACGGCATGCTCGTGCCGCCACGCGATACGGCGCGACTCGCGGAGGCGCTCGAACGATTGCTGCACGATGAATCCTTGCGGACGAAGTTGGGCCGGAATGGCGCTGAAACGGTTCGCCGGGAATATGAGTTCGAAGTCTTCCGTTCCCGTCTCGAAGAGATCCTGGATGGGACGACGGTCCACGGTGACTGTGTTGTGACGGAGCGAAGGTGAATCGACCGTGAACATACTGCACGTCGTGCAGGCGTATTATCCCTTCCAGGAAAAAGGCGGCCCTGTGGTCAAAGTGCGCTCGCTTGCTCGATGCTTGGCCCAGCGGGGCCACCAAGTGACCGTTCTCACTGCGGACCTGGGCCTTCGCAGGCACGCGAGAGACAATCTGCGAGACAAATCCTGCAAATGGGGTCGCCGGCTGGAGTTGGACGGTGTCGAGGTTATCTACTTGGCCACGCTCGGAAGCTACCGCGCTCTTACGATTAATCTCCGTGTGATCGGGTTTTGCAGGAGCGCTCTGAGACGATTCGATATCGTTCACTTTTTCGGCTTGTATGACGTGTTGGGCCCAGCCGTAAGCTTTTTTTGCCGCAAGCAAGGAATCCCTTACGTCATCGAGCCGATGGGAATGCATCGTCCTATCGACCGAAGCCTTCGGCTAAAGCACCTTTGGCATCAGAGCATAGGCAGGGCTTTCTGGCGAAATGCAGCCATCATCGTGACTACTTCCGAGATGGAACAGCAGGATGTCGTTGAGGGAGGCACACCGCCGCAAAAAGTGGTGGTTCGTTATAACGGCATCGATATGGACTTGCATTCGACGCTGCCGCGCCGCGGGATTTTTCGGACAAAATGGAATTTGCCGCGGGAAGAACTGCTAATTTTGTTTCTAAGCCGGCTGATTCCTCGCAAGGGCGCCGATCTTCTCATCGAGGCATTTGCGCAGGCCTGTCCGGATTTTGGACGCCTGGTGATCGCGGGGCCAGAAGGAGAATCCGGATACCGCGCGTACCTGGAGAGTTGTGCGAAACGCGTTGGCGCGGAGAATCGGGTTCTCTTCACGGGCCCACTCTACGACGAAGACAAGAAGGCAGTGCTTGTGGATTCCGATCTCTTCGTTCTTCCATCGCGCTATGAAAATTTTGCGAATGCGGCTGCGGAAGCGATGGCCTGCGGCGTTCCGGTCATTGTCGGTGAGGGCTGTGGCATCCAGTCGCTCGTGGATGGGCGCGCAGGATTAGTAATCCCCCCTCAAAAAGAAGCTATCGCCCAAGCGCTAAGGAGATTGATCGACGATAAGGTGCTCTACGCGCAATTGCAGGAGGGATGCCACCGAGTTGCCGCTCAGTTGGATTGGGGACAATTGACGAAGCAAATGGAAGTTTATTATCAACAGGCCCTCGCTCGGAGCAACAACATCAATGAATCTCGAGTCAATAGGAGAACAGGAGTTCCGATTTAAGAGTCATTGGACACTTTTCCGTATCAGCAATACAATCGTGCCACTTTTGGTACGTCAAGCCCCGTCGAGGGCTACCTTCGCAGGAGGTTTCGATGACTTGGACTCGCGTAAAAGCAGTAGCCGTTCTTCTCCTCATTCCATGTTTGGCTGTAATTGCAAGGGGACAAAACAAGGATGCTGACTCGGCCGCGATCAAACAGGTGGTTGCTAGGTTCTCCGAGGCTTTCAACCATCACGATCCACAAGCCTCCGCGACGTTGTTTGCAGAGGATGCGGATTTTACAAATATGCGTGGCGCCAGCGATCACGGCCGTACGGAAATCGAAGGCCTTCTCAAAGGACTCTTTTCGGGACGTCTCAAAGACGCTCATCGAACAGATTCAGTAAAGAAAATCCGCTTTTTGAATCCAGATATAGCGTTAATGGATGCCGATTGGGAAATGACCGGAGCCAAAGGTGCTGACGGAGAGGATGTACCGCTTCGCAAAGGCCTCCTCGACTGGGTGCTGACCAAGCAAAACGGCCAATGGCGGATCACAGTTTTCCACGAGTCGGAATTTCCTGGGCCCGCTTCGGCTAAGTAGAGAGCCGCTCACTGAGCGGTCTCACGGCGTTCACGGAATCGCATTTCGGAAGCGCGTCCGGTGGGTTAAGCTTTGGACAATTTGGATCTGATCTAGTAGCCGACGCCTTCAATGACCATTTTCAGGTACGCAGAGAGCGGTTCGGAGCTGTCGACTTGTTCTAGCTGAAATATGCGGCCTTACTCAACACTAATTTTGGTGCCGTGCTGGGCCGCTCTTGAGATGCGTTCGATTCGTGCATCGATCACTTCGCGGATCGCCTTTAGAAATTCGATTCGCGAATTGGCCAGATGCTTTCGCACCTCGGGCGAAACCCCCAGAAAATCGCTAAAATGGTCCATAACTTCATGGCATAGGCAGCGGCGGTCGCCAGCCACACGCCCGCTTTCGGACTGTTGATTAGCCTGTTGTTCGCTCATTCCGCCTCCTTCATTTCCACGGTAAGGATGTGCTTCTCAAGCGTGGCCTTTGTCGGCTGCAGCATGGCCATTGATCGCGGCAGCCCAATATGGCGCCGCAACGTGCCGATCTCGACGACGAGCTCGTCTCCCTTTTTAAACAAACCGATCTCGCCCTTGGTGGCAAAGGGCAGAAGCACCCGAACTTCATAAACCCCATGTACTTTTCCGAAAGTATAGGGTTTCTCGGTACGCGTCACCGCAGACGGGTCTTCGCCCTCAGCATACAGCACCTTGGCAAGCTCCTCCAGCCTCTGATTGCCCAGTACCTCGTGCGCAAACAACGGCACGCGCTTGACCGGTACGGGAGCAAAATATTCCTCGATCCCCCGGAGGACCTTGTCCTGGGACAAGTGCCATTCCTGGAACCATACGTCCATGACCTGGGCCGGCAACACGCGGTTGACGATCACCGCATCAACCGTCAGCCCATGCAGCGAGAAATACACAAAAGCACGTTGTGTCTCGCGCAGCACCATCTTCTCGGGATTGGTCACCAGCCGCACACTGGTCGTGTGGGGATCCTCCATTAAATCATCGACGCCCTCAAGCTTCTCGAACAGATCTCGGATGTTGACGAAATAGCTGTCGGTGGGCAGTTCGAACGGGGCCACGCGGTTGGCGATGGGCCGCACCGCTTTCAGCAGGTTCCGCTGAAAGGGGAAAATATGCTTCATGTACCAGTCGAGTGTGGTCGGCATGCTGATAAACCGCAGCGATTCTGCCGTGGGCGCTGCATCGAGCACGATGACATCGTAGCGTTGTTCCCGTCGGTACTGGTTGATGTACATCATCGCGCTCAGCTCTTCCATGCCGGGCAGAATCGCAAGTTCCTCGGCCTCGACGCCGCTCATCCCGGTGGTCCGCAGCACCGAACTTACGTAAGATGAAATTTCCTGCCAGTGCCGCTTAATTTCTTTTTGGATATTGAGTTCGAGAACGGATAAGTGGTCGTTGATCGGAAGAGGATCGGATGTGTTGGCATGAAAAAGATCGTTCTCCAGGTCGAAGGAGTCCGCCAAGCTGTGAGCCGGATCGATGCTCATCACCAGCGTGCGGTAATTGAGCTGGGCGAGCCTTACGCCTGTCGCGGCGGCCAGGCTGGTTTTTCCCACGCCTCCCTTGCCGCTGAACAAGAGGATTCTCATGGCTACATTATAGATGCAAGGCAGGCGTGGCCGGTTTGTATAATCCGGGACTGCACCCCGGCGAGTCTGGCTCGCGGTTCATTGCTTCCGGCTATTTCACTATCGCCTGGTTCACGGCCGTCTGAAAATCCTGGCGGAGGCGCGTGATTGCGGGATTCCCCCACGTCTGCACCATCAGAATGCCGATTACCTTATCCTGCGGATCGATCCAGTAGAATGTGCCGAACGCCCCGCTCCAGCCGTAACTTCCATTGATGGCCAAGTTTGATGCATCGATTGAGTTCACCAAAACCTGGACGCCGAAGCCGAATCCGTAGCCGTGCATGTCACCCGCTCCGGGACAGCAGAGATTGCCTACGTGATCGGAGGATATCAATGCGACGGTTTTCGGACTAAGAAGATGCTTACCATTCCATTCGCCGCCGTTCAGCATCATTTGAGCGAACTTCGCGTAATCCTCTGCCGTGGTGGCCAGCCCTCCCGCGCCCGAAAGGTATTCCGGCCGCGCAATGGCAGGGTCCGACTCCGGCGAAGACTTTTGCAGCCCCGAGTCGGTTTTGCGGTAGAGCGTCGGGAGACGGTGCATGTAGTCCGCCGGAAGCTTTACGGTAAAGTATGTGTCTTTCATTCCCAGAGGGTCGAATATGCGCTGGCGGAGAAATCGATCGTAAGTCTCGCCGGAAACCACTTCCGCCACGCGCGCCAGCGTCTCGAAGCCAAAGAAAGAGCTATAACGCCATTCCGTGCCTGGTTGGAAATCCAAAGGAAGAGCTGCCGCGCGCGGGATAAAGGTGGCAAGGGTTTTATTTTTCGTTCGCGCGGCAATAAGCTGCGCAGCCAGTTTGCTGCTGGGCCCACTGCTGCCCAAGCCGGAGGTGTGAGTCAACAGATCGCGGATTGTGATGTCGTGCTCGGCTGGCGTCAGAGAAAATCCTTGTGGAGAATTATCGGCGATTGCCACTTTTTCGTTCTTGAATTCCGGGATGAATCTGGAGATGGGATCGATGAGGCGAAGTTGTCCCTGTTCAAACAGAGTCATGATGGCCGCACTCGTGACCGGTTTCGTCATCGAGGCGATGCGGAACTCAGCGTCGGTTCGCATCGGCGTCTTCGAATCCAGATCCTGGACACCCTGCGCCTCCAGATACACAATGTGCCCGTCGCGCGCCACCAGCGTGACGCCTCCCGTGATGTCGCCGCTTTTAATGTAACGCTGTATTACGTCGTGGACGCGGTGCAGGCGCTCTGAAGACATGCCCACATCCTCGGGTTTCGCGCGCGTCAGCGTTTGTGCTGCGACGGGATGCGCCGTCGGTGCAAGCATGACAACCGTGACCACGAGTGCGGCGATCCAGTTGTGGCGTAAGAGTGCAAGACGATACGAGAAGTGCTCCTCCTGATAACTTCGAAGAATCTGGTGCACGTGTTTCTCCTTAATGTTAGCTCGTAGGGGCGCCACAGGAGGGTAAGAGAGGAGATGTCGATTCGCAACCGAAAATTGATGCGATTTTCGGCTTCTTCAACGGAGTGGCCGGTATTCTGCCCGCCGGATCTCCAACGGTTCCGTGCAGAACCTTGGTGACCCATACGATATTAAAAACATTTAAGCTCTCCGTGAGGCGGACATGCGCCAGCGAGCCCGCCTTCCTGGCAGGAAGAGTGCCCTATTTATTTGTTAACTTTCCGGGAGGCTCGAAATGTTATGGAAGCAATACGGTCGAAAATCAGGGCAGCCTTTTCGGAATTAAGATTCTTCATCTCGCGCACCCGCTCGAAATAGCGAGCGGCCATCCCCAATCGTCTTCGGAGTCATGAACTTCAATTGCGACAGGGGGTAACGATGTAACCTTCCCATTCCCAATTTTTGAAAGTTGCGACCAAAAGCAATGAAGCGTAAACTGTTGGGCAATCTCGACTAAATAAAGTTCGGGGCGTGGCTCAGCCTGGCTAGAGCGCCTGGTTCGGGACCAGGAGGTCGGTGGTTCAAATCCACTCGCCCCGACCATTCTTTTCAACTAATTACGCGGCATTGTCTTCCTCCGAATTGGGTCCATTTGGGTCCAACATCGGCTTTAGTAACCCCACTTCCACGGCCACCCGCTCACGAAATTCAGGTCGAGTAACGGGATGTTGTACGCAAGCTGGAATGCCCAATCCACTCTTTCACCAAATCACCAGGAACACCGTTTTCTTGAAGGACGGAAACTCTGCCGTGGCGGAAGGCGTGCAACCCCCCACGCTTCAGACCGAGCTTATCTAAGATGGACACCAGTTTTCTTCGAACGTTGTCTTTAGAAAATGGCGTACCGTTCTTGGTTTGAAAAACCCGTCCAGCTTTCCTACTGCCTAAATGTTGGCGCAGTAATTCAGCCAAAGCAGGTTCGATGTCCACGGTTCGATTTCCAGTCTTCGTTTTAACAGTGACTTCCTGTCCACGCCAGACGCTTCGCCGAACATGGATCCGACACGATGCCAAATCAAGGTCTTCAACGTGCAGAGCCCCTGAACGGAATTGATGATTTTCCGCATCTCATCTTCTGTAAAAGTACCGTTGTTCCCTTTCAGGAATTTCTGGAAGGGCGAGATTCCAATCCTGCCAGCGTTTCTTTCCGAGGATGAGTTTCAGGATCCCAAAATGTTGCGGATGGACTTCGGAGCGAGTTCCGTATTGTTGAGATCAGCAATGAACTCTTGCACTCGTCGTTCATCAACAGCATCGATTGGAAGATCGCCAAATCGAGGTAGCAGATACTTGTCAATGTGACTGCCCATTGTTTCCTGACAAGACGGTTTATGGAGTGACCTGACCGGGCTTTTGTACCAGCGGGAGAGAGAGAATTCACTCTGGAGGGAAGCTGGTATGCCGATGAGGAGATACAAGGCGGAGCAGATCGTGACGCTGCTGCGTCAGGTTGAAGTGGAACTGGCGAATGGAAAGACGACCCCGCAAGCCT
>Ga0307373_10011537_pt1 | contig 12784 bp, 14 predicted proteins | sample OX2MG_FD_202534 | JGI IMG/M metagenome (GOLD analysis project Ga0307373, IMG submission 202534) | Soil microbial communities from Risofladan, Vaasa, Finland - OX-2 | ecosystem: Environmental > Terrestrial > Soil > Coastal area > Acid sulfate soil | place: Finland: Risofladan, Vaasa | collected... | reverse complement strand
GCTCGCTACCAGCACAGCCTCAAAACGTCGCAACTTGCCGGCGAAATTGCCGCGCGCCACTGCCTTGACGAAGGCAGGGCCCGACTGGCAGGTCTGCTTCACGATTTTGCGCGTGAGATGCCGGAGGCTGATATGCTGCCCATTGCCCGCGACGCGGGCTGCGACATGGACATTCCCGCGACTTGGCATGGGCCCGTGGCAGCAGTTCTGCTGAAGCGCGACTTTGGCCTCACCGACGAGGCCGTTCTCGCGGCGATTGCCCGCCACACGGTGGGCCACCCGGACATGACGGCCCTGGATGCCGCCGTCTACATCGCAGACCTGGCCGCTCACGACATTGTCCCCGGACTCCACGAACTCGCGCTGCGGGATTTGCGCTCAGCTTTCCTGAGCGCCATCGCGGCCACGTTGACGCACTTGCTCGGGCGCAGGAAGCGCATCGCATTGGACGCCCTGCGGGCGTGGAACGAAATGCTGACCCGCGATATGCTCTGATCAGGAGGCGGTCTGCCGGATTGCGGCTGAACGATAAGCTCAAAGCAGTGGTCGAGGCGGCCGAGTCGCGGAAGGCGCTGGACGTCGTCGCGCTGGACCTCGCCAATCTTTCGATCGTGGCGGACCACTTCGTCATCTGCAGCGGCGGCAGCACCCTGCAGGTCCAGGCCATCGCCGACGCCATCATGGCGGAGGCCGGCCCAGCCCGCATGGAGGGCTACCGCGAGGCGCGCTGGATCTGCCTCGACCTCGGTGACGTGGTGGCGCACGTGTTCCACCGCGAGGTGCGCGAGTACTTCGACCTCGAGCGTCTGTGGGGCGACGCGTCCCGCGTTGACCTCGTGGCCCAGGCGGCGCTATAATAACGTCCGCGAATCGTATAGGGTAACGGCGTGCGGGAGCAGTAGCGGCGCAGGCGCCTCAGCAGCGAGCCGGCGGGCGGTGCAAGCCGGCAGGGCGGCGCAGCGAACTCACCCGTTGTAGAAGCGCCGGAACCGGCATCGCCCACGTTACGGGCGCCAAAGCGGACCGCAAGGTTTGCGTGGGGGTATAGCTCAGCTGGGAGAGCGCGTGAATGGCATTCACGAGGCCAGCGGTTCGATCCCGCTTACCTCCACCAATTCATTCCGATAGGTCCGGCAGCAGGGTGGTACCGCGGGATGTTCCCGCCCCAGCAATGGGGCGGGTTCTTTGTCATTTGTCGGCAGTTCAGGGAGGAGTTGCGGCGGTGGCCGGGGAGCGGGTGGAGACCGACGAGGGCCGCTACGACTACGCGCAGGTGGAGCGGAAGTGGCAGGAGGCCTGGGTGTCCGCCGACATGTACCGCACACCGGTGGCGGGCAACAGGCCCAAGTACTACATGCTGACGATGTACCCGTACCCGAGCGGGGATTTTCACGTCGGCCACTGGTACGCCATGACGCCCGCCGACACGTACGCGCGCTACAAGCGGATGCGCGGCCACGATGTGCTCTTCCCAATCGGCTTCGACGCGTTCGGACTGCCGGCGGAGAACGCGGCCATCAAGCGCGGCATCCACCCCCGCGTCTGGACCATGGGCAACATCGACCGCATGCGCGCGCAGCTGCGGACGATGGGAACGATGTTCGACTGGGCGCGCGAGGTTGTGACCTGTCAGCCGGAATACTACCGCTGGAACCAGTGGTTTTTCTTGCAGTTCCTGAAGCGGGGGCTGGCTTACAAAAAGCACGCGCCGGTTGACTGGTGCCCGTCCTGCCAGACCACCCTGGCCCGCGAGCAGGTCGTCGGCGAGGACCGCCGCTGCGAGCGCTGTGACACGCCCGTGATCCGCAAGGACCTGGACCAGTGGTTCTTCCGCATTACCCAGTATGCGGACGAGCTGCTGAGCTTTGACGGGCTGGACTGGCCCGAGCGCGTCAAGGCCATGCAGACCAACTGGATTGGCCGGTCCGAAGGGACCCAGTTCCGGTTTGAGGTGGCCGAGGAGAGCTTCGACGTCTTCACCACGCGCATCGACACCCTGTACGGCTGCTCGTTTGCGGTGCTGGCCCCGGAGCACCCGCTGGTCGAGAGGATCGTCACGGCGGAGCAGCGGGAGGCGGTTGCCGCGTACACGTCCCAGGCCACCCGCGAATCCGACACCGAGCGCATGTCCACCACCCGGGAGCGGACGGGCGTCTTCACGGGCGCTTATGCCAAGCACCCCATGACCGGTCAGCCCATACCCGTCTGGATTGCGGATTACGTCCTGGTGACCTACGGCACCGGAGCCATCATGGCCGTGCCTGGCCACGATGAGCGTGACTTCGACTTCGCCACCCGCTACGGGCTGCCCATCCCCCGGGTCATCGAGGGCGGGGAACTGCCCTATACCGGGGATGGGAAGGTCGTCAACTCCGGGCCATACACCGGCCTGGATTCCGAAGCGGCCTGGAACGCCATTGCGGACGAACTGGAGCGGCGCGGCATTGGACGGGGGACCGTCCAATACCGCCTGCGCGATTGGCTGATCAGCCGCCAGCGGTACTGGGGCACGCCCATCCCCGTCATCTACTGCGACAAGTGCGGGATTGTGCCCGTGCCCGAGGCCGACCTGCCCGTCATCCTGCCGCCGGATGCGGAATTCCGGCCGACGGGGGAGTCGCCGCTGCTGCACGACCAGGCCTTCCTGAACACCACCTGCCCGCAGTGCGGGGGGCCGGCGCGACGGGAGACCGACACCATGGACACCTTCGTGGACTCGTCCTGGTACATGTGCCGCTATGTCAGCCCGCATGACGAGGCGGCGCCCTTCGACCGGCTGGCGGCCGACCAGTGGCTGCCGGTGGACACCTACACCGGCGGCATTGAGCACGCCATCCTGCACCTGATGTACATGCGCTTCTTCACCAAGGCCATGCGCGACCTGGGTCTGGTGAGCTTTTCCGAGCCGGCGCTGCGGCTGCGCAACCAGGGGATCATCCTGGGCGAGAACAGCGAGAAGATGTCCAAGTCACGGGGCAACGTCGTGAACCCCGACGACCTGGTGGCGCGCTATGGCGCCGACGTGGTACGGATGTTCCTGATGTTCATCGGGCCCTGGGACCAGGGCGGCCCCTGGAATTCGCGGGGGATCGAGGGCATTGTCCGCTTCCAGCAGCGGCTGTGGCGCAGCTGCCTGGACGCGGCGGCCGCCAGCGGCGGCGCCCACCCCGCCGACGCGGGCCTGCGCCGCGCCCTGCACCAGGCCATCGCCCGCGTGAGCGGCGACATGGACCGATTCGCATTCAACACGGCCATCAGCGCCCTGATGACCCTGCTGAACGAGGTGGGCAGCTACCGGGACGCCGGCGGCAACAGCGGCGAGCTGCTGCGCGAGGTGATGAGCGCCCTGACGCGCATGATCGCGCCGATGGCGCCCCACCAGGCGGAGGAGATGTGGCGGCGCCTGGGTGGTTCCGGCAGCGTGCACCTGCAGGCGTGGCCAGAGCCCGATGCGGATCAGCTGCGGCAGGAGCGCGTGACCGTTGTCGTCCAGGTCAACGGCAAGGTCCGCGACCGGGTGGAGGTGCCCGTGGACGCGCCGGAGGACGAGGTCCGCGCGGCGGCACTGGCCAGCGCCAAGGTCCAGGCGGCTCTGGGCGGCCGGCCCGCCACCAAGGTCATCGCCGTCCCGAACCGGCTGGTGAACCTGGTTGTCGGGTGACCTTTGAGACCGCGGACGGCGTGAGCCCCGGACTGGTCGAGGTGCCCGACCGCCGGGCTGGCCTGCGGCACCGGCGCCTGGACCCGCGAACTGGCGCGCCGCCATCTGGCCGGCGGCCCCGAGCACCGGATCGTCGCTGGCGGCGGCGGCTGGCGCAAGCCGCATCGTGGCGCCAAAGTTCCCGTGGGCCGCTGGGCGGCCCGCAGGGGCGTACAATGGGCTCGGGAGCCGGGACCCGCGCGGGTGTAGGAGGGTGCACGTGCGAGGTTTCCAGGCCTGGTTCATGCACCTGCCGCCCCCCGTGGCCTACGCGGCCATCTTCCTCGTTCTCGCCTTAGAGGGGATCGGGATCCCCGGTGTTCCCTTCGAACCGTTCTTCCTGGTTGGCGGGGCCCTGATCATGCACGCGCGCCTCGGGTACTGGCCCCTGGTCCTCGCTGGCGCCGCCGGCAATGTCCTCGGCAACTTCATCGGCTACCGCCTGGCCTTTGGGGCGGGGCCCTACGTCCACCGCTTCCTGCTGGAGCGCCTGCGCCTGCCGCCCTCGGGTCTGCTCCGCGGCGAGGACTGGGTGCGCAGGTATGGGGGGCGCGCCCTCTTCATCGGCCGCTGGTTCGGTCCGGTGCGCACACCCGCCATCCTGGTGGCGGGGATGGCCCGCATGCCGCTCCTTCACTACCTCGCCTGGTCGGCGCTGGCCGCCCTTTCCTGGACAGCCACGTGGCAGTTCCTGGCCTGGCGCTTCGGGGCCGCGGCCGCCACCCTCTGGGCCCGATTCGGCTTCTCGGCGCTCGGCGCCCTGCTGCTGGCGGGTGCTTTCGCCTACCTGGCCGCCCGGGCGCTCCGCTCCGAGCGCGTGGTTCAGCTCTTGCCGCGCCGCACCGCCGGCTCCGACCGCTCTTGACCCCGTCCTGGGACCTGGCCGTCATCGGCGCCGGGCCGGCCGGATCCACGCTGGCCCGCCTGGTGGCGCGGGCTGGTGCCAGGGTCATCCTCATCGAGCGTGAGGCGCTCCCGCGCTATAAGCCCTGCGGCGGCGGCGTCACGGCCAAAGCCTGGCCCAACCTGCCGCCCGAGGCCGCGGGCGCCATCCGCTGGCGGGTCGCCGCCGCCGACCTTCACTTCCGCGGCCGCCACGCCGATATGCGCAGCCGCGGCCCCGAACTGGCCCTGGTCATGCGCGATGAATTCGACGGGGTCCTGGTGAAGGCGGCCGTGTCCGCCGGCGCCACCCTGCGCGAGGGCACGCGGGTAACGGCGCTGCAGGACGGCGCGGACGGCGTCGAGGTTGGCTTCACGGACGGCCGCGGCGTGCGGGCGCGCTACGCCGCTTTGGCGGCTGGGTCGCTGGGCGCCCGGCTCTTTCCGGGGCGGGCGCCGCGCTTCATCCCGGCCGTGGAAGCGGAATTGGTCGGCGACGGCCGCATGGCGGCCGTCAGCGGAGATTTCAGCGCTGCGGCGGCCGGGTACGCGTGGACCTTCCCCAAGCGCGACATCCTCTCGGTGGGCGTCGCCAGCTGGGCCCGGCGGCCGGGCGGCCTGCCCGCCGCCCTGGACGGCTACATCGCCGCGGCGGGGTGGTCGGCGTTGCCCGTCCGCATCCGCCGCGGCCACCCCATCCCCGTCGGCGGGAGCCTTGGCGCGGACGACCTGGTGCGGGGGCGGATCCTGCGCATCGGCGACGCCGGGGGCTTTGCCGACCCCATCTTCGGCGAGGGCATCCACTACGCCGTGAAGAGCGGGACCTTGGCCGCGCCAGCCGTGCTGGCGGGGGACCTCTCCGCCTACGCGCGCGCCGCCGAGTCCGATCTCTTGGCGCGCTTTCGCGCGCTGGCCGGCCTGCGGCACGTGCTCTACGGGGGGATGGGCGCCTGGGTGGCAGCCGCCCGGCGCTGGCCGGGGGTTGGCGCGGCGGCTCTGACCTGGGCGCTCGGCCGCTGAGGCGGGCGGGTTACAATCGTAGTCGGTGAGGTGGTCCCCCTGAAGGTCTCGGAGGTCATGACGCAGCAGGTGCAGACGACGCGGCCGGAAGCCGGCCTGCGCGAGGCGGCCAAGCAGATGACGGCGGCCCACATCAGCGGGCTGCCCGTGGTCGATGGCGATGGCCGCCTGGCGGGGATCCTGACGGAGGGCGACATCCTGCGGGTCTTCCGCCAGGTCTCGATCCCGTTCTACATCGACATCCTCGGCGGCGAGTTCTCCATCCCGGGTCCCCACGTGATCGAGCGCCAGCTCGAGGAAGTGACGGCCTACCGGGTGGATCAGCTGATGACGCGGCAGGTCGTGACGGCCTCCCCCGATGAGGACGTCGCCGACGCGGCCCGCCGCATGCATGCCCGCGACGTCAAGCTGCTGCCGGTGGTCGACGGGGACGGGCGCCTGGTCGGCGTGATCAGCCGCGGTGACATCGTGCGCACCTTCGCGATGTGAGCTGTCCAGATCGCGGCGCTCGCTGCGGGGCGCACCCAGCCGGGCCGCGCATCCTGCCGCGACCACGCGGAGCTTGGCCAACCTGTGACGGGCGTTGCGCCATGCGCGCGGCCCTGGGCCCGGCTCCGGCCCTGGGCCTGGCCCTGGGCCCGGCTCCGGCCGCGAGTGGGCTGGCGGCGGCCAGCCTGGGGGAGGCCCTGCGTTGAGCCTGGCATATGAGCGGCTGGCAGCCGAGGCGGCGGCCGGCCGCTGGCGTCCGGTCTACCTGCTGGCGGGCCCCGATGGGCTGCAGCAGCGGGCGGTGGTCGATGCGCTGCGCGCGGCGCTGGTGCCGGATGAGCTGCGCGAGGCCGTGGAGGCCGACCTGGATGGCACCGGGGTGCAGCCCGCCGACGTGGTTGGGGCAGCCCTGACGCCCAGCTTCATCGGGCGCCGGCTGGTGCTCGTCCACGACGCGCCCTGGTTCGCGGCGGCGCGTGGCAAGGGCGGCGCGGAAGCCGGCGACGAGGAGGAGGCGCCGGCGCGCGGCGCCGGCAAGAAGGGCAAGGCCGATCCCCTGGCGCCGCTGATGGACTACCTGGACCACCCGCCGCCGGATACGGTGGTGGTCTTCCGCTCGCAGGCGCCGGCCGACGGGCGGCGGCGCATCGTCAAGCGCCTGGGGCAGGTGGGCGCCGTGCTGGCCGCCATGCCGCCGCCGGTCGACGAGCTGCCGCGATGGTGCACGGCGCGAGCCACTGCCCTCCACGGCGTGCGCCTCCACCCGGCGGCGGCCACGGCCCTGGTGGCGCGCGTGCCCGCCAGCCTGGACCTGCTGGACCAGGAGCTCGGCAAGCTCGCGGCCTACATCGGCGTGGGCGGCGAGGTCGGCGCCGAGGACGTGCAGGCCCTGGTCGCGCCATCCCGCGAGGAGAGCGTCTTTTTACTGATGGACGCTGTTGGCGAGGGGCGGGCGCATGACGCGTTCACGCTGCTTTCTCAGCTGCGGCTGCAGGGCGAGGAGCCGCTCGGCCTGATGGCCCTGCTGGCGCGCCATGTGCGGCTGCTGGCCCAGGCGGGGGATGTGCTCGCCGCGGGCGGCGGTCCGGACCGGCTGGTGGCGGCCGCTGGCCTGCCACCGTTTGTCGCGCGCCGCCTGCTGGCTCAGGCCCGCCGCTTTGGCGAGGCGGACGTGGAGGCGGCGCTGGAGGCCCTGTGGGAAAGCGAGTGGGCGATCAAGTCCGGCCGGCTCGACGACCAGTCCGCCCTGACGGGCGTGGTGGCGCGGCTGCTTGGCGCTGGGGCGGACCGGGTTCGGCCCGCGGTGCGGGGATAGGGCTGGTTTGAGGCCACGGCGATGCGCTGCGATCGCGGCTGAGGCGCATGGGGCTTGCGCCCAAGCAGGGCTCGCGCCCAAGCAGGGCCGCAATATGAACGTGCAGACCTGATGCCGGTCAGTGTCCCAAGGCTGGCGCCGACACCGAGCCGGCGCCTGACGCTTGGGCCAGCCGCCGGGCTCAGGCCCCCATCTTGTTGATGCGCTTGGCCAGACGCGACTTCTTGCGAGCGGCCGTCCGCCGGTGGAGGATGCCCTTGCTCGCCGCGCGGTCAATGGTGCTCATCGCGCCGCGCAGGGCCTCGTCCGCCGAGCTGGTGTTGCCGCCAGCCACCGCCTGAACGACCTTGCGCGCGGCCGTCTTGACCTGGGACCGAACGGCCTTGTTGCGCTTGGCCCGCGCCTCCGCGATCTCCACACGCTTGATGGCCGACTTGATGTTTGCCATGACTCCACCGCCACCTCCGGGTTTGCCCGCCTACTATACACGAGCCCGGCTGGGCACGCAAAGGCGGTCCGTGTCGAAGCGGCCGGCCAGCTTGGCGTGGCCTCGTGCCCGCGGAACCAGCGACGCCGTCCCGTCTGCGGCGACGGCTCGCGGCCTCGGGCGCGTGGCCTCAAACGCGCAGCCGCAGGCAAGCGGCCTCAGGCAGCCATAGGCAAGCGGCCTCAGGCAGCCGCAGGCACGCCGGCCTCGGGCGCATGGCCTCAAGCGCGCAGCCACAGGCACGCGGCCTTCACACGCAGCCTGGCGTGACCATCACAGCCGCAGCCGCCACAGCCAGCCCACATACCCACGCCCACGAGTGGGCAGGCTGGCCATTCGAGGAGGGCTCGCTATACTCGGCCTGATCGTGCGCTTCGTCGTGGCCGCCCTGGTCCTGCTGTTCCTTGGCTTCCTGCTGCCCGGCTTCCACCTGGTCGGCTTCGTCAACGCCCTGATCGCGGCGGCCGTGATCGCCGTGCTGGGCTGGATCATCGAGGCGCTCTTCGGACGGCGCGTGTCGCCTGCCGGGCGGGGAATCGTGGGCTTCATCGTGGGCGCGGCGGTCATCTACGGAGCCCAGTTCGTCGTGCCGACCATGAGCGTGAGCATCGTCGGCGCCCTGCTGGCCTCCCTGATCATTGGCCTGATTGACGCCTTCGTCCCGACCGAGCTGCGGTAGCCGGTTCTGGGCGGCCGCCGGCGCGCATAGGCTCTGTGCGCGTGGGGGGTGGACAGCCCTTTGCCGTGGCGCGCGCTTGCCGGCTACTTCGGCCTGGCCCTCCTGGGCCTTTTGCTGGCTATTCGCCTGCCCGGGTCTGGGCCTGCCCTTGGCGTGTCTGCCGTGCCCGCTGCGGCGTCCACCTCCGGGCTTGCGCCCCTGGTCGCGGGCAGAGCACCGCGGTTGGCCGTCGGCGACATCCTGGCCTGGCTGGCGACCGGAAGCGCAGATGGCCCCGTGGCGCTGCTGCGGTCCGTGCTGCCAGGGTTCGGCCTCGCCGCCGCCGCGCCCCAGGTCCCCGCGGCCGCGCCGCAGCCGGCTCCGCCCAGCCCGCCTGATAACCTCGCCCAGACCGTACACCACCCCCTGGCCACGGACGCGCCCGGCGCCGGCCCGGTGATGGTGCTGGGCGTCCACCCCCTGGTGCTGGTCTACGAGACGGACCCCGCTGCGGGGGTCGTGGCCAGCGAGCTTGCCCGGGACCTGTTCAGCGGGTATGGCATCGCCGTCGTGCACCTGACGGCGCCGTTCACCGGGGTTGACCCCTACCCGGCGGCGCAGGCGGCCGTGCAGGCCCTCATGGCGCGGTGGCCGACCCTGCGCGTGCTGCTGGATGTTCATGCCGACCAGCCGGCCGGCGAGCCCCTGACAGCCCAGATCGAGGGCGCGCCGACGGCGCGCCTCATGATCGTCGTCGGCGACAGCCAGACTCTGCCGGAGCCAAATTGGCGCCAGAACGCCGCCTGGGCCATCCAGGTCGCGGCCGCCGCCCAGCGCGCCCATCCCGGCCTGCTGCGTCCGTACCAGGGCCGCGCCTTCTACGCCGACCGCTTCAACCAACAGCTCAGCCCGGCCGCACTCCTGCTGGCGATCGGCGGCCGGGGCGTGCCCGCCGACGCGGAGCTGCGGGGCGCCGACCGCGCGGCGCAGGTGCTCGGGCCCATGCTGGAAGCGGGGCAGTACCCGCGCTAGCCCGACGGGGCGTCCACGGCGCTGTCGGCGGCCGTGGCCGGGCGGCGAAAAGGTAGCTCATGCTTGTGTTGCTGACCCCACTCGCTCCACCGATCAATAGGACCTGCCAGGGCTGCCCACCGGCCGTCCGAGGCAGTGTATCATCCGTTGTGGCCGGGCCGCCGCCACCCGGGGGCTTGTCGTGGCGTTCCGCCGATGGCTTGACGGCGCGAGCTGCCGTGGGACCTCGGGCGCCGGGCCAAGGTGGTGTCACCCCGGTGAGTGCGCCGGTCCTGCGCCGACCGGATGCGCCGGAAATGTAACGCGCCGCCGTACATCGGCGTAGAGGGCAGGTAGGCAAGTGGACGTGCCGCAGGCCGGCCGGGCCGCGTCACCAGTCGATCAGGTTTGGGCACAGCTGCTGGACAATCATCTCGATGACGTCTACCGGTACATCCTGCGCCGAGTGGGTCAGCGAGCCGACGCGGAAGATCTGACGCACGAGGTGTTCCTGCGCGCCTGGAGGTGGCTCGACCCGGTCCGAACCGAGAGCGAGGTCGGCGCCTGGCTCGTGCGCGTGGCCAGGTCGGTATTGGCCGAACACTGGCGGGCACGTGCTCGCGACCGCGATGTCATGGCGAGCAGTCGCGGGCAGGGGCCGGCCGACTCCGGTGGCGAAGGGGCGTCGGAGCGGGTCCACGCCCTGCTCAGCCGCCTTCGCTCGCGATACCGGCTCGTACTGGAGCTCCGCTTCCTGGACGGGCTCTCGGTGGCGGAGGTTGCGGGCCGCATGCAGCTCAGCGCCGGTAACGTGCGGATCCTGCAGTATCGGGCCCTGCGCGCGGCCGCCGCGCTCGGCGAGAGGGGGCAGCACGGTGAAAAGCCGTAGATCGCGTCGCGCCGAGTCCAAAGCGGCGCGGCGAGTCGACAGGTGGACGTCTGATCTGCTGGCGGGCCGCAACCCGCGGACGCCGTTGGCCAGCCCCGACGAGCGCCGGGCCGCCGCCCTGGCGATGCACGTGCACGCAGGCCGCGCGAACGAAGTCAGTGCTCCGCGGGCACTGCGGGAACGGCTGTCCGCACTCGCAGAGCCGGGCGCCCCCAGCCATGACAGCTCGCCCGTCTCGAGCGGACCGTACATCGGGCGGCGAACGGCGATCAAGGCAGTCATCAGCGCGGCGGCCATCGCGGCCGCGGCGGCCGCCGGAGCCGTCGTCATTTGGCCACGCCTTCAGGGGCGGCCATGGATGACCGTGGGATCTGCCTCCGATTTCCCGGTGGGTTCCGTGCGCGCCGTCATGGTCGGCCCGACATACGCATTCCTCGTGCGCGACGCCGCCGGTTTTCGCGCCATGGCAGGCACCTGCACGCACGAGCCGTGCCCGTTGCACCTCGCCAGCGAGACTCAGGTGCTCGCCTGTCCGTGCCACGGCGCGGAGTTCGATCTCCAGGGCCATCTGATCGCACAGACCTATTACACGCCGCTCCCGCCCTTGGCCAGCATGCCGGTGCGGCTGCGGGGCGACTCGGTCCAAGTGCTTGGTTAGCGATCAGCGGGACCAGATCGGGCGAGCGTGCCGCCACCTGGGCCGTGGGTCTGGATGACGAAGTCACCGTCGGAGGGTTGCTGGGCCGGAGCCCGCCAGCCACCGAGGCGCTGGCGGGCTCCGGGTCGCATGGCGAATGCTACGAGCCGCTATTCTCTCCCACCTTGGCGCAGTCCGCACGTACCGTGTACCACTTGCCGGCGATCCCCTGCCCGTTGGTATCGCCCGCCTGCTTGTCGCCGGCGAACCGGTACAGGGGCTCTCCGTTGCAGGTCACCTGTGAGGTGCCGTCTGCCCGCTTCAGGGTGGCGAGCGTGCCCGTCACGCCCGAGCCGGCGGGGCTGGCCGCCGCCGTCAGGGGTGGCCAGTTCTGCGCGCACGCGGCGGTGCAGACGCTGCGGCCGACGCCATCGGCCTCGTACTCATAGAGGGTGGCGCCGCTGGAGTCCGCCAGAATCATCCCGAGCTTGGCGTTGGACGCCAGATGGACGGTCGCGGCCGCCCCTTTCCCTCCTGCCGTCCCCGCGCCCGACGCGCCCGTGGAGGTTGCCGCAGACCCGGTTCCCGCAGCCGATGCAGGCGCACCGGCGGAGTTCGTCGCAACGGCCGTCCCGGGCGACCCGCCTGCCGTGCCGGTCGATGCGCCGTACGAGCCATACGCACCGCTCGATCCGCCGTAGGAGCCGTCGGACCCGGCGCTCGTGGCCGACGTGGTGGCCTGAGCCGCACCATAGCTTCCCTGTGTCGATGCGCCGCCGGCGGCGGACCCCATGCCGCCACACGCCGCCGCCCACAGCAGCGCTGCGCATGCGACGGCCCCCAACCATGGCTTGGCTGTGCGAGCGAGCATCAGTACCCGCCCCCATAGTGGGTGGTGCCGCCGCCATTTGGCGCGGCGCCGGCTGCGGCCGGCGCCACGACGAACCAAATGCCGCCCACGCCCTGGCCGTTTGCGTCCCCGATGTGGCTGTCTCCGGCGTACCGGTAGAGCGGCATCCCGTTATAGGTGACCTGCATGGTGCCGTCCGTCCGGGTAAGTGTCCCAAGTGACCCGACAAGGCCTGGGCCCGCGACGGGCGTTCCCGTGGTCAGGAGGGGCGGCCACGTTGCCGCGCACTCAGCGTAGCAGGCGCTTGTGGTGGCCGTGTCCCGGGTCAGATGGTAAAGCGTGATCCCGCTGCCATCGACGACGATTTGCCCCAGCCCGGCGGCCGCTCCTGTTTGCAGGGTCGGTCCGGCGGTTGCCGGCGACCCCATGGGGTTTGTCACGGTGATGGTGTCGGTCGAGCCGTCGTACGCGACCTGCTGTCCGAGGCTCTGGGCCATGAAGCGGATGGGGACGTACGCCGTGCCGTTGCAGATGAAGCCGGCGGGATTGCCGTTCGCCACCTGCACCGCGGTCGCCTTGCCGTCGAAGACGAACTGTAGTGGCGCGGTCACGCAGTTGGACGCCACGTCGTAACCCGCGGCCGATGCCACAGCGGCGAGCGCCGTGCCCGCCACCACCACGCCTGCCAGCAACGCCAGACCCCTTCGCATCTCTTGATGCACCTCCGCTCGTACATAGCCCGCGACGTTACATGTGCCGGGCGGAGGCGGTTCGCCGCTGCCAGCTCGGAATGGGTAGAGCCGACCTTGCCGGGCCGCCCAGCAGTCGGCCCGGTGCGGTTCGGCC
>Ga0307373_10011535_pt1 | contig 12785 bp, 9 predicted proteins | sample OX2MG_FD_202534 | JGI IMG/M metagenome (GOLD analysis project Ga0307373, IMG submission 202534) | Soil microbial communities from Risofladan, Vaasa, Finland - OX-2 | ecosystem: Environmental > Terrestrial > Soil > Coastal area > Acid sulfate soil | place: Finland: Risofladan, Vaasa | collected... | reverse complement strand
GAACCGAAGCCTTGGTGCGTGACGAAATCGGAGACGCGCGTCTGCCAGACTTGCTTGCCCGCCAGATCGAGAGCGGTCGTAAAGATCGCTTCGTCGTGCAGGAAGTTCACGAACAACAACTGGCCGTCGCAAGCGATCGTAGCCGAAGCCTGCGAACTCTTCTTGTGGCCGCGGCGTTCCAAGGCGCCTTTGTGAACGTCGGTCTTCCACAACTGCCGGCCGCTCGCGCGGTCGTAGCACAGCACCGATTGCACTTCGGCCTGTTCGTCGGCGGTCGGCAGAAACACGCGGGCGCCGACCACGGTCGGCGAGGCGTGGCCGCGGCCGGGAACCTTGGCTTTCCAAAGGATGTTTTTCGTGGCGCTCCAGGTCAGCGGCGGCCGTTGCTCGGCCTCGGCCACGCCGTCGCCCGTCGGCCCGCGCCACCAGGGCCAATCGGTCTTGGCAAACCGCGGCGACTCGGGCTTGAACTCTGCGGCCAGCGAGAGTTCGGCGATAAGCGAGCCGCCGGCGAACAACAGCGACGCGAGAAGCAGCAAGCAGAAACGCTGGAGCATGGGCGAGAATTCCTTGCGGCAGGGTGTGGGCGGGTCGGGGGAGATTATAACCTGCCGCGGCGGCCAGGTCGAAAGCGCGGCCGGCCCTTGGCGAATTTCGCTGCTCAAGCCCGTTCGCGCGCCGCTACGGCTGATTCGTCGTCGACTTGCCCACGAGCCGGGCGTCGGGAAAATTGGCCAAGAGATCGGCGCCATGTTAATCTAGGGCGGCGGGGAACTTGCGGAATGCCCGGTCAATTGTCAGCTTGCCCGGCCTTCCCTAGAATTGACGAACGTCCGCTCTCGTCCGGTTGTTGATACTGTGCCCGGCCAAGAATGAGACGTCTGCGTCTTCAAGATCGCTCGTGACCTATGGCGCCGGCCTTTGCCAGCAATGTGGAATTCAACAAGCTCGTCTCGGGTCGACAAGATATCGACCTGGTCGAACTGATGCTGGAGTTCGCGGCCGACGCTTACCCCGCCTTGGACCGCGCAGCGCATTTGTCGGAACTCGACCGCCTCGGCGAGCGGGCCCGGCGGCGGATTGCTGCGTCCGGCGCGAGTTGCGGCCCGCTCGTCGAGCGATTGCAGACGATGAGCGAGTTGCTGTACGGCGAAGAGCGGTTTCAGGGCAACGAAGAGGCGTATTACGATCCCCGCAATAGCTATCTCAACGAGGTGCTGGCGAGCCGCAAAGGCATTCCGATTTCGCTGGCGATCGTTTACATGGCGGTGGCGGCTCGCGCGGGCGTTCATACCTTCGGCGTGGCGGCGCCGGGGCATTTCGTCGTCGGCGCTCGCGAATCTAGAGAAAGCTGGTTCGTCGATCCGTTTCATCAGGGGCTGGTGCTCGATCGCGACGCCTGTCGCCGCCGCATCGAAGAGGTGCTCGGCGAGCCGGGCGTGCTGGGCGACGAACACTTTCGTCCGGCCAGCGCCCTGGAGATCGGCGCTCGCGTGCTGCGGAACCTCAAGGCGGCCTACGTGATGGAAAATCGATGGGCGCCGGTCTTGCCGGTGCAGCAGCGACTGGTCTTGCTGCTGCCAGAAGCGCCCGACGAGCAGCGCGACCTGGGCTTGATGTATTTGCGCAACGGCCGCCCGGTGAAGGCGCTCGAATTGCTGAACGACTATCTCGCGCGCTGTTCCGACGAACAAGCGGAAGCCGTCGAGCCGTACTTGCGCGCCGCGCGGCGGTTGGCGGCGGAGCTGAACTGAGTGCGCGCTCGAGTCCCGCATCGCGACGGGCGCCGCGCGTCGAAATGAAACGCGTCTTACATGGCGGCGCAGAAATGGAATTCAGCGGCCAACGCGTCACGGTGATGGGTCTCGGGCGTCATGGCGGCGGCGTCGCCGCGGCGCGATGGCTGGCGGCGCAAGGCGCGATCGTGACCGTCACCGACCTGGCCGACGAACGGGCGCTCGCCGACTCGTTGACCGCGCTGCGCGGCGCGGCGGTCGCCCGTTACCAATGGGGCGGACATCGCGAGCGCGATTTTCGCGAGGCCGACATGGTCGTGGTCAACCCGGCGGTTCGCCCCCGCGACCGCTGGGTGGAATTGGCCGCCGCGGCCGGCGCCAAGATCACTTCGGAAATCGAACTCTTCTTGAATCGCTGTCCGGGGCGCGTGGTCGGCGTAACCGGCTCGAACGGCAAGTCGACCACGGCCGCGATGACGGCGGCGATGCTCGCAGCCGACGGCCGCCGCGTCTGGTTGGGCGGCAACATCGGCCGCAGCCTGTTGGGCGAATTGGAATCGATCGGCGCCGACGATTGGATCGTGTTGGAGCTGAGCAGCTTTCAACTGCACTGGCTGTCTGCGCAAGCACGGCTGCCGGAAGCGGCGATCGTGGTCAACTGCACGGCGAACCATCTCGATTGGCACGCTTCATGGCCCGACTACGTTGCGGCCAAGCAGCGGCTGCTGGCCGAACAAGTTCCCGGCGGCGTGGCCGTGGTGAACGACCGTGATCCGGAAACGGCGCGTTGGGGCTCGCTCGTTCGCGGGCGACTGACGAAGCCTTGGGACGACGCATGCATCCCGCCGTTGGGCGTGCCGGGCGATCACAACCGCACGAACGCCGGCGGCGCCGCGGCGGCGGCCGAAGCCTTGGGCTGCGCGCCGCAGGCCATCGCACGCGCCTTGCGCGAGTTTCGCGGTCTGCCGCATCGCTTGGAACTGGTCGCCGAGATCGCCGGGCGCAAATTCTACAACGACTCGATGGCCACCACGCCCGAGTCGGTCGTCGCGGCAGTCAATGCCTTGGGACCGCGGGTTTGGTTTCTCGTCGGCGGATACGACAAGGGCGTCGATTACCGCGCGATGATCGCCCGTCTGGCCGGCGGCGCGCGCGGCGCGGCGTTCTATGGCGCCGTGCGCGACAAGCTGGCCGAGTTGATGTCGCAGCAAGATGGCGCATGCCTGCACGAGACGCGCGCCACGTTGGCCGACGCGCTTGATTGGTGTTGGGAGCGATCGCAGCCGGGCGACGCCATCGTGCTCTCGCCAGGCTGCGCGAGCTACGACCAGTTTCGCGACTATCGGCATCGCGCGCAGGCGTTCGTCGAAGCCGCGCGGGCGTTGGCTGCGCGATGCAATCGTTAAGACCGCGCCGTTCAGCGCTCGACGCGCTTGCTCGTTGAAGAAGGCCCTCGTTGAAGCAGGCCATGATGAACGCTTCGACGAACGCGCTCTTTCGTGCGCTGCGCGATGAACTCTTGCAACAAATTCAACGTTGAGATAGAGTACGAAGTGTTGTCGTCATCAAGCGCTTCGCTCGATGACGACGTAGACCTCGAGGTCGACGGCTGTGAGGTTTCCTTGGTGGAAACCGAAGCGGCGCTGGGAGTCGTTACCTCGAGGTTTTTTATTGATTCGCGGCGCGGCGCCGCGGGCGTAAGTAGAGGTTCGCTGCAAGACCAACCGCGCGAACCGATTCTTACGCCCCAACGCCCCTCGCTTGCGTTTTCGAGCTTACGTTTCGACGGCGAAGTTCCATGGCCAAGAAATCCGGGGGCCTCAATCCGTTCTACGTGCTGTTGGTGCTGATCGGCATCGCCTTCACCCTCACGGCATGCGCCTACGGCGTGATGGCCTTCAAAGTCGTGCGCACGAAAGAACAAGCCGCCGAGCAGCGCCAAGGCGCAGCGCTGTTGAGCTATCTGGACGAGCACGGCGCGATGCTGATGACCGTCGAACTGGCGCTGTTGGCGCTGTGTACTGCCGCCGCGATGACGACCGATCGGTATTGGATCCGCCGCGACGCGAAGCGCGCCGAGCAATCGCCCCACGAAGACGAGCAGCGGCCGCCGACCGAGTGAACGCTGCTTCAAAGACGTTCGCGTCCATACTTGGCGCCTCGTCAAGCCTGGGTTCATAGGTGAGGGTGTCTGGCGGCAGAGCGAAGCGATGCCCCAGCGAACTGGGGCTTCGCCTAGGCTCAGCCGCCAGCCACCTGACTGTCAAAATGGCTTTGAAGAGGCGCCAGCCGAAACGTCAGCGAGGTTCATCGGTCGTCCCGCCTCGCTGACGCTTCGGGTTTTTATGCGTTGTGCTTGCTCAAACCACCAGCTCATCCAGCGGCGAACGCCAAAACGGCAATCGCGGAAACAGCGCTCGCGCAATCTCCGCGGCGTGACGCGTCGAAGCGCGAAGGCGGCCGCAAGCTGCTGCTTCGCCGACGTCCAGATGTCCGAGCACCAAACGCGTGAACTCGGGCGCCGAGAGCCGCAAATAGCTGCGGCCGAGCTTGCCGCGCGCCAGCTTGACGCTGCGGCGCGAGACGACCAGGCGGCATTTCTCGCCCTCGAGCGAGATCCCGAGTTCGCACGGCCGTTCGAGCCCGGTGTGGGCGGCGCGCGAGTGCAGTTCGCCGCAGAGCGATTGCAAAAAGCCCAGCGGGTCGAGCAGCTTGGCCATGAAGACTTCGCCCTGATGGATTTCGCTGCGGCAGACGGCGCCGCCGGAACGCTCGAAGAGTTCGAGCAGTCGATGCCCCGGCGAAGCGTAGAGCGTGATCGCGTGATCGTCGCGCTCGATGGCGTCGCCGCAGGCCCTGGCCAGCAACTGCTCTGCGGCCGAGGGATGAGCCGGGTCGGCCATCAGTTCGAGAATGCGATCCTCCTGCGTAATCACGTACCCGACGATGGGCGCGCCGGAGAGGTCCAATTCGCAGCGACCGGGGCCGTCAAAGGCGACATAGATGTGATCGAAGCCCTTGCGGCTGACCAGCCAGCGCCAGTACGCTTCGCTGCGCTGGTAGGCGCCGAAGGCCTGCGACTGATTGCGCTCGTACAGCGCCATCAACGCCGGCAATTCCACTTGCCGCCAGGGGCGAATGTTCAGCGGCCGTTCGCAAGGCGGCAAGCCGGCCGCCGAAAGTTGCGCCAGCAAATCGCGGCTGCCGGCGCGCGCGTGGCTATGACGCCCGCACACGGCCCAACCAGCGCGGCGAAAGAAGTGCGGCAGCCGCGTGCTCAACAGCCCCAGCGCCGCGCCCCCCTCGACCATCACGCAATCGGCCGCCCCTAGCAGTTGACTGCCGTAGCCGCAGCCGCGAAACTCCGGCAGCGTCGCCAGCCACGCCAGATGGGCGGCGGGCAGTTGCCGTCCGCCGAAGTAGGTCGTGCGCTCCGTCAAGTGCAGGTGCGAGACGATCTGCTCGCCGCGTTTGACCACCAGCCGATTTCGCGGTTCGTAAAACGGGTCGTCGAGCGAGGCGTGAAAGCCGTCGAGCGAGGGCGCGTGAAATACGGACAGCAACAAGCGATGAATCGCCGCGTGATCGCCCGCGCTCGAACCGACCACGCACGCCGGATTCAGTTCGACCCGGTCGCCCTGAATCTCCCGATTGCCGGGCGAGGGCGCCCGGCCCTCCAGGCCGCGGAGTAAGACCGGGGCTGCATTCCACTGCGAAGCTGCTGAGCGCATCAGCGTGAATCCCTTCAGCGTGTGGGAGCTAACGATCCGTCACCCTCAGTAGCCTAGGGCTTGGCAGCCCAAAACGCCAGCAAAAAATCCGCTAAAGTTCGTTTTGGATACAGGCAAAAGGCGTACTCCCGCCAGGACAGCACCGACTCGGCTCGCGACCGGCGCGAGAGTCGCTCGCGATCCGCCTGAGCGCGCCGCCGCTCGGGCTCCAACGAACGAGCCAACGACTCGTTCGCGGCGCGGATCGCGCGGCAGCGCTCGCGCGCGTTGGCGGGCGTTTGCGGAGTTTCGATCCAGCGCCGCTTGGCGGCCATCGCTGCGGCGATCTCCGGGGCATTGGCCTCTGGCGCCAGGAATCGTTCGGGATGATAGTCGAACTCGCGCAGCCGCCGGTTCGTCTCGCGCAAGCCCTCGGCCGCCGATCCCGCGCGCTCGATCGGCAACAACATCGTGGCCGACAACACCATGAACGGCGGCGGTTCGAACCCAAAGAACCGCCGCACCAAGGCATCGGTCAGTTGGTCGTAAAGCCCGCCGCCGATGCCATGCACGAACAGATCGCCCAGAAACAAGCGGGCGAACATCGTCGTCGTCAAAGCCCGCGTGCGCAGGCAAATGCCGCGGCTTGGCAAATCGGCCAGTACGTCGACGGCGCGGCGGGCGTCGCCCTCGGGCGCGAGCGGCAGGCGAAACTCGATCTGCCCGCGGTCGCTGACGATCATTTCGTCGCCGCTGGCGCGAACGAACATGTGCCGGCGCTGCGGCCGATCGACCGTCCACAGCCAAAACGGCGCTTCCAGCCAGTCGCGCTCGGCGGCCAGATCGGGCACCGGATGGTTGGCGCTGCGCAAGCGATATTGCCGGCGGTACTCGGCCAACGCATCGTTGTGGATTTCCTGAAATCGCGGCAACTGGGCCAGCAAATGCGCGACGAACCAATGAAAGGCGCCCAGCCGACAGACCTGGCTCTGCGGCAGTTCCAGCGTCTCCAGGCCCCAGTCGCCTTCGAGCTGATGCCGGGCCTGCGAAAGGCATTCGCCCAGGTTGCTCGTCTCGCGCGAGCGAGCGACGACGCGCGGCCAGAATTCGCCGATCAGCGGATCGGGCACGATTGTCGCCATCGCCTGCTGCGCCCGACGGCCGAAATCGGCGAACAACTCGCGATTGGCGAGCGCGCGATGCTCGTAGGGAATTTCCTCGGCCGGGTCGTCGAATGGCAGCACGGCGCGAACGGGATCGTCGAGCGTGCCGCTGGGCACGCGCAACGCCGCTTCCTTGAGCGTGTCGCTATCGATCACCAGGTTGACGGCCGCGGCCTGGCGCTCGCGCGCCAGCCGGGCCAAGGCGAAGTTTTTGAACCACACGCCGGGATGGAACAACTGCGGCTGATGACCGGCCAACAAGAGCGGCTCGCACTTGGCGGCTGCGACGTTGCGGTAGCTCGACGTATAACGCCGGGCCGCGGAGATCAGCTCGCAACGAGCCTCGGCGGCCAGCGACATCAGCGTGCGGCCTTGCACGTCGTAGTTCGATTCGCGGCGCAGCTTCGCTCCGGCGGCGATCAGTTCTTCCGCTTCGGCCAGCGGCGGCGCGATGATCGCCGCGCGATCCTCGGACGGCGCCTTCAACGCCGCGCCGGAAAACTCGCGGCGCTTGCCCGACAAGGAAGCCGAACCGGCGGACTCGAGCGAAGCCGAACCAGGCCCGCTCATCCCGCGCACTCTCCGCAAGGCAGGCGGAGGTGCGGTCCCGGCCGTCGCTCGACGGCCGCGGCCGCGCGATCGAGCACCTGATAGTAGTGATTCAGCCGCACCTGGGCGTCGTCCAACGAGCCGCCGAACGATCGCTTCTCGTCCAGATAAATCAGCGGCACCGGCAACTCGCGGATTCTCAATCCCGCGTGCGCCGCTTGCACCCACAACTCCAGCGGCATGGCATAGCCCGTCTCGCTCAGGTGCAAGCGGGGAAGCGCGGCGACGCGATACGCCTTGAATCCGCAGAAGGCGTCCGTCAGATGCAGGCCCAGGCGGCGGTTGATCTCGGCGGTCAATTGCTCGTTGATCTTGCGGCGATCGGCCGGCGCCTGACTGTCGCCCGGATAGACCTTGAGATAGCGGCTGCCGGAAACGATGTCCCAGCCGGCGCAGGCGGCGACGAAACGCGGGATCCGTTTGGGCTCGTGCTGGCCGTCGCAATCGATCGTCACCAGCACCTGGAAGTTTTCGCGCTGGGCGTATTCGAAGGCGGAACGCAACGCCGCCCCGTAACCCCGATTCGTCTCATGGGTCAGCCGGCGGACGCCCTTGAGCGACGCCAGCACGTCGGCCGTTCCGTCGGTCGAACCGTCGTCGACGACCAGCACTTCCGGGCTAGAGCGGCGGACCTCTCGGACCACGTCGGCTACGTGCCCGACCTCGTTATAAACGGGCAAAGCCGTCAAAATGCGGTGAGACATGGCGCTACGTTCCGCGGGAAGTTGCTCTAGAACCAAGCCATTCTAGGCGGCCCTTGCCCCAAGTCAACGCGCGAGCGGCGGCCCTGTGCCGGCAAGGACTTGCGCCTCTGGACAGTTCGTTCGCTTGGGCTCAAGGCTCGGCGAGGAATGCGTAGTTCAAGATCCGCCGCCGGCCGCCGATTTCCTCCGCCCGGATCGAGAGCCGCTGGCCCACCAGTTCGGCGCCGTCGGGCACGTGGTAGGTCTGCACGTCTTCGCCCGCGGCCAGTCGCAGCACTTGCGTTCGCATCCGCCGGCGGTTGGGAATGCCCAAATGGCAGCGAAAGCCGACCTCGTCGCCCGTGCGGTTGACCAGCCGTTGTTCGACTTCCAGTTCGCCCTGGCGATTGACGTGGCTGAAGATCTTGATGAACACGTCGCCCGCGCCCAGTTCGATCTGGCGGTCGACGTTGAACTGGTAGCGCCGATCGGACATCACGTCGAAGGCGAAACGCAGCGTCTGCCGCCCGCAGCTTGCCGTGGAAGGAAACGTGATCGACAGTTTCTGCCGCATCGCGGCTTCCGTCGGCAGCTTGATCTCGAACTTGTCGGGGTCGACGCGCCAACCGCCGACCGTGAGCATGCGCACCTGGCCGTTGGCCGAGTGTTCGAACGAATTCTTGAAGCTCAAGGTCAGCGAGTGCGGGGCCCCGAAAATGCTGGGCAACTGCGACTTGTCGAGTTCCACCGACATCTGCCAGCGGGCCAGCGCTTCGTTGACGCCGAAAATGAACGTCGGCAGCGGACCGACGCGGATTCGTCGCCCGCCTTCGCTCGCTTCGGTTTCCAGTTCGCGCCCCCAGGCGTCGATCTGGCGGATGTCGTCGCCCAAGAAGATCAGCTCGCGGGCCGGCGCGTTGTTCCAAATCACCACGACCGTCTGCCCTCGGCGCGTGAAGACCCGGTTCTCGCTCCCTTCGGGCAAGTTCAAGCTGCCGACATATTCGGCGCCGGTCAATGCCAGAGCCGTGGTGCGCCAAGGCAATAGCAACTCGGTCGGCGCGCCGTCGAAATTCGCCAGTCCGCCGGGCCCCAGCGCCGACGAGAAGAAAATCTTCTCGGCCTCGTATTCCTTGGCGGCCACCATGCGGCGGATCAAATCCGCCGTGCGGGTTTCGACGTCGTATTCATCGACCGGCAGCGGCTCGAGCGAAACCCATTGCGGGGTCGTCGCGCCCGCGTTCGAGACATTCGGCGTCAGATAAGCCGCCAGCTCGTCGGCGGTCAGGCCGGGAACGGTCGAACGCGACAAGAAGCTCCACGGCGGGCGCCGCACCGACGGCGTCTCGTCGAGCCAGTTCCAGGGAACGCCCAAGTGGGCGTCCTGGCCGATGCGATCCAATTGCTGCTTGACGTGCGCGAGCGTGGCCACCGGATTGCTGAGACCCGAAAAGCTGGTGTCTTCGTCGCGGCCCAGTTGCCAGCGTTCGACCTTGAGCGACATGCGGGCCATCACCGGTTCGAGCGACGGATACCAGACCTCGGGAGGCTGCGCGAACAGGTCGGCCGCCAGGCCCATGTCGGAAAAGTTCAGCGCCCGTTTGGTCTCGGCCGGCGGGTCGAAGAGCATCCCCACCAGCTTGATGCCCTGCGAATTCAAGCGATCGGCCAGCCAGGTCAATTGCTCGACGCGATGCTGATCGCGGTGGTCGTACCACAGCGGAAACTTCAGCCAGTGGATTCCCGACTGCGCAGCCAGTTGCACCAGCGCCGGCAAGGAAAGCGAAGCTTCGCCGTTGGACAGCGTCCAACCGAACTCGCCGTGCTCGGCTCGCTTCGCAGGCGCGATCACGGCCAGCGACAATTGGCGCACGTGTACCAAGCCGCTGGCCCCGGACAGCGTGGCCCGAATGCGATAAAAGCCCGGCCTTTCCAGCGGCGCCCGCCAGGTCGCGGCCGCCACGTAGAACGGGCGCGATTCGCCTTTTCGATTCGCTCCCGAGGGCGGCTCGCGGACGATCTCCAGCGGCAATTCGGTTTCCAACTGCCGTTGGCCTAGCGCGTCGTCGACTTCGACGCGCACCACGGGGCGGTCGGTCGGACAACCCGAAACGCGGCACTCCAGCACGATCGGGTCGCCCGCCAGGTGCAACAACCGCCCCTCGGCGGCCTCCAGCGTCATCCGCGGAATCTGCGCGAACCGCACGTCGTCGAACAGCGCCTGGCCGGTCAGATCGGCCGCTTCGCCGGGCTGCAGGTGGACGCCGATCACGGCGAACTTCGCCCCTTGGTGCGAGCAGCGCAGCGGTCCCAGGCGAATTTCGGTCCAGTCGCCGGCGCTTCGGTAGTGCGCCGATTCGAACGTCTCCAGCACGGTCTGCTTGTCGTCGAGGAAACGCACGCTGAAAAAGGCTTCGTCGTTGGTCAGCCCTGCGACTTTCAGCGAGGCTTCGAGCAGATAGTCGTCGCGCGAGTCGACGGCGATCGGCGGGCTATAGGCCGCCGCCGCGCCGCCGTCCAGATCGATCCGCAGGCACTGCCGCCCTTCGGGCGACGTCTCTTGGCTCTGTTGCACCTCGACGTAGTGCGGAAAACCGGGCCCGCGCTGCCGGGTCCAGCCATCGGGCCAGCCGTCATAATCGCGGTCGGCGTCTTGCTCGAAGCCGCAATGATACAGTTCCTGCCCGTCGCGACCGCGATCTGAGGTGGCCATGCCGCTGGCGGCGGTTAAAATGAGCGTGCAGAAAAGCAGATTCATCGGCGGACCGTCGGCGCGGGCGGGCTTGCGGAACGCTCGATTTCGACAACGTCCCAGATTGCTTTATCGGCGCCCTCGACTTATTTGTTCAATGAACGCCGCCCGGCGCCCTGGCAACGCTGTACGGAAAGGCGCCGCCGACCCGCGGGGGTGGCTGGCGGCAGAGCGAAGCGATACGAGAGCGAACTGGGGCTTCGCCCAGGCTCAGCCCCACGCGCCCGACAATTCAGGCTTGAAAACACGTTAACAGAACTCAAGTTTCGCCCATGCCGCCGCTAAAAATTGCCGTCGATCTAAGCTGCCTGCATTTACCCTTCAAACAGGCTTTGCTAGCCGCGAAGCGATTGGGCGCGGCGGCCGTGGAGATCGATGCCCGAGGCGAGATCAACCCGCAAGCGTTGTCGCAGAGCGGACGGCGGCAATTGCGCAAGTTGCTCGACGATCTCGATCTGCGCGTAGCGGCCGTATCTTTCCGCACGCGCCGCGGCTACGACGTTCCTCACGACCTCCAGCGGCGGATCGAAGCCACGAAGCGGGCGATGGAATTCGCCTACTCTCTGGGCGCGTCGCTGGTGGTCAATTCCATCGGGCGCGTGCCCGAAAAATCGGAGGGGCCGGCCTGGACGACGCTGATCGAGGCGCTCGCCGACCTGGGTGGCTACGGCCAGCACGTCGGCGCCAGCCTGGCCGCCGAGACGGGCGGCGAAAGCGGCGCCGATCTGGCCCGGCTGCTGGCGGCGTTGCCGCCCGGTTCGCTGGCCGTGTGTCTCAATCCGGGCAACCTGATCATCAACGGCTTTTCGCCTCTCGATGCGATTCAGGCGCTCGGCGCCGACATTCGCTACGTGCACGCCAAAGACGGCGTCCGCGACCTGGCTCAAGGCCGCGGCATCGAGACGCCCCTGGGCCGGGGCGCCGCCGATTTTCCGGCCCTCTGCGGCGCCCTGGAAGAGCACGGATACCGCGGTTATTGGACGATCCAGCGAGAGCGAGCCGAAAACCCGCTCGCCGAAATCGGCCAGGCCGTCAGCTATCTGCAAAGTCTTTAACGGCGCTATGGAGGGCCGGGCGCCCTCGCCCGGCGGAATCAAGGAGGACCGGGCGCCCTCGCCCGACGGAATTGAAAACGTGCAGATGTCGGGCGAGGGCGCCCGGCCCTCCATCTTGCGCGTTTGTCGGGCGAGGGCGCCCGGCCCTCCATCTTGCGCGTTTGTCGGGCGAGGGCGCCCGGCCCTCCATCTTGCGCGTTTGTCGGGCGAGGGCGCCCGACCCTCCATCTTGCGCGATCGCCGGGCGAGGGCGCCCGACCCTCCATCTTGCGCGTTTGTCGGGCGAGGGCGCCCGGCCCTCCATCGCAGGCTGGCGGATCGTCTAGCCGTCGCCTAGACTATCGGCATTGCCGGGGCGATCTGGATTAACCGCTTCAGACTCTCTAGACCGTTGGAGGCCCAAGATGCAAAAGCGTCTGTTCGTCCGTTCGTTGCTCGCCGCCGCCGCGATCGGTTGCGTTGGCGTCGCCGCTCAAGCCGCTGAGAAGGAAGCCGTGCCCGCCGCCTTGAACTTCAAGATGAAGGGTCTCGACGGCAAGACCGTCGACCTGTCGAAGTACAAGGGCAAGGTCGTCTTGATGGTGAACGTCGCCAGCCAATGCGGCAACACCAAGCAATACGCGGCGCTCGAAGATCTGCACGAAAAGTACGGCAAGAAGGGATTGGCCATCCTCGGCTTCCCGGCCAATGAGTTCGGCGCCCAGGAGCCGGGCAGCGACGCCGAAATCGCCAAGTTCTGCGAGAAGAATTACGGCGTCAAGTTCGACATGTTCTCGAAAGTCGTCGTCAAAGGCGAAGGCCAGTGCCCGCTCTATAAGTTCCTGACGTCGAAGGAGACCGATCCCAAGTTTCCCGGCGACATCAACTGGAACTTCGAGAAGTTCTTGATCGGCCGCGACGGCAACGTCGTGGCTCGCTTCGCCCCCAAGGTCAAGCCCGAATCGGAAGAGGTCGTTTCGGTCATCGAAGAGCAGTTGGCGAAGTAAGACGAAAGTCGGAATTCGCTGACTCTATCGGATTGCGGGTGTGACTTGAAAAAGCCGGGTTTTCAGTGAACGCCTGATTCGTCATCCTTCT
>Ga0307373_10011534_pt1 | contig 12785 bp, 8 predicted proteins | sample OX2MG_FD_202534 | JGI IMG/M metagenome (GOLD analysis project Ga0307373, IMG submission 202534) | Soil microbial communities from Risofladan, Vaasa, Finland - OX-2 | ecosystem: Environmental > Terrestrial > Soil > Coastal area > Acid sulfate soil | place: Finland: Risofladan, Vaasa | collected... | reverse complement strand
AGCATGCGCAGGCGGCGGCCGCCTTCACCACGCCGACGGTCAACGGCTACAAGCGCTACCGCGCCTACACGCTTGCGCCCGACCGCGCGATCTGGGCGCGCGATAATCGCGGTGTGATGCTGCGCGTGATGGGCCAGCCGGGCGATCCGGCATCGCATCTGGAAAATCGTGCCGGTGAGCCGGCGGCTAATCCTTATCTCTACATCGCGTCGCAGATTTACGCCGGCCTCGACGGCGTCGCGCACAAGCGCGGCCCCGGGCCGTCAGCGGATACGCCCTACGAGACGAAAGCGCAGGCGTTACCGAAAAATCTCGGCGAGGCGGTCGCCGCGTTGCGCGCAAGCAAAGTTTTCCGCGCCGGCTTTGGCGATGCCTTTGTCGATTATTTCGCCCACATCAAGGAAGCCGAATTTGCGCGCTTTACCGCCGAGACCGGCGGCGAAGGCAACGACGTGACAGCCTGGGAGCAAAACGAGTATTTCGATTTGTTTTAGGAGCGTACCGGAGAATGCGTGCCGGTACGCGTGCAGACCAATCACCTACGTAAAAACAATCTCATGCCGTAAGACGAACGGGGCGAGCATCGCACGCACGTCGTCGGCGATGGCGTCGCGCTCGCGCTCGGGACTAGTGCCGATGGTGACCGTGGCGAGACTGCCGTGACTGCCATGCGGGCCGACCTTGACGCTGCACGTGATTCCTTTGTCTGCGAGCGGGGCAAGGATTTTGTTGAAAACGCGGGTGGCGGCATCCCAACGAAGCGCAGGCTTGAATACCTTGCCGACGCCGGTGAGCGGCATCGGATCGATCGGGAAAATCTGCACCGGAACGGCGGCACGCTCGGGGGATCGCTCGCGGACCCAAGCCTCGAGTTCGCCCGCCGCGGGCGTCGCCCCGGGCTTTAATTGCACGTAGCCGACCGGCAATTCGCCGGCGTAGGCATCGGGCTGGCCGACAACCGCGGCGAGGCTGACGGCCGGATGCTGGAACAGAATGTCCTCGATGGGCGTGGGATCGATGTTATGGCCGCCGCGGATCACCAGGTCCTTGGCGCGGCCGGTGATCCACAGCGAACCGTCGGCGTCGAGTCTGCCAAGATCGCCGGAATTGACCCAGTTGCCGTCAATGAACGCGCCCTTGTTGTGGACCTCGTTGAGGTAGCCGCTGAAAACTCCCGGTCCGGCCATAATCACGACGCCGATTTCGCCGGTCGCACAATCGCGTTCGAGCCGGCCGTCGTCGTCGAGCTTGACGACGCGAACGCGTGCGTAAGGCACCGGCATGCCGGCCGAGCCAAGGCGCACCGGACGGTCCGGATAGGCCATCGTGTGGACGCTCGACGTCTCGGTCATGCCGTAGACTTCGAGCACCGGCAGCCCGTACTTGTCCTGAAGCGTCTTGCCGACGGCTACGGGAATTGCCGAGCCGCCACCGGCCGCGTATCGCAAGCTCGATATGTCGGCATTGCCCGGTGGCACCGCCGCGGCAGCCGCCAAGACCGTCGGCACGCTCGACAGCGTTTCAGGTTTGAATCGCTCAACGAGGCCCCAGACATTCTTGACGCTGGCCGGATTACGCCAGCCGGCGGGTGACAGGACGACAAGGCAGCCGCCGTTCGAGAGCATCGTCAGCGCCTGCGTGAGCGCGCCGCCGACGTGGAAAAGCGGCAGGCCGAACAGCAGATTGGCGCCGGGCGGCGCTTTGAGAATCAAGTTCATAGCCCACGCCTGGAAGACCTGGTTGGTATGGGTGTGGCGGACAAGCTTCGGTGTGCCGGTGGTGCCGCCAGTGTGGAAGTAAGCGGCAATCTCATCACCGGATATCCGCCGGCCGCTCACAAGCCGGTCGGACGGCTGCGCCGCAACCAGATCGCCAAACGAATAGATGCCGTTGGCCGGATCGCCGGGGCCGTGCACCTGCACAATCGCTTTGAGGTGTTTCAGCTTCCCGCGCACCTGCTCGACCTTTTGCCAGATATCCGTGCCCGGCATCGGGCCGAGTGCGACCAGCACCTTGGTGCGCGCGGCTTCCAGGATCTCCGCGATTTGGTATGGCTCAAGCAGCGGGTTGACGGGATTGGCAATGCCGGCCGCTTCGGCGCCGAACAGTGAAATAAGAGCCTCGGGCAATAGCGGAAGCAGCAGCGTCACCACATCGCCACTGTTGACGCCGAGCGCATGAAACATATTGGCGGCTTGGGTTACGCGCGCGGCGAAATCGCGATGGCTGATGATAACCGGTTTGTCGGACGGATCGGCGTTGGGGAGGAACTGGATCGCCGGCGCGTCGGGATGATGAGCCGCACCCAATGTGATGGCATCAAAGGTGCTCGCCGCGGCGATACGGTCGCGGTAAGGAATTTGTTCAAAGGCGCGGATGTCGGCGTCGGTGGCAAAGTTTGGATAATCTTTGCCGATGACGCGATCGAGCAGATGTGCGCCGGCCATGCTGAGTGTCCCCCCTCGTCGTGCTTGTCCGCCCTAACCCATCTCACAGGGACAAGCGGGCGAAAGTGTAGCATGCCCGGCCGCGGCCGTTTATCGGCAGAGGGCTGACATGATTTGACGGAGAAATCCGGCGCCGGCGGGCATTCGGCGCGCGTTCGGGTCAGACGTCGACGCTTGCCGTGAGTGCGTGCGCCTCGATGAACAACCGGCGCGGCTCGACCTTGTCACCCATCAATTCGTCGAACACGGTGCCAGCTTCGTCGATTTCCCTGACGCCGACTTGCAGGAGCGAGCGGGCATTGACGTCCAGCGTCGTCTCCCACAATTGCTGCGGGTTCATCTCGCCGAGACCTTTGTAGCGTTGCAGCGAGATGCCTTTCCGACCGACCGCCGTCACCGCGTCGAATAGGCTGACCGGGCCGTGGATCGGCGTCTCTTCGTCCTTGCGCCGCAGCATTGCCGGCGGCGTCGGTCGCGGGAAAATCTGCTGCAACGACGGGGCGAATTCGTCGAGTTTGCGTGCGTCGGCCGAGCCGAGGACCGCCTGGTCGAGCACGGCCACTTCCTTGACGCCACGCACCGTGCGTTCGAACCGGAAGCCTTCGCCTTCGGTGAATTGACCGTCCCAGCCACGCTCGGTCTCCTCGGCCAAGGCGTCGAGGCGGCGCGCGATATAGGGCGCCGCGGCCTTGGCATTCTCCGGATCGCCGACGATCTCGGCGTTGAGCACGCCAAGGATCGCGGCCTGCTCGACGACCTGCCGGTTATACCGGCTGTGCAAGCCGCGCAGGATGTTACGGATGATCCGCGCATCCTCGACCAGCCGGCGCAAGTCAGCGCCGGCGCGCACTTCGCCGGACGACAGCCGCAACGATGCCTCTTCGAGACCGGTGTCGATCAGGTAATCCTCGAGCGCCCGCTCGTCCTTGAGATATTGCTCGGACTTGCTGCGGCTGACTCTGTAGAGCGGCGGTTGCGCGATATAGAGATAGCCGCCGTCGATGACCTCGCGCATCTGCCGGTAAAAGAAGGTCAGCAGCAGGGTGCGGATATGCGCGCCATCCACGTCGGCATCGGTCATGATGATGATTTTGTGGTAGCGCAGCTTGTCGATGGCGAATTCGTCGGTGCCGATGCCGGTTCCGAGCGCGGTGATCAGCGTGCCGATCTGCTCGGATGCCAGCATCTTGTCCATCCGGGCGCGCTCGACATTCAAAATCTTGCCGCGCAGCGGCAAGACAGCCTGAAATGCGCGATTGCGACCCTGCTTGGCGGAGCCGCCGGCGGAATCGCCCTCGACGATGAACAATTCGGATTTGGCGGGGTCGCGCTCCTGACAATCGGCGAGCTTGCCGGGCAGCGAGGTAATGCCGAGTGCGCTCTTGCGCGTCATCTCGCGCGCCTTGCGCGCGGCTTCGCGGGCGGCGGCGGCCTGGATCACCTTGCCGACAATCACTTTGGCCTCGCCCGGACGTTCTTCGAGCCAGGACTTGAGCGAGTCGTTGATGACGCCCTCGACCACGGGACGGACCTCGGAGGAGACGAGCTTATCCTTGGTCTGTGACGAGAATTTCGGGTCGGGCACCTTGATCGAGAGCACCGCGGTCAAACCTTCGCGGCAATCGTCGCCGGTGAGCGCAACCTTTTCCTTGCGCGCCGCGCCACCGGATTCCGCGTAAGCGGTGATCTGGCGGGTCAGTGCGCCGCGGAAGCCGGCGAGATGAGTGCCGCCGTCGCGCTGCGGAATGTTGTTGGTAAAGCACAGCACCGTTTCGTGGTAGCCGTCGTTCCACCACAGCGCGCAGTCGATGGCGATGCCGTCGCGCTCCGCCTTGATCACGATTGGCAGCGGGACGAGCGGCGTGCGGTTACGATCGAGATACCTGACGAACTCCTCGACGCCGCCCTCGTAACGCAGCTCGATGCGCTCCTCGACCGCGTGGCGGTTGTCGGAGAGGACGATGTTGACACCGGAATTGAGGAAGGCGAGTTCGCGCAGCCGGTGTTCCAGCGTGGCAAAGGCGAACTCCGTCATGGTGAAGGTCTTCGTCGACGGCAGAAAGGTCACCTCGGTGCCACGCTTGTCATAAGCGCTGCTGACGACGGCGAGCGGAGCGACCGCCTCGCCGTCGCGGAATTCCATGAAATGTTCTTTGCCGTCGCGCCAGATCGTCAGCTTGAGGGAGGTCGATAGCGCGTTGACCACGGACACGCCGACACCGTGCAGGCCGCCGGAAACCTTGTAGGCGTTCTGGTCGAATTTCCCGCCGGCATGCAGCTGCGTCATGATGACTTCAGCCGCCGACACGCCTTCGCCCTTGTGGATATCGGTCGGAATACCGCGGCCGTCGTCGCGCACCGTGCACGAGCCGTCGGGATTGAGCGTAACGCTGACCTCCTTGGCGTAACCGGCCAGCGCCTCGTCGATGGCGTTGTCAACGACCTCGTAGACCATGTGGTGCAGGCCCGAACCGTCATCGGTGTCGCCGATATACATGCCCGGCCGTTTGCGCACGGCATCGAGCCCCTTGAGCACCTTGATTGATTCCGCATCGTAATCGGAGGGTGCAGGGGGTGTCTTGCGGGCGGCTTCGGCCATGCGAAAAGCTCTCGAATCGCTTGCTAAAATCGTCAATGAATCGCTTCGAGTCTTGTACACCAAAACTGTGTCGCGTACAGGGCAAAGTGACCCCCAGTAACATATTGCTAAATCGCTACTTTTCAATGATTCCGGGGTGCGAAAAATGCCCCCGATTCCGGCCTCGGTCAGATCGCTGCGGCGAGCGTCGAGGAAGCCGCAGCCTTAAAGGCGGGCGGCCCGCGCTTCGTGGGGCGGCAAAAGGTATCTGTTCTCGGACTTATAGTCGGGAACCGGTTTCTGAAAATCGCTGAGCGCGGCGGTCCAAAGTTCCACGCGATCCAAATCATCGTGCAGGCGATTCAGCGCCTCCATCAGATTGCGGACGATCATATCTTCGGCCGGTTCCATCATCGCGACCGCGCCTTTCATCTCAGGTAAAGGCGCCGCGCTTTACTCTGGTTCCCCGGTTTCAGAGTTCCTAAGTCCCCGAATAACTGCCGAATATCTGGAAATTGGAACAATCGTCCGATTCAGCGCTTCGATACATGTCGTTGTAACCGGCCGGAATTGACTTCGATCATCGCGGCGTCGTGCGCGGCCTCCGCGAACAGGGCGGGGTCGGCACCGGTCATCCAAACTTGGGCGCCCAACGCGCCGAGTTCGGCGTGCAAGGCCTCGCGCCGCGCCGGATCGAGATGCGCAACCACCTCGTCGAGCAGAAGCACGGGGGTCGAGCCCGACATGTCGGTGATCAGCCGCGCTTGCGCCAGGACGAGCCCAATCAACAGTGCCTTTTGTTCGCCGGTCGATGCGTCGGCGGCAGCAATGCCTTTGCGCGCATAGACGACGGCGAGATCCGTCAAATGCGGTCCGTCCAGCGTGCGTCCGGCCGCCGCGTCGCGAGGCCGATTGTCACGCAATACGCCACGGTAACGCTCTTCGACTTCGACTGCCGGATGTGCGGGCAGAAGCTTCTCCATCCAGCCTTCGATGGCAATCTCCGCTGGCGGAAAGCTCGAGTCCTTGCGGCTCGCCAGCACGGCGGCGAGCCGACTGACCGCTTCGGCGCGCACGGCTGCCACCGCGACCGCGAGTTCGGCGGTCTCGTGCTCAATGGCATCGAGCCAGTGCTGGTCCGGCGTCGGTTCGCTCAGCAGCCGGTTGCGGCCGCGTAGCGCGCGGTCGAGCGCGTTGACGCGACCGGCATGTTCGGCATCGACGGCCAGCGCGAGGCGATCGAGGAAGCGGCGCCGTTCCGACGGTGCGCCAGCGAACAACGTATCCATCGCCGGTACCAGCCAGACGACGCGCAGATGGTCGGCGAATGCGGCGGCTGACGTGACGGCTTCGCGATCGATCCGGCACTGGCGCGGGACCGTTTCATCTTCGGCGCCGCGTTCGATCCCGGTGCCGAGTGTGGCGAGCCCAAGCACGCCCTCGATTTCGGCGGCGACCGCCCAGGAGCCGTCACCCTCGTGGAAGGCCACTTCGCCGGGCGTGGCGCGGCGCAGCCCGCGGCCGGGCGCCAGATACGAAATCGCCTCGATCAGATTGGTCTTGCCGGCGCCATTCGGGCCGACGAGGACAATCGGCCGGCTGTCGGCGTCGAGCGTTGCCGCGCGGTAATTGCGGAAATTGGTCAGTGTCAGGCGGAGGACGCGGGCCATGGCCGGAACATCGAGTATCAGCGGGCAGGCATCAGAATCCCGATACCTGTTTCGCGATCCCCGATCCCTGTCAAACCCGCATCGGCATAAGCACGTAGAGCGCGCCCTTGGCGTCCTTGTCCTGGATCAGCGTCGGCGAACCGGGATCGGCAAGCTTGAGCACGGCCGCTTCGCCTTCGATCTGGGCGGCGATATCGAGCAGGTAGCGCGAGTTGAAGCCTACATCGATCGGGTCGGCTTCGTATTCGACCTCGAGTTCTTCGGTGGCGCTGCCGGAATCCGGATTGGTGACGGACAGCATGAGCTTGCCCGACGACAACGACAGTTTCACCGCGCGGCCACGTTCGCTCGATACCGTCGAAACGCGATCGACTGCCGCCTCGAATTCTTTTTTGTCGACGACCAATTCCTTGTCGTTACCCACCGGAATGACCCGCCCGTAATCGGGGAAGGTGCCGTCGATCAGCTTTGAGGTCAGGATCACCGAGGCGACGGTGAAGCGGATTTTCCCGGGCGACAGCTCGATGTTGATCTCGGCTTCGCCATCCTCGATCAGGCGCTGCACTTCGCCGACGGTCTTGCGCGGAACAATGACACCCGGCATCCCGGCGGCGCCTTTGGGCAGATCGAATTCCATCTGTGCCAGCCGATGACCGTCGGTAGCGACGGCGCGCAGCTTTTGCGACTGGCCGCTCTCGGCCACGTGCAAATAAATGCCGTTGAGGTAGTAGCGTGTCTCCTCGGTGGAGATGGCGAATTGAGTTTTCTCGATCAGCCGCTTGAGGTCGGCGGCCTTGAGGACGAACTTATGCGTCATGTCGCCGGGGGCGAGATCGGGAAAGTCGCTCTCCGGCAGCGTCTGCAAGGTAAAGCGCGAACGGCCGGCCCGGATGGCCAGCGCGGCGCGGTCGCCGGACGACTCCAGCACCACCTGCGCCCCCTCAGGCAACTTGCGCACGATATCGTAGAACATATGGGCCGGAACCGTGGTCGAACCGCCGGGGCCGACTTCGGCCGCGATCGTATCGGTCACTTCGAGATCGAGATCGGTGGCCTTCAGGCTGAGTTTGGACCGATCGGCGCGAATAAGCACGTTCGCGAGTATCGGAATGGTATTGCGCCGCTCCACCGCGCGGTGCACGTGACCGAGCGACTTCAATAATTCGGAACGTTCTACGGTGACTTTCATCGCACCATTCCGTTCGCGCCAAGGGGTAACAAACGTGGCGCGGCGCGGCGCTTTCGGCAAGGGCATGGCGCCGCCGCGGCGGCTTTTCCCTGCCTTTACACACAGCAACGCGACGGAGCAAAGCCTCCGCCGTCAGTCCTGGAGCTGGCGCTTGAGCACCTCGATCTCCTCGGCTAGCGCGTGGTCGTTGCTGACGAGCCCTTCGATCTTGCGCACCGCATGCAGCACGGTGGTGTGATCGCGGCCGCCGAAACGGCGGCCGATTTCCGGCAGCGAGCGTAGCGTCAGAATCTTCGCCAGATACATCGCCACCTGGCGCGGACGCACCACATTGGCGGTGCGGCGCGACGACAGCAGATCGGCGCGGCTCACATTGTACTGGCGCGCGACCACCCGCTGGATGTCCTCGATCCGCACCCGCTTCAGCTCGGGCGGCCGGATCAGATCGCGCATTTCGCGCTCGGCCATTTCCAGGGTCACCGGCTGGCCGGTGAGCTTGCTGTGGGCAAGCAGCCGATTAACGGCGCCTTCGAGATCGCGACCGTTATGGGTGATAGATTTGGCGACGAATGTCAGGACCGGCGCCGGCACGTCGAAGCCGGGATGGTGAATGCAGGCCGCGGCGACGCGGCTTTTGAGGATTTCCAGCCGCAGCTCCTCGCCGAGCGAGCCGACCTCGACCACCAGTCCGCCGGCAAGCCGCGAGCGCACCCGGTCGTCGAGGCTTTCCAGATCGGCCGGTGGGCGATCACTGGCGATCACCACCTGGCGGCCGGCATCGATCAACGCGTTGAGTGTGTGGCAGAACTCGGCCTGGGTGGATCGGCCCTGGAGGAATTGCATGTCGTCGATGACCAGAACGTCGATAGCGCGAACCGCCTCCTTGAAAGCCAGCGTCGTCTGTGTCCGCAAGGCCGAGACAAATCCGTACATAAACCGTTCTGCGGTCAGATACAGCACTTTGCGGTCGCTGCCGTTGCCGGCCCAGGTGATCGCCTGCAAGAGGTGCGTCTTGCCGAGGCCAACACCGGCATGGATGTACAACGGGTTGAACATCAGCGCGTCGCCGCGCCGGCTGGTCGCTACCTGCCGCGCCGCCGCATGCGCAAGCGTGTTGGAGCGTCCGACAATGAAGGTTGCAAACGAAAGCCGGGGGTCGAGCGGCGACCCGCCCAGCGCTTCGTGCACCGACATGAACGGCACGCCAGCGCGTGAATCGCCACTGCCGTTGTGATGAGCGATGCCGTGGGTCTCCCGCGCCGAGGTCGCAATTTCCGGCAGCTTCGGCTTTGGCGGCACCGGCCGGATCGCGGCCGAGCGGACGCTCAATTCCAGACGGGTGATGCCGGGCTCTTCCGCCTGCCAATGGGACAGCACACGCTCGCTGTAATGTGACTGAATCCAGTTGCGCAGGAAGCGCGTCGGCACCGACAGTCGGACGGCGGCCGCATCGACCGTTTCCAGCTCGATCCGCGCAAACCAACTCGAAAACACGTCTTCACCGAGTTCAGCGCGCAACTGGTTCTTGACCCGCTGCCAGCGCTCTTGTTCCGAGCTCGTCATGTCGGCCTGCTTTTTTTGCCGGAGATTGAAGTGAAGCGAATAATTTAGGTGAGACACACTCACCCCGCTCTACATCGGGAAAACGCAACGTTAGATCGGATCGTGAAATTGGCGGCGCTGCCGGAAGCGAACGCCGCAAACGGCGGGGCCGCTTCAGCCGCTGGAGCGGATCGGCTCAGCGATGAGGCCCGAGGGGGGCGAAACTCCGGGTGAAAAAATGCCAGCACGGCTGACCGGTCGGCGAACCTTCGTTCTCATTCCCCCACCTCCATCGTTCTCGTTTCGATGATGATCGCCGACGTCGCGCCTTGGATGTCTCGCGTTGGCGCGCCGATCGGCGTCACTTTTTGCTTTCCACTGACCGCCTAGGAAATTGACCGCCTAGGAAATTTTTCAGCGGGCTTTTCTTCCTCTGAAGTCGAACTGTTCTAACTTTGAAGTTGAGCCCTTTTCCCGCTGAAGTCGGCCCCGACGCGGCCGATCGGGCGCCTTCCTACTGTTCGCCGGACACTACTTTCCCGCACCCATCGTCGATGAGTTTGGTCAACACCAATTGTTTCAAAGACCCCTCGGAGACCGAAGAATTCAAACGCTAGCACGCAGTTTCCGCCCCGCAACCGGCAAAAAAACCTCGCCAACATTGAGCTTTCGCAGGTTGCGCGCCTGCGTGCAGCGCGGCCGTCGGTGCAAAGCTTTGACTCAACGAGCCGATTTACATTTCTGTGACAGCCTCGTCACAGTTCAAATTGGTTAGATCGAACACCGGAGCAAATAAAACTGCACACATCGGATTCGTGGCAGACTCAAAGTCCATCGCCTCCTATGCGCGATAACCCGTTCATTGCGCACAAATTATTTTGAGCAAGATTCAAGGGTAGCCCTGCGGTTGCGGACGCGGAGCAAATAGAAAATTTCACAGGGCCGGCATGGAATACCGCGACGCATGATTTTGTGGGTTGACGTGACAATTCTGCAACAGATTAGTGACGATCCGCCGCGAAAAACAGCGACGTGCTGGCGCAGCTCGATGGTCGCAAAAATATGAAAAATATCGCCGCGCGATTTTTTTCGGCGCAGGCGCCAGACCGAAATCGATTTGCGACTTGATGGACTGGGACTTGATAGATTTCGGACTCGACGGATTTAGGATTTGCCGAGTGCGGCGATGCGATGCGCGAGCCGCGAAACTTTGCGCCGTGCCGCGTTGCGATGCACGATATTTTTCTGCGCCGCGCGGATGATCACCGGCTCCGCTTCGGCCATGGCGGCGAGCGCCTTGGACCGATCGCCGGCGGTGATCGCCTCCTCGACTTTGCGGACCACGCTCCGCAGTCTTGAACGCCGCGCCCGGTTGATTACGGTCCGGCGTGCGGTTTGCTTGGCGGCTTTTTTGGCGGATTTCGTATTGGCCATGAATATCGATTGTGCCTTGTGAAGCGGGGCTTATAGGGGTGCCGAGCCACCCCGTCAACGCCACTGTGGGCCGGTGTCGCAGCGATCCTCAGGCGACGAGTTTGGCGCGGACCGCTTCGTAGCGGGCGCGACGGCATCGCGGTCGGATGCCGCAAAGGCGGTGAGCGGCGGTACAACGCGCGCCCAGCCGTCGTCGGATGTGCGCGAGCAAGGCCTTCACGCCGGGCACCAGCGGCTTGCCATCAAACAGCGTTCGGATTGCGACCGCTTGGCGGAGCGCTTCGCCGTCACCGGAGCGGTAAAAGCGCGCGCACAGGTCGGCATTGAGGTTGGCGGTCGCTGAAATGCAGCCGGCGAGCGGACCCGAGCGGGCGTTCGGCAACGCCGCTTCGGTCGAAGGGAACACCTGAAAGTCCGCCGACAGGCGGGCTGCCGCGCGGGCGAATTCCATATCGCCCGAGGAATCCTTCAAGCCGGCGATGCGCGATCCGAAGCGGTCGAGCAATCGGCGGATCAATGTCAGGCGCCACGGTAAGCCGGATTGGGCCGGGAAATGATAGAGATAAATCGGAATCGGCTGTGCGTCAGTTGCCTCCACCAGCGCCGCAATGACAGCGAGCAAGCCGTTGTCGTCAGCACCGGTGCCGACCAGCATGCGCTCGCGCGGCAGGCCGCTCTGCGCATAGGCATCCATCACCCGCAGTCGCTGCGATAGCGAAAATGATGTGCCCTCGCCGGTGGTGCCGAGCACATTGAGACCGTCGCAGCCATGCTCGAACAGGAAGCGGCCAAGCGCGACCGAGCGCGGGCAATCTGGCTCGCCGGTTGCGTCGGACGCCGTAGCAATGGCGGCAATGACGCCTCGCAGCCTTGGGCGGTTCATTGAGCCACGGTCCTCTTTAGGGGGTGGGATATTGCCATTCTCGCGCCTATGCAGCACGCTCACGGCGCGCCTGCGGTCCCACGATCATTGTAATACAAGAAGCGAGGGAATGCGGCGGAAGGTGCGCGTAGTAGGGGCGTAGCGTGGCGTTTGGGGTTGGCAGGGGTGCGGCCGTCCGCCGTCCGCGGACGCAGTGGCGGGCTGGTAGTCCGGCTGGGGCGTTGGCGCCCCGGGTCGGCGGCCTTTCGTTACCGTCGGCGCGCCCGAGTGCCTGTCCGGAACTTGATTGCGTCCGTACGCTGCTCCCTCGGCATATCATTGCCGCCGCGGAGGGGCGCGCCCGCGCCATTGGACTCGGCGCCGACCGCGTCCTGATTTGCGCTGACGCCATCACCGAAGAGGCTTACGTGACGGCGCTCGCCGCCTCGCTCGGGGCGCCCTACGATACGCTTGGTCGGCTCGCACGGGCCGATTGCCCGCTCGACGACGATCAGCTGATCCAAGCGGCCGCGACCGGACTGTTGCCGGTACGCGAGGGAAGCAAAACGGTCTACGTCGTTGCGCCTCGCAATCTGGCGGCGCGCCGGCTTGCCGCGGTTCGACAATCCAGGCCCGAGGCGCTGCGAGCTATTCGGCTGACCACGTCCGCCTGTCTGTGGCAGTTTGTCGCTCGCCACGGCCAACGCGCGCTTGGAAGACGTGCGGCTTACGGGCTGCGGCAGTCGCGGCCGCTTTTCTCCAATGCGCCGCGCCCGCATCGTTTTGCGCCCATCATTGCTTTCCTGGTGACGTTGTTCGCGGCGACGGTCGTCGCCGATTTGCCGGCCGCTCCACTGGAAGCAATCGGGGCTCTGTTGTGCGCGGTGTTTCTCTCGGCGGCCGCGCTGCGGCTCCTTTGCGTGGCGTTCGCCAGCCCGCCGCCGCGCCGCCGGCTTCGCCGCAGCGACGACGAACTGCCGGTCTACACCATCATCTGCGCGCTCTACCGCGAAGCGAATGTCGTCGAAGGCCTGGTCGACGCTATTTTGGCGCTCGATTATCC
>Ga0307373_10011531_pt1 | contig 12787 bp, 11 predicted proteins | sample OX2MG_FD_202534 | JGI IMG/M metagenome (GOLD analysis project Ga0307373, IMG submission 202534) | Soil microbial communities from Risofladan, Vaasa, Finland - OX-2 | ecosystem: Environmental > Terrestrial > Soil > Coastal area > Acid sulfate soil | place: Finland: Risofladan, Vaasa | collected... | reverse complement strand
CAGTTGATGGGATTGTGCCCAGATGGGAATGTGCGTTGAGCGTCTAGCCTATTCTGTTTGAGGTTGGTCGCCTGAAGGGTCGTGCGCTGACCCTCCAGGCATGAGATCCAATTCATCCGCTAGGATGGCGCACGAGTACGCTGCGTCGAGGGAGGCCTTTGAAAGGCTTACCCAAATCATGTGCACCGAGGTGTCAATACCCGTCTCTGACAGGTACAACGCCCTCTACGGGGAGGAGGACCTGCACCACTCCATCACCCTCCTCTCCATCGAGGGCAGGTACGCGGAGTCCGGGATGAGGAGGCTGGCCGTGGAGGCGTCCTCGGCCAGGGTGCCGTCAGGCTCCTGGGTCAGGGACGCGGTCTCGAGGCTCTCCGAGAGCGACGTCTCGATGAAGGTCGAGAGGGCGCTGGACTCGACACTGGGCGAGCTGAGGAGGTTCGGGGTGTTCAACGAGCCCGTCGTCTGCGCGATGGACAAGCACCAGATCCCACGGTACGACGAGGGGATGGAGCCCTTCCTCACGAGGGGCAAGCAGAAGGCCGGCACGATGAAGTTCGAGACGTACGCGACCCTGCAGTGCGTCGAGGATGGGAGGAGGGCGCAGGTCGCCTGCGCGCACGTGGGGCCCCTCGACGACAGCGCCGACGTCATCGCCTGCCTGCTCGGGCAGGCGAGGCTCCGGGCGGTGGAGGTCTCGCTGCTCCTCCTCGACAGGGAGTTCTTCTCGGCGTCCTGCATGGCGAGGCTCGAGAAGGAAGGGCAGCGATATTTGATGCCGTGCAAGCTCACGAGCAGGACGAAGGAGGCGATCAGGGAGCACGCCCGGGGGGAGAGGAGGAGGGTCTCGCGGTGCAAGATCACCTCGACGGAGGGGAGGGAGGGCGCCTACAACATCGTCATACTCCCGAGGAGGGGGTGCGAGGAGGAACGGGACCCCCTGAAGAGGTACATCGCGTTCGCCACGAACATCCCGAGGAGGTTCGTGATGTGGAACGTGAGGAGGCTCCCGGACGACTATCGGAGGAGGTGGGGCATCGAGACGGGGTACTCGGGGGTCGAGGGGCTCAGGGCGAGGACGACGAGCAAGAGCCACGCGCTCAGGCTGCTATACTTCTACTACGCCCTGGTGCTGTACAACGCCTGGCTACTGTCCAACCTGATCATCGCGAAGAGGTTCTACAAGGTCTTGGAGGCGCCCATCATCGAGATGCAGACGCTCAAGGTCACGATCCACAGGGTCGTGATCGCCTCGTTCGCCGAAGATAGGCACAAGCGAAATCGCACAGGAGGGTGACGCTCAAAGCACATTCCTATCTCGGCACAATCCCATCAACTGGTTGGGACAAATTGTTATCTCCTGGGAGGAAGTCCGATGAGTAGGAGTGCATTGAAATTATTGCAAACGACGCCATAAGGCCCTCTCCGATTGCGTTGAGTATTTTCAAGACTGGACAAGTGATATCGATTGCTATCAAGGATTTAACCTTCATGGAGGGGTGCTCTACTCAGAATTTACGTTTGTAAAGGATTTTCGCCCAAATATTGCACCTCGCGTTGTCCATCTAGCAAGAATCGTACTATGAGTAAAAATTGCAACGTTTCCCCATTGCCCTGGAGGAGATGTGTGCCGCCCTTCAATCGACCAGGGGCGTCGGGGAGAGACCCAACGCCTATTGGCTCGTTCCGGCCGTTATCGTGTAGGCGAACAGCCCCCCGGTCTTTGTCACGAACTTCAGCACATGACTCGAGCCGCCTGTGATGCCAGACGGAAGGCCGGTATAGCCTCCGTGGCCGGTCGTAAAGGTCCCACTGCCGACGATCAGGAAGCTTGCGTCCTGGTTTGTGGACAGGCTGATCGGCGTAGTTGCGAGTGTGCCGGCAGGGGTCAGTGCGATACCATCGAAGAGCACCGAGTCTATCGCGATTGAGCCGCCTCCCACGTCCTTGATGGAAACGACGAGACAGGGGGCCGTTATAGTTGTATTTCCGTTGCAGGTGATCGACGAGCCGGTCAAGGGAGTGAAGGCATAGGCTGTGAGCTCAATCTGCTGTGCGGTCTGCTGCCCTCCTCCCTGGGTGAGGCCGTTGCCTATCCCGCCGACGAACACGTAAACTATGACACCTGCTGAGACTGTGATTGCGATCAGAAGCAGAGTCGCGATTATGGGCGACACACCGACCGACTTTTTCCTCGGGTCCATGCCCAAAGATCACCCCGGGCGCATATAAGGCGGGTGAAGAAGTTGTTCAGGTTTACGGCGTCATCGTTGGAAATGACGCAAAGAAAGCAAAGCCATCACCCCCCTTCGACCTACGTCGGTGCCCATTTTGGAGCAAAAGGTAACAAGCGATTGAGTCGTGTCGGAGTTGACCATCTTATTCCTGGCTCCTTTGCGCGAGGGAGAGCGACGAAAAGCAAGGGAGCAGCCGGCAGCCTGGTATTACCCAGTTCTGCCAGCTACGAGTGTGAATACCGCAACTCCGCCTGTCGAAGTCACGATCTTGATTTGGTGGCTGGTCCCAGATGTCACGGCTGCGTTCAGCCCGATGACAAGCTGGTTTGTGGACTGCGACGCCAAGGTCAGTGTTTGAGCCTGTCCGCTTACTGTGTTGAGACAGATTACGGTGTTGCAGGTGGCCGCGGCTGGTGTCTCAGTCCCGCAAGCGGCAGTGGCTCCTGAGGCGTCTACGGTCGTAGCCAACGTATAGGCGGCAAGGGTGGCGCTAGTCGGGACAACTCCGAAGCAGTTCCCGCCTGAGGTAGGCACTAGGAGGTACTGCTTGTAGGCCCCCGTGGCCGTGAACCACTGGTTGAGCGCCGTCCCATCGAAGTAGACGGAACTGATGGTCAGCGAGGAGCTGCCGGTGTTCTGGAGGAACACGTCGGCGACCACGCCGTTGGACGTCGCGGACGTGCCGCTTACTCCCGTGAAGCTGTATGCTTGGAGCTGAAGCTGCGAAGAGACCTGAGTGCCGCCCCCGCTTGAGAGGCCGCCCGCCAGGCTGTTGACGTAGACGTATACGATGATGCCTGATGCGACTGCGATGGCTATGAGCAGGAGCGTCGCGATGATCGGGGAGACTGCCCGTCTGTGGGTGAATTTCATGTCTAACCAGACCTCCCTGCGATTATCGTCATGACGCCCGTACCTCCGTCTGTGAGGAGGACCTTGAGCGTGTGGCTAGTGCCCGAGGTGATGCCGGTTGTGGTGAGGGTGAACTGGCAGGTGCTCGTCGGCGTGATGGCTGTGCCTGTGGCGCATCCAACAGGCGAACTGGCGCCGGAGATGGTTGCGATTTGGCCGTCAAAGAAGATGTTGTTGATCGAGACAGTGCCCGAGCCGACGTCCCTGATCGTGACGACGGGGGCCGCGAGCGTCCCGTAGTTGTATGCGTCCATTGAAACCTGATCAGCGACCTGCGCGCCGCCTCCGCCCGTTAGGCCTCCTGCGAGGCTGTTGACGTATACGTATACGATGATGCCTGATGCGACTGCGATGGCTATGAGCAGGAGCGTCGCGATGATTGGGTCAACCGCTCTGCGTGCAGTCACTTTCATAATCAGAACACACCCGTCCGGAGTATATAGAGCGGGTGAACAAGTTCTTCAATTCGTCCACCGATGGCCTCTCTCGCGAACACGACTGGAGTAGCAGACAGCATGCCTCCATCGGCCGAGTTCGGCTTCCGAAGGACGGTCAAGAGATTGGGGACCATTGTTTGATCCACTGGCATCTTCTGGCTGTGGACGAGTCGGTGGATATTCATCTTCTTCTTTAGGGAAAGCGACTCCATTTAACATCAGTAGGCACTACAGTCCAGATTGCGCGTCCACTCAGAAGTCGCGCCGAGCTCCATGATGGATGCATCGCAGAAATGGTAGCCTGTAAGATTGATTGCCCGCGGGCCTAGCCTGATCTGCCGGACGTCACGCCGAACACATAGGTCGCGCCGGTGCTACTAACGACTTTGACGGTGTGCGAGGTGCCTGGAGTCGCCGCGGCGCTGAAGGTTATGACTACTTGTCCGACTGCTCCGGTGGCGTAAGTTGTAGCTGTTGTTGCCGCAGTGAAGCAGATTGTTGCTGCCGCACCCACACCTGACGAGCAGGTTGTCGCAAAGTCGTTAACCGTCGTCGTCGCGGGTGCGGTGTACGCGTTGTTATTGATTGCTGAGAGCAGGGTATTCGTCGTGGTCGGCGTAGAAAGCGTCAACAGGGCGCCGTCGTAGTATACGGAGCTGATGGTCGTCGAAGAGGAGCCCGAGTTCAAGAGGAACAGCTCTAGCACTTGACCGGTGCATCCGCAAGCAGTCCCGCCGTTCGCGGGGGGACTAAGCGCGAAATTGTAGCTCTGCATCTGCAGCCTTTCGGTCGTTTGCGCTCCGCCGCCTTGGGTGAGACCGCCAGCGAGGCCATTCACGAAGACGTAGACTATTATGCTTGCAGCCACCGCGATGGCGATCAGTAGCAACGTCGCGATGATGGGTGAGATGCCTCTTTGTCTTTGGAATTTCATATTTTAACCAGACCTCCCTGCGATGATCGTGAACGTGAAGGTTCCTCCGTCAGAGGTCTCGACCCTGATTATATGCGAGGTCCCAACGGTTTGTGCCGTGGTCGTTAGAGTCACCTGTGTATACGACCCTGTGGAACAGACCGAGGGGATTATGAGTGCCGAGCACCCTCCTCCGGTGGTTAGGGCCGCCGCTGCGGTGCACGTTACGCCGCTCGCCTGACACAGATTGCCGTCGAAGTAGATCGAGCTAATCGTTATCGAGGCGCTTCCAACGTTCCGCAGCACCAAGACCGGTGTCGTGCCTGCCGACGGATAGGTGTACGCGTCCATTGAGATCTGGTCAGCGACCTGCTGTCCGCCTTGTTGCGTGAGGTTTCCCGAGAGGCTGTTGACGAAGACGTAGACGATTATGCTGGCTGCAACTGCTATGGCGATCAAAAGGAGCGTCGCTATGATTGGCGAAACTGCTCTTCGTGCAGTCACTTTCATAATCAGAACACACCGGTCCGGAGTATATATTGCGGCTGAACAAGTTCTTCAAGTCTTCCGCCGATGGCCTTGTTCGCGAAAGTAAGAGAATAAGCGGTAGGAGCCGCTGCATAGGCCGCGCTCGGTTTCCGAACGCCTGACAAAAGGTTGGGCATCATTGCCACAGCCACTGACCTCTTTTGGCTTTGGACGAGCCCTGGAATATTCATCTTCTCTCTAAGGAAGGCGACCCCATTTAACTACCGTAGGCACTGTAGTCCAGATTGTGCGTCCACAAAAAAAATCGCTCCGCCAGAGCCTGCGCCTCAGACATACGAGGCCTTTGTGCGGCACCCCGGGCTTCTTTCGTGTCCAAAGCCACGGCAGAGAAAGTGATCACAAGCGCGCCGCAGAGGTCGAGAGTCGCAACTCATGCTTGGTAATCAATAGTTGTTTTGGATGAAGATTTCGAACGTCCCGCGTGCGCGAAGCGAAGAATCTAGCTTCACTCCTTCAGCCGCTGATCCCTGCCTCCACCGTAAAGAGGTTCTGCGCTCCCGTCGAGCTCACCACCTTGATGGTGTGGCCTGACCCATAAACGGCCGCGGCTGACAGGCATATCACGACTTGCCCGACCTGCGTGACCGCATAGGTTTGCGACACAGCAGGGCTGTTTCCGAAGAAGATCGTGCCCGCAGTTGTGGACGTTAGCGTCGACCCCGCCGTCGCGGCGAACCAAGTGTAGGGACTCGTCGTGACCGTGAACTGCGACCCCGCCGCTACGGGAAATGTGCCGACTGCGTTCATTCCTGGACCGGCCGTCGCCAAGTTTCCGTCGTAGTAGACCGCGGTGATCTTGGTGGTCGAGGGACCCGGATTGAGGAGGAAAATTTCAAGGACCTCCTGCACGCAACCCGCCCCGCACGATCCCGGGCTGATCTGGAAGTTGTACGACTGCATCAGCAGCTTCTCTGTGACCGACTGTCCACCGTTCTGGGTGAGGTTGCCCGCGAGCCCGCCCACGAAGATATAGACGATGACCCCGGCCGACACGGTTATCGCTATCATGAGCAGGGTCGCGACGACGACCGAGACGCCCCGCTTCCTCTGGAACTTCATCGCATCCTCACGCTCACGCTGGAAACTCCGCCACAGACATCTCCGCTTGGCTGTATCTCCAGTTTGCCGAAGTGCTGTCGGCGGCCTCGACGTCCACCCAAATCGCCGCCCCGGCGACCTTCTCGACGTTCTGAAGCACGAACGTCTCGGATTGAGAGAGGCCACCGGCCGTTGTGGACTGGCTGGTCAGCTTGTACGTGTTGCCGACCGTGGTCCCGGATCCCGGCGTGTTGCAAAGCGAGCCGACGCCTGTCCCCCATGCGATCTGCCACTGCGTGTTCACGCCGCTCGTGGCCGGCGACGAAACTTGGAAGGTGACCGTGACGAAGAGGTCCCCGACAGCAGACGAAGGGAGGTTGTAGGTCAGACCGAATCCCGCCATCTTGTAGGTGTTCGCGGTGGTAATCGTGCAGGTGTTGGCGTTGGAATCCGTCCCAATGGCCGGGAGCAGGTTCGTCGTCGGAGTGGGCGCCTCCATCACGGCCAGGGTCGGGTTCGAAAACACCCACGCGGCGCCGCTGGAGTCGAGGGCTTCGACGTCCACCCAGTAGGTCGTGCTGGGCGACAAGCCCGAAATCACGAAGCCCGCCTTTTGGCCTGCTCCGCTGGCGACCGCAGCCTGGGAGGTCACCGTGTAGGTGTTCCCATAGGCGGTCCCGGTGAACGCCCCGTTGCATGCCGGAGCGGCTCCCGTCCCGTAGACGACCGTGTACTGGATGCTGACGCCGCTCGTGGCGGGACCGGCCTCGTTGAATGTGAGTTTGCCATACATGTTTCCGCTGAACCCGGCGGCACCCGTGGTGAAGGTGGTCCCGAACCCCATCATCCGTGCGGCGCCGCTTGTCGTATCCGTGCACGTGTGAGTGTTGGTCGAGGTCGTGAGGTTGGGCGAGTCCGTTGTCTGGACGTCAATCAACGCCATGTCTGGATTGGAGTAGATCCACGCAGCACCGGAACTGTCCGAAGCCTGAACATCGAACCAATAGGTGGTGCTCGGAGCGAGGCCTGACAGGGTCACGCCCACCGACTGCGAGAGCCCCCGGACGACCGCGGCCTGGCTCCTCACCGTGTAAGCTTGACCGAGGGCCGTCCCGGTCGCCGCGTCACCACAGTTTGGCGAAGCCCCGGCGCCGTAGTAGAGCTGCCATGTCGATGTGATTGCAGACGTCGCGGGAGAATTAATCTGGAAGGCGAAGCTCAAGTATAGGTTCCCAGATGTGCTAGCGCTCGTCGTGTAGGCCAAGCCAAAACCCATCATCAACGGGGTTCCGGAGGTCGCGTCCGTGCAAGTGTTGGCGCCGGCGCCTGAGATGGTGTAGGGGGCGGTGGAGCTTTTAGCAGGACTGCACTCGACGGCGGGTGACAGCTCCGAGAAGAAGTTCCCAGACGGGCAGGAGACCCCGCTGGGCAAGGACGTCAGCGTGGTCTGGGCTGTCACGCCGGTGTCGGTCGAAAACGTGATGAGGTAGGAGGTGTCCGCGGCCCAGACGAAGCGGACCGGGACTGTCGTCGTGCCCCCCTGGCCGACCCAGTAGTCGAAGTCCTCCGTGGTGTTGTAATACCAATGGGCCACCAGCGTGTTCGTAGCCGGGTTGTAGACGTAGAGGTCGACCACGTGCACGCCGAAGGGGCTGTTGTTGGTCAGCGTGAACGTGGAGGGCGCCGCGAACCGGATGCTCCCCGCAGTGTTCTCCCAGGTCACCGCAAATGCGCCGTCACCGGGGCAGAGGCTGTCGACGGCCGTCTGGGATGCGTCTTGCCCTAGAGAGTCCAGGACTATCCCGGGAGAGTTCCAGATGGAGCCGAAGGTGCTGCTGCTGTAGTATCGGAGGCACGGGCAGGTGTATCCCGCGACTGTGGACGGGTTGTCAAATATGACGAGCGTGGTCCCTGAAATGGCAAGACCAGCCTGCCATGCGAGCGTGGTGCCTTCTATCGTCTGTTCCGCGGTGTTCGTCGCCGCGGCCATCGTTGTGAACGTGAGCGTCCAGAACTTGAGTGTGCCCGTGGTCTGTCCTGCGGCCGCGTTGGCGAGACCGGCGAAGTACATCGTGCTGCCTATCATGTCCGCAGAGGAAGACGTCAGGGAATAGTCGGTTATGCCGGTGAGGGTGATCGTATTCCACGCGGTGCTGGCCAAATTGGTCTGGGTGACGACCGCCAGAGTACCTGTGGACGGGCTTGTGGCCGAGCCCGTTTCGTACATGAGTATGACCCCGGCGGCGCTGAAAGCGCTAATGGCCGGGAACATCACCGTGTGGGCGTTCGCAGAGAGCGCCCCCAGCGCCGCGGGCGCGTAGTTCGTAGGGGCAGTGTTGCTCCCGCAGGCGTTGGGCTCCCACCCGTAGTTGGAACCCGTGGTCGCGCAGGCCTCGCGCTCGTAGACCGCGACGGCGGTGGCCCCCTGGTGCACCTCGACCCATATGTTTCCAGCAGTGTCGATCCCCATTTGTATCGGACCGATTGCGTTCGCAGTGGTGGCCACTTGTGCGGGAGGGTAGGTCCAGCTTATCGTCCCTGCGGGGGCGGAGTTCGTCCCCCCGTACGCGAGGGTCCCGACGCCAAGCTGAAAGTCTGCTGCCCCCACCTTCGCGATCGCGAGATAGATGGTCGTGCCGATTATCTCGACGTCAAAGTCCGGCCCGACGGTGTAGCCGGCCGTTATCACCCCAGGTATCGACCTCGGAGTCTGCCACGTCACCCCGTCGAAGGAGGTGGAATACTGGTAAGCGCCGTTACAGGTGAAGAACTCCCACCACATGTTCGCGGTAGAGTAGAGCTTCGCCCTGTTTGTCGGGAACGTGGAGGTCGTCGAGCACCCCGTGACGACGTTGGAGTTGGAAGGGGAGGAGGGAGGGAACGCGCCGAACTGGCCGCCGGTCACGGAGAGCTGGGTGTCGGCCGCCTGCAGGTTCGAGTTGCTGGCCTTGGTCACCTGCTGGTTGTACGCCGTGAATGAGTTGAATATCGTGACCAGCGAGGCGATGGCGACTATCATTATGAGGACGAAGAAAATCGAGCCTACGATGGACGAGATGCCCGCCCTCCTCCTCCGAGAGACGAAGCGCAACCTATGTCGCCTCCGCCTCGTAGATCACGCTGTCGCCTACCGCCGAGGTCACCGTGAATGAGTAGGTGTGGCCATGGGAGGGGACGAACGCGATGGAGTTGTGGGGGATCTCGGCGAAGCTGCCGACGTTGACCATGACGCTGATGGTCGCCTGGGACACGAGGGTGTCCGTTGTCAGGTCGTTGATGTAGACGGAGACGAGGTTGGTCTGAGCTGTCCCAACGTTCCTGACGTAGACGTCCGCCCCGGTTGAGGCCACCATTGCGTCTGATATCTCCACCCCATAGCTGTTGGTGCCGCAGGTCGTGGCAACGCCGGTCTGGATCGTCGAGACCCCCTCGTATCCGGCGTATTCGCCCTGGTCGGGGGGGTACGCGTTCGAGTAGACGCTGGTGAAGCCGGCGGCCACGCCTCCCGCCCCGGCGGCGCACGCAAAAAGGAGCAAGTCGTTCGCGTTCGATGTGGACGTCGTGGTGCTCGGCGTCGCTCCCGCGGAGGTAGCGGGAAGCGACGGGTTCGGGTCGAACGGGCCGGCCGTATTGGCACCGCTGACCCCGAAGACCGCGATCCAGGTCGCCGCCGTGTCGGGCGCGGAGAGCGTTGCCGCTATCGACGCGGAGCTGAGGGCCGACGGGGCGACGGCGTACCACTCCTCGAGGTCGAAGGTGGTGCCGGTGCTGCCCGTGCTCCCCAGCGAGGCCGAGGGCATGACACCGTTCGGAGGGTAGGCACGAACGATGATACCGTTCCAGTATGTGATGAAAGTCGAACCTAAACCATCACCAACAAGGCCGAGATAGTTCCCATTGTTGGCATAGGTTTCCGTCCCGCCACCGCAAGCGTCCGAATATGTCGAACTCAACGGGTTGATGATGGTTCCCAGATTGCCATATCCAAATGTGGTGCCAAAGTAGTCTGCGACGCCATTCCCTCCGACCACTAGACTCCACTGATACCATGTGTTCGGGCTGGCGGTCACGCCGCTACTGGGGCAATTCCAGCTTGTCCAAGACGCGGATTTCGCGAGTCCGATGTAGTTACCTGCGCCTCTCGAGTCCAGACGGGCCATTGTTCCCGCACCTGCCGAATTTGTCGTAAAGAAGAAGCTCCCCAATCCCGTCGTATAGGCGTAGTATTGTATTATGACCGAAGAGTTGAGAGCGGCCGTGGTATACATGTAGTCCCCGCTCGCGCTGTTTGCGTAGAAGGCGTTGGCTCCAAACGGGGAACCAACGGGCACGGAAGAAGTTTGACCCGCCGATGCGCTTGTAGTCCACCCAGTTGTAGAAGCGCCATTGAAGTAATTGATGAACACGTTCGCCCCGTCGTCGTACTGACCGTAGGTCCCCGACAGGTTGGGCGCCTCTCCCCAGTAGTTCGCGTCGAACTCCGAGGCGGCGGACAGGAAGACCATGTATATCGTGAGCGTGCCGCCGCTCCCGGCTATCGACGAGGTGAGCTGCACCCACGCCGTGGCGGAGGTCGCGCTGGTGCCGCACGAGGCGGTGCAGGACTCGAGCCACGCATAGAGCGGAGCTGCGCACGCGTCGTCGGCGCAGAACCTCACGTTCCCCAGGTCAGACGCCTCGTAGGCGGCATACGTCGCAGGATCCCACGTCACCATCTGCTGGAAGAGGTTGGGGGTGGCCGAGGCCTGGCTGTTCGTGATGGTGACGGGGACGTAGTACTCAGAGTATGTCTCGGTCGAGGTGGAGACCCTGTGGCTCCACGTGAGGCCGCCCCCGGAGATGCTGGAGACCGCGGGCGGGGTGGCCGCGCCCGTGTCGGCTGGGCTGACATAGGCGACGACCACGTCGTTGGTGCTGGCCGTGGAGAAGGTGGTTCCGATGGAGCTCGAGGCCCCTCCGACCTCGTTCGTGCTCGTACTGTCAAGAGCTAACGTCCCCGAGAATGCGAAATCGACCTGCTCAATCGCGAACTTCTGGGAGAGCGCGTTCGCCCTGCCCGACATCGCTGCGGCGTAGCTCCCACTGAGGCTATTCAACTCGCCGCTCGCGAAGGAGAAGATGAGCACGCCCAGGCTCACCACGATGGCAAGCATGAGAAGGACTCCGATGACCTCGCTGACCCCCCGCCTCTTTTGGTTGTATCTCATTTCGCTATGTCGCCCTCGCATCGTATGTCACGCTGTTTCCCAACGACGATGTCACAGTGAACGAGTAGGTGTGGCCGTGAGATGGGGTGAACGTCAACGTGGTGTGGGGGATGTCCACCACGGCTCCCGCGTTAAGGGTCGTGCTTATCGGAACCTGGGCGACGAAAGCGTTAGTCGACTGGTCCACGACATAGATCGAGACGAGAATGGAAGAGGTCGCCCCTACGTTCCGCACGTAGACGTCCGCCCCCGTCGTTCCTGAGAACGTGATGGTGACCTGCTCCACGACGAAGTGCTCCGCGACCGCGTTCCCCTGGTTTGAGATGAGGCCACTGAAGCTTCCGGTCAGGGAGCTCAGCGACCCGCTCGCGAAGGTGAAGACGAGCGCGCCCAGGCTGACCACGATGGCGACCAAGAGCAGGGTGGAGACGACCTCGCTTATGGCCCGGTGCCCGCGATGTCTGCCGGTGCGCTTGGGCCTCATCCTACATCTCCCTCCCTTCTGGACCTTCGCCTTTGCTCGCCGAGTCGAGCAGCGCCTTCACCTTCCGCACCGCCGTGCCGCCGTCGGCGTCCTCTACCAGGGTGATGCCGTATCCCGCGTTGATCTGCCTAGCGGCCTCCGAGGCGGAGGGTATCGTGATGAGGATGGCGAGCTTCGGCTTTAGGTCGTATGTCTTCGCGAAGAAGGAGATCACGGCGCTCGGCTCCACCGCGATGGCGTCCACCGCAATCTGGATCGCCACGTCGCGTGTCTCCCCGCTCGGGTCGGCGCCCTTCTTCCCGTAGACGTCGACGGTGTGACTCGTCCCGGAGCGCCCCGCGAGGGTCGCTGGGGAGGAGACGTCATAGCCCTCCGAGGAGAGCAGCTCGACGAGCGCGGGCGCGAGGATGAGGGCGTTCTTGAGCTGTGCCACCACCGACTCCTCGACGGCGTAGTCGTAGACCGGAGCGAGCCTGAGGTCGGTTGCGCTGAACTCGTCACCCCCCCTGCACGAGAATACGACCTTCGGGATGCTGGTCTTCGTGAGGCAGTTCTGGCACTCGTACCAGCCGCCGGAGCTCCGCAACTCGTCGGCGCGGTGTATGGGTCGCTTGCAGTTGGGGCAGACCAGGAACCCACCCTGGTCGAACTTTGAGTCGGCGTCGATGTAGCCGCAGTAGAGGTGCTCGACGAGCGTGGTCTTCCTCATCTTCCTCGATTTGCACTTCGCGCACTCGAGCTGGATTTGGGGGTCGGCCCTCAAGTGGGTCGGGCAGGTCACCAGCTCTTTGTAGGCGCCCTTCTTGAGTATCCCGTCTTTCGCCATCTCTTCGATCCAAGCCTCGGTTGCCCTCGTGTCGCCAATCACCTCCTCTGCGCGGACGTAGTGGATGAGCCCGTCCTGCCCCACATGGGGCGTGAGGGGCGTGCCCTCCATGATGAGACGACGAAGGAGCTCCCTCGTCTTTGGGTCGGTCAGGAGCCTCTGCCTGCCGGGCCTGCTTTCGGAG
>Ga0307373_10011528_pt1 | contig 12788 bp, 12 predicted proteins | sample OX2MG_FD_202534 | JGI IMG/M metagenome (GOLD analysis project Ga0307373, IMG submission 202534) | Soil microbial communities from Risofladan, Vaasa, Finland - OX-2 | ecosystem: Environmental > Terrestrial > Soil > Coastal area > Acid sulfate soil | place: Finland: Risofladan, Vaasa | collected... | reverse complement strand
CGCGTGAATCAATCGCGTGAATCAATCGCACGGGATGGCTTGAGCGACCGCCCCTTTTTTCATTCGTGGCAGGCAGTTGTTCGCCGCCCTTCTTGCTCCGATCTGGTTCCAGTCGGACGCTCCGATCCGGCACAGCCCTCTGTGCACCACGCTGGCCTAAATGGCTTTTGGTTTTCCCCTTGCGGCACTCTATAAGCATCGCTAGCATACGCGCGCGATGCCGTTGGCCGTCGAACAGATACGGAGAATGCGCGGGGGAGCCCAATCGCAGCTGATGCGCTGTGCGGACGACGGCTATTACGTGGTGAAATTCCGGAATAATCCGCAGGGTGCGCGGATTCTGGTGAATGACTTGCTTGGAACCAGGCTGGCGGCGCGCATGGGGCTTCCCACACCGGAAGCAGCGGTGGTCGAAGTACGCCAGGAAGTAATCGAGCAGACCGACGATTTGGTGATCGAGTTGGGGCGCGGGCGGACGCGCTGCCACGCGGGGCTGCAATTCGGCTCGCGCTATCCGGGCCCTCCGGCCGAAACAGCGGTCTTTGATTTTTTGCCGGACGAGCAGCTGCGCGAGGTGCCTAACCTCGCCGACTTTTGCGGAGCCTTCGTGTTCGATAAATGGACCTGCAACACCAACGGGCGGCAAGCAATCTTCTTCCGCTCGGCTGGCGAGCCCTTCTACCGGGCCCAAATGATCGATCAGGGTTTTTGTTTCAACGCGTGCGAGTGGAATTTCCCGGACGGCCCGCTGCGCGGCATTTACGCACGGCACCGCGTGTACGAATCGATTCGCTGCATGGAATCTTTCGAGCCGTGGCTCACGCGCGTGGAAACGCGCCTGGACGGGGCAGTGCTGGGAGAAATTGCCGGCGAGATTCCTCCGGAGTGGTACGGATCCGATACGGACGCGCTGGAGCAGATGATCGAGCAGTTGCTGCGGCGCCGCCCGCGCGTGCGGGATTTGATCGTACAGGCCTGGAAGTCTTCGGCCCAGCCATTCCCAAACTGGAAGTGACCCATGCCCGACGAAAAATTAAACACGCTTCGGTATCGCATTCTGCGTTACACGCCCAATCTGATTCGCGATGAGTGGGTCAACATCGGCGTGTTCCTCGAGGAGATTCCCGGCGACTCCCAGCAATCTGCGGCAGCGCGGCGCGCCATGCGCCTGGTGGAGGAAGCGTCCGAATTCGCGCGCGTGCGGCGGCTGCATCCAGCGGCCGATGAGACCCTGCTGCGCGCGCTGCCGGCCGAATTCGATGCGCGCCTGCGCGGCTCGGAAACCGAAGTCAGCGCATACCTCAACAAACTTGAGCAATCGCTTTCAAATGTGCTGCAGTTCAGCCCCCAGCGCGCCGTGCTGGCCGAAAATTTCGACGCCGAAATGGACCGCCTCTACCACGAGCACGTCGCGCTTCCCTCCCGCGCGCGCGGCGGCGTGGTGGAAAGCACCAAGAACTGGATTCGTTCGCGGCTCAACGACATTTTCAGGCGCCGCCGCATTCTTGAAAAGCTCCAGCGCAGCGTGCGCGTGGATGAATTCACGCAACCGGGAGACCCGTTCCGCATCGATTATTCCTACCGCTACAACGGAACGCGGGGATATCTGCACGCCATTCCGCTGGCGCGAGATTACTCGCAAGCGAAAGTATTGGCCTACACCGCCGAGCGCATTCGCGCGCGCGCCCAACACGTGGAATTTTCGGCCATCACCGAAGTCGCGCCGTCGCCCGAAAATCCGCGCCATCAGTTCATCATGCGGCTCTTCGAGGACCAGCACATCAAAATCCTGCCGCTCAGCGGCGTGGAAGCGTGGGCGGAATCGCTGCGCCCACGATTGCGCTGACTCAACCGCACGGAACCGGCAGCGCCTGCCGTGCCCGGCTGTGCGCGCCCAGCCATTTGATTCTTTTGCGCAATTTTGCTACAGTGCGCCTTAGCGATCCTGCGGAGTCTATTGTGAAACGTCGTGCGGCGAAGGGCACGGATACGTCTCGCCAGGCACCCAAGTCTATGAGCAAAAAAGCCTTAGCTTCAGAAGTAAAGCCAAAATTTCCCCTCCCAGATCCCGACGCGGTGGCCAAACAACAGCAACTTAAACTTTACGAAGACGCGCTCAAACATTTCCAGCTGCAGAAGTGGCCGCGCGCCAAAGAACTCTTCGAGCGCGTCCTGGAAGGTCCGGCCAAGGACCTCAACGACCGCGCTCAGGTTCACTTGCGCGTGTGCACCCAGCGTATCGCTCCCTCGGCGGCTCCCGCGCCGAAATCCGCGGAGGATCATTACACGCAGGGCGTGGCGCTGATGAACATGGGCCGCTGGGACGAGGCCCGCGAGCACTTGGACCGTGCTCGCAAGGCCGCCCCAAAAGCCGACCACATCGTCTACGCCATCGCCGCGCTGGATTGCCTGACCGGCGAGGCTGATGCCGCCATGGAGAATCTGAAGCTGGCCATTCAGCTGCGGCCGGAGAACCGCTATCACGCCCGCAACGACGAAGATTTCTCGTTTTTGCAGGAGGATCCTCGTTTTACCGAGCTGCTCTACCCTGAACGGGATGGCTCGACTGGTTAATCCGCAGCCGTTTTCATGAGAGTTGTTTCGGAAAAGCGCTCGCCCGTTCGCATTGTGGCTCTTGGAGGCGGCACTGGCTTATCCGCGGTACTCCGCGGGCTCAAGCAGCACGTCGCCGAACACGGCCAGCTCGATTCAGCACTTCCCATCGCCGACCTGACGGCGGTAGTCACCGTCACCGATGACGGAGGCAGTTCCGGCCGGCTGCGCCGCGAGTACAGCGTGCTTCCTCCCGGTGACATTCGCAATTGCCTGGTGGCTCTCTCGCCCGATCCGAATTTGCTCGGCAATCTTTTCCAGTACCGCTTCCCCACCGGTCGCGGCCTAGCCGGGCACAGCTTCGGAAATCTTTTCCTTACCGCGCTGACCAACATCACCGGAGATTTTCCCAAGGCGGTGCAATTTTCCGCGCAGGTGCTGGCCATTCGCGGACGCATCTATCCATCCACCGCGCAGAACGTCACACTGGAAGCGGAGTTGGAGGATGGCACCGTGGTTCCCGGCGAGACGAAAATCTCGCGCTCGCGAAAATCGATCGCGCGCCTGCGGCTGGTGCCCCGCCGCGTTCGCCCTTTGCCGGAAGTGGTTCGCGCCATTCGCGCGGCGGATCTGATTTTGGTCGGCCCCGGATCTCTGTACACCAGCATACTGCCCAATCTGTTGGTGCCCGGAATTCTCGATGCGATTTCCAAATCGCGCGCGGCGCGCGTGTATATCGCCAATCTGATGACCCAACCCGGCGAAACGCGCCACTACAGCATCGCCGATCACGTGCGTGCCATCTACGAACACACCCGGCCGGGGCTTTTCGATTTCGCGGTTATCAACCACGCAGTCGTTGCGCCGCGCCTGGTGCGCCGCTATGCAGCGCAGGGAGCGGAACCGGTCGATCCTTCGTATGAGGAGCTCGGAAAACTGGGGCTTCGCTGCGTTTCCGGTGCATTGCTGCGGCAGGACGGCAAAGTCCGACACGATGAAACGCGGCTGGCTCGCGTGCTGCTGCGGTCTTTTGTGCGGGACAGCGCGAAGCGCGGGAGCTAATTCCCTGCTGCGGACGCGCTCGGCGCCATATATCCTTGTCGCGCGTACACGTCCACTGGCTGCTTCTTTCCCTTCTTATTGCGCAGCTTCATCGGATCGCCCTGATCGTCGACTATCTTCACCACGACCTTGTGGTATTTGCCGTCCTGAGGCGTGGTGGGCGTGAATCCCAGCGTGTATTGAAAGCGGAGGAACTGCGCCACGGTGTTGAAAATGTCCGGCATTTGAGCGTCAAACACCGGGAAAAACGCGTAGCCTCCGGTCATGCGCGCGAAAGTAGTCAGCTGGTTTTTCGCCTGCAGGTATCCAATGTCGGGCCCCATGTTGTACATGTTCGCCTGCTCGCCCATTCCCACGCAGAAAATGGTCACCTCGGTTTCCTTCAGCCGGTCAAGAATTTGGTCCAGATTGTGTTTGCTGAAGGTGTCATATCCCGAGGCGATCACCAGAATTGATTTCTTGCCCTTTACATCGCGCAGTTGGTCGAGAGTTTGATACACGGCGTCGAAAAGCACCTCTTCATGAAACGTCGGAAAGCCGAGGGTCTGAATGTCCTGGTCCACCTCGCTTTTGTTCTGGGTGAAGTCCTGCACCAGATGAGTATTCAGGTCGAATGTTTTGAGCGCCACCCAGTCCTGCGGCTTCAGATGTTGGAGGAAACCATCGGCCCAGTAAGCACCGCGGGCCGCGAAATAATTCCAAAATGTGCTGCTGTATTCCAGCAGGATCACCACGGTGATGGGCGCGTCGGTGGGGCCGAAGTTGCTGATCTGCTGCAGCTGGCCGTCGTCGTACACGCGGAAATTTTCCTTCTTCAGCCCGGTCACCAGGTCGCCGTCGTGGTCGGTGACGGTCGCATCCACGTCCACCAGGTTGGAGTTTACGGTAATCACCGCCTGCGGTGACGAAGGTGGCGGAGGCTGCCGCTGGGAAGACTGGCCCGGCGCGGAAGTGGGCGCCTGCGGCTGTTCCGGCTGCTGCGCGGGAGGCGGGCTCATCGGCCCCTCTTGCTGCGCGAACACCGGCCAAACCTCGGGCGGAACGCCGAGGCCAGCGATCAGCACGACCATTAGTATGAGGCGAAACCAAGCGTGCTTGCTCACCTGCTATTCACCTGAATCATGCTGCCACGGCCGGCCCGCGCGGTCAATTGCCGAGGTCAATTGCATCCCAGAAAACTCCGGGTTGGCTAGATTCGCACAGACGGAGTGCCGGAATGCTAAGATTCGAATTCCACAGTCTCTCGATTTTGAGATTCCCCAGGGGGAAAAAGGATGGCACGGGCCCGGCGGTATACGGCTTCACAATCGGAGTGTCCGGCCGTTAAGAAAGCTCTCGATTCGCGGGTGGTGCGATGATCCCGATGACGCGGCGCCGCGCCAAAATCGTCTGCACGGTCGGGCCCGCTACTTCCTCGCCGGAGATGACCGATCGTCTGATGTGCGCGGGCATGGACGTGGCGCGCCTCAATTTCTCGCACGGCACGTACGCCGAACACGCACGGCGCATGACTCTGATCCGCCGCGCTTCCGCGAAATTCCAGAAACCCACCGGAATCCTCGCCGATTTACAAGGACCCAAGATTCGCACCGGCGCGCTCGAAGGCGGCGCACCCGTGCGCCTGCGCACCGGACAGGTGTTCGTGATCACCACTCGCGCCATCACCGGCAATGTTGAAGGGGTGAGCACCACGTTCCAGCCATTGCCCGGCTCCGTTCATCCAGGCGACCGTATTTTGCTGAGCGACGGCGAAATCGCCCTGCGCGTGATCGGCGTGCGCGGTAAAGACGTGCGCTGCCGCGTGGAAAACGGCGGAGTGCTGAAAGAGCATCAGGGAATCAATTTGCCGGGTGCGAAGCTCAATGTTCCGTCGCTCACCGCCAAGGACCGCAAGGACCTGGAATTTGCGCTGGAGTTGGGCGCGGATTTTATCGCATTGAGTTTCGTACGCACTGCGGCGGACGTGCGCGCCGCGAAAGCAGCCATTGCGCGCGCCGGGAAAACCACACCCGTGATCGCCAAGATCGAAAAACCGGAAGCGCTGGAACATCTCGACGAAATTCTCCGCGCCGCGGATGGCGTGATGGTGGCGCGCGGCGATCTGGGCGTGGAGATGAGCCTCGAAAAAGTCCCGGTGGCGCAGAAAGAAATCATTTCTCGGGCGCGCAACGCGCTGAAGCCGGTGATCACCGCCACGCAGATGTTGGACTCGATGGAGAACAGCCCGCGCCCCACGCGCGCAGAGGCTTCTGATGTGGCCAACGCAGTGTTCGATGGCAGCGACGCGCTAATGCTCTCCGGCGAAACCGCGGTGGGAAATTTTCCCATCGAATCGGTGGCCATGATGGACCGCATCATCCGCGAAGCGGAATCGAGTGTGACGCAATTGCCGCGTCCAGCGCGCTTCGGAGAGCTGCACGTCGGCGAAGTGGTGGCCGAAGCGATCTGCCACGCCGCTGAAGAACTGCGCATGTCCGCGGTGGCGGTATTCACCGAGAGCGGATTTTCGGCGCGCTTGGTTTCCAAATACCGGCCACGCGCCCCAATCGTGGGATTCTCTCCCAATCAGGAGACGCGGAGACGCTTGAGCCTTTATTGGGGCGTGCTTCCGCGGCGCATCGATCGTATTCGCTACATCGACGAGCTTGCCAGAATTGCGGAGGCTCGTCTGCGCGAGGAGGGCGTAGTGAAGCGCGGGCACATCGTGGGAATCATAGCCGGCACGCCGCTCGGCGCGCGCGGAACCACCAACATGATGCGGCTGATGAAGGTGGGCGAAAACGCTGCACTAAAATCTGCAAGTGGCGGCACGAAACGCGGCGCAAAGAAGAGGCGCGCGAGAGGCAGCTAGTTGATCCAATTGTCCGGGCGCGAAGGCGGCTTGTCGCGATTCTCGCGTGCGTAGACTTCGAATTTCTTGCGCAGGCGGCGCTGCTTCCAATCGGTGAGTACATTGCGCCAGTTGTAGAGATGCGAGCCGCGCCGCAGGTAGATATAGCCCACCAGCATGCCGCCCAGATGGCAGATGTGCGAGATGTTGTCGCCGGTATCGCCGATGGTTCCAAAAAACTCGATGGCGCCCATGATGATGACGAAGATGCGCATGGAAACAGTGACCGGCAGCGGGAACATCCACACGCGACGATGCGGCAGCAATACTGCGTTGGCCAGCAAGATCCCGTAGATCGCGGCGGAACAACCGATCGTGGGGACCAACGCGGTGCCCATCCCATGCGGGTCGATGATCGTTTTCACCGCAACATCGATTAGCCCTGCGCCTGCTCCGCACAAGAAGAAGTAAATGTAGAAGCGGCGCGCGCCCCAGGTGTGCTCCAGATCGGCGCCGAACATCGCCAGAAACAGGAGATTAATCAGGATGTGCCAGATTCCGTCGTGGAGAAACAGATAGGTGACCGGCTGCCAGATGCGCAAGCCGTGGACGGTGGCGTAGGGCGACAGGCCGAACCAGTCGATCCAGAAGGCCCAGCCAGCGGCGCCGTAAATCAGTCGAGATAATTCCTGGAGGAGAAAAACGCTGACGCAGGCAATGCAGAGAGTCTTAACGGCGCGGGGGAAGTATTCGCCGATGTCGAAACGGTAGCCGTAGCCGCGCGAAATGGAGCCCATCGTTCCCCAATTCTAGAGGGGTCCCGGTGCGGAGTCAAAGAGGGCGTTTTGAGGCGGCACGGGCGCATCGTTTCGAAAAATTAGAGGTGGTCGATTTTCGCCGCCAGGATGAAATCGCTTTCGGTTAGGCCGTTGATGGCGTGCGTCCAGGTGGTGACTTCGGCCTTGCCCCACGAAAGCAAAATATCGGGATGGTGCCCCTGCTCTTCGGCGACAGCGCCAACTTTGTTGACAAATGCGAGCGCTTGGCGGAAATCGGGAAACTTGAAAAGTTTGGTGAGGTGGTGACCGTCGATTACTTTCCAATCGGGCAGTTGCTCCGAGAGGTGCGTGAGTTCTTGGCCCGCGAGCGGAGGCACTCCGCCGCGGCACGGAACGCAATTTTTGCTGGCCAAGTCGGTCATGAACGTTTACCTCCGGGAATAACCGTGAGCAATAAAAACTCTGGCGCGGCTTGATCGCGCTTGTGCCGGAGCGCGCAAAAAATGCGCATCAGCGGTTTCCCGAGACGGCGGCGTGCGCGTCCACGTAGTCGCGCACGTATGCGACGAGGGCTTCGTCGATGCGTTTGGTGACCGGGCCGAGAGAAGTTTGGATGGCGTGGCCGCCGACTTCCGCGACGCCGATCACGTTGCGATTGGTGGACGAGATGAAGACTTCATCCGCGCAATAGAGATCTTCGGGAAAGAGAATGCCCTCATCAACTTCAATGCCGGCGGCGGGGCCGAGTTCGAGAACGAGACTGCGGGTGACGCCTTCGAGGCAGCCGGAGGAAAGCGGCGGAGTGACGACGCGGCCCTCCTGCACGCAGAAAATATTAGCCGCGGTGCATTCGGAAACTTCGCCACGCTCGTTGAGCATGACTACTTCGTCCCACCCAGCTTGCTGAGCCTCGGCCAGATTCCAGACGTTGTTGAGCCACGAGGTGACTTTCACGCCCGCGAGCGGCGAGGCTGCATGGCGCCCGTGCTCTTGAACGGCTAGGCGCACGGCGTGGCGAATGGGCGGCAGATCGGCGGAGTAGATCAACAGGTCGGCGACAGGCATGTCCTCATCGCTGCGCCAGAAACCGCCGGCGCGATTGTTGATCACGTAGATGCGCGCGCAGCCCTCGCGTACGTTATTGGCGCGCAGCAATTCGGCGAGTTGGTCGCGAACTTTTTCCGCGTCAAATGGGAGCGGACAACGGGTGATCTGCGCGTCATGCGCGAGGCGCTTCCAGTGGCGCTCGAAGGCGAACGGAATGCCTTCGACAACGCGCATGGTGGTGAAAAGGCCCCAGCCATTGAGCAACCCGGATTGGCCGGGCGACAGGCGAACGTCCTCGACAGGCGACAAACGGTCGTTATGAAAGACGAAGCGGTGGATCATGCCGTCTCCCCCGAAACTTCCAAAACCATTGTAACGCAAAACCGCGCCGCTGCTGGATCGAGGGTTTGCAGTAATTTCGCGACGCGATTGTGACAGCGGAGGGCGAAGATGCGTCGAAAATTTGTGTGCGCCGGGACGTTCCGGGTAGACGGGTACGCGGTCGTTTGTTTTGTTGAAGATGGGAGCGTTTCTACTCGAGTGACTGTTCCGGGTAACCACCCCAAAACGCCGAGCGTTTCGGGGACCCCGGGTAGATGCCGGTGATTGGTAAGTGGTGATTGGTGAGTAGTGGAAGACAAATGCGTCGCGCGGATGAACCAGCGCGAAATGCGTTTGGCTTCGCCGCGATTCTTTATGACGGAGCTAGAGCTCCGTCCCCGCAAACTGCGAAGCGCTGGCGCGATTGGGTTTTGGCGGAAAATTGGGAAAAGAAAATGCACCGGGAAGTTCCGCCCTTGCATGTGCTCGGTCGTTTGTTTTCTGTAACTTACGTGTGCGCGAGGTCGATTGACCGTTCCGCCCCCTTGGCAGTGATTGGTGACTCGTAAATCGTGTTCCGGCATTGCGCGGAAACTGCGCGCTCCGGTTTGCGGAGTCCGGTGGACTCGCCCGGAGTCCCGACACCGGACCGGCATCCCGGTTCGTGGTCCGAACCGGGAATTCGTGAAAGGCGACGGCGAGTACATCGCGCGGGTGAAGCAGCGCGAGAGGAGGCGCGCTGTTGCGCGCGTTGTGATGACGGAGCTGAAGCTCCGTCCCCCGAAGAACCGTTGCACGATGCAGATCCGGTGGCGGAACTCGCGCCGACGAACCCCAACGGAAACGAGTTTCCCTAGTGTTACCGCCGCTGGAGGAGGACGCAGCTCGGCGTGAAGAGGAAAGGCTGCTGGCCTGAAGGCCAGCGCTACATAAGCAGCGGCTCGTGGTCGGCCCTGGTCGAGTTTTCCATTTGCGCGCGGCATCGCAGATCGACCGTATCAGAGTGGGAGGCGGTTTCTCTACTGGTCGGAGGTACAGGTCGGTTCCAAGAGCTCTTGTTCAACGCTATTCCGTTGACGAGAGCAGGCCACGGTGTCCAGGCTCGTTGAGTTAACCAAGGAATTGCGAAATCGGTTTATCCCTTCGGTTTACGCTTCCTAGATTCTGAATGCCACGAAAGAGCTAAGGGAGTTTCAGCGATAAACGTGGTCGCGTTCTTGTTTGCGTGTTTATCGAATTCCTCAAACCTACGCTCCATTTCTTTAATATCCTTATCATCGGTCAGAGCGAAAGCGGAGCCTTTACGCAGGGCGACAACGTGAGTTTCGCCGCCGCACCCATCTACTCCCCTTTTGACCTTGCGGAGAATATAGACGGCGAGGCTACTGAGGGGCACCACGGCGAATTCTCCCGCCCCGTATTGGTTTAGCAATTGATCCACGATAAGCACGGCGCCCCCTATGGCTTTTCGATGAACTTCATGGAACGCAGTGGCGACCGTTCCGATTTACATGGAGGACTCGGCCCGCATCGGCCCAGCAATGGGCGCGGAGCTGATGCACGAAGATACGGGTTTGACCTTCTCGCAGGCAACGATGGGGCAGATCGCGGACGACACTGGAGGCACCGCGTGCCCAGTACCAACGATCTTTCCGGCTGCGCGACGACGGCGAACGAGTATGACTCGCCGGACTACGAGAAATGCTAATATCCGGCGGGGGTGAACGTTATGCTCGCAGCAAGCTATGGCCGCTTGTAGACCACCTTGCCGGCGTCATCCAGCACATCTATCTCGGTTGCGCCATTTGCACCGATTTTCAACAGTTCGTAAAAGCGCGCGTTTCGCGTATCTATGTGAACGTCGTAGTCTCCGGTAGGCAAGACGATGTTCGTCGTGATTCCCTCCGCCCCCGGCCGCCCGGGCGTTTTGGCCGGAGTCAACGGTCCTAACTGCTCGACAACGATAGGTTTCATCCTACGCTCAATATCAGACGGTGACCTAATTGGAAAGTTTTCGTTAATGACGACGTAGCAGTCGTCCATCGGGAGCGTTCCTGATGTGTAGGCGGTTACGGGCCAAAGCACCTTGCCATTTGCAGAGCCGGAGGAAATGCCGAAGAGAGTGTCTAGATAGCAGAACTCCCCACCGCCTGTTAGTTGGCGCAGGGCGTCGCCCGAGACGGACAGCTCCTTTGCGCTCAAGCCCGCAACAGCGTCCATGGCCTTCGCAGTAGACCGGATGCCCGCAGCCGTTGCGTCCAATCCCTTCCTGCTCTCGTCTAAGTCTCGCGATATTGCCGAGAATGTGTGAATTTGCCGGGTCGTAGCTGTGTTGATGTCCCCAATTTCCAACACCGCCAGTACCATGATAAGAATCAACCAACAAGACTTCTCAAACTTGCTTGGCTCCCGGCGCAACGTCATCCAAGCGGCCACGACTGCCATCACGGTGACGTACACCCCAACGCCCGGCTGGTATCCATGACCGTACTTGCGGACTAGCCAAGGTAGAAACCACGCGAACACAGTCGCGCAAAGCAGAGCGAGGGGCCACCGATTCCCGCGAATCCATGACAATGCAGACGGGCTTGAGTTGGTAGGTCCTTGCTTCCAGATTGCGACACGGCGATTCACTCAGTAAACCTTGAGAGGGATTCGGGCGCGCCAATTCTAGTCTCACCGACCTCGGTGGAGCAAGTCGCCGACGACGATCCGCAAATGGGTGCAAACGGCACCGAGCCAGGCTCCCTATCCCCGCTATCGGGCAATCGTGGATACGTTTCACCGACTCAACCGCAAACGACCCGCTACCTCAGCAGCCGCATACACAACACCCATGAATGTCCCGGCCACGAGCCACCTCCTAGCTGACACTCCAGCCGATTCGGGGGGTTACCTCATCGGCGATTACGGTGCACATACTATGCCGTCATTTTCGCCACAGAAAGCAGCGGGAAAGGCGGCTACGTTTCATTTGGTGGTGAATCCGCAAAAGCGCGCCTGAATTATTGAAAACAAACAATCGGGCACCCGCTTACCCGGAATGTCCCGGTGAATCGATTTTTCGATATTCTTTCTTCGGCCCGGCCCGAGAAATCGAAGCGCGCGACAGGAAAATCCCAAAATAGAGTATCCTTGGCGCCTTGCGATGCCGACTAAACACATCTTCGCGCTTGGTGCGGTCTTTGCGCTGGCGCTTGCTGCGGGAGCCGCGGTCGAGCGAGATGCGCAAGCGTCGTCAGCGCGCGAGGCGAAACAACAGAGCGCGCAGAATTCGATGGCCCTTCAAGCTGCGGCCAGAGGCCAACGTGCGCCGAGCAGTTTGCGGAGCGAGACGCGGCTGATTACGGTGGATGTGTCGGTGCGGGATAAGCATGGCGAGGCGGTGCGCGGGCTGAAGGCGTCGGATTTTAAAATTTTTGATGATGGGCACGGGCCGCAGCAGATTGCCGGATTCGAGTTCATCCAGCCGGCGGCGATTGCCACACCTGCTTTCGCGACGCCGGCTGCGCCGCAACCGGCGACAGGGCCGCAGCGCGTGGCCACCAAAGCGACTCAGAAATCCTCCGCGAAAGCTGCAACGCCGCTGCCCGTTTATTCCAATCAGGCGTTCGCGAATCTGGCGGTGCCGCCGACGGCGATTTTGCTGGATCCCGGCAACATTGCGTTTGAGGACCACGTGACGGCGCGATTGCAGGCGCTGAAGCTGGTGGACAAATTGCCGGCGCAAACGCCCGTTGCCATTTTCCTGCTGGCGGGCGGTTTGGCGGTGGTGCAGAACTTCACGACCGATCGGGCGATTTTGCGTACGGCGGTGAACCGGTCGATGATCCCATCGGATAAGGTGAAAAATCCGGAAAGCGATCCGGACAACAAATTCACATCCACCAATACGGGAGCGCAGGCCGAACAGGCGTTCCAGAAGCTGGAATACGAAGAGCAGACCACGGTGATCGCCGACGAAACGTCGGACGCGATGCGGGCGATTGCCAAGGATCTTTCCGGCTATCCGGGACAAAAGAATCTGGTGTGGATTTCGGAGGCGTTTCCGCAGTGGATTTTGCCGGGGTCGGGATTCGGGCCGCATTCGGTGGAGGCGGGCGACAGCTCGTCACTGGCGAATCCTTTCCGGCAAACCTTTGAGGCAAGCGCGAATTACGGCGACAAGCTGAAAGGGGACGCGCAGGCGCTGGTGG
>Ga0307373_10011525_pt1 | contig 12791 bp, 15 predicted proteins | sample OX2MG_FD_202534 | JGI IMG/M metagenome (GOLD analysis project Ga0307373, IMG submission 202534) | Soil microbial communities from Risofladan, Vaasa, Finland - OX-2 | ecosystem: Environmental > Terrestrial > Soil > Coastal area > Acid sulfate soil | place: Finland: Risofladan, Vaasa | collected... | reverse complement strand
TTTCTGCTCGTTATTGACGATCTGACGATCTGACGATCTGACGGTCGGCGGCCACGACCATCCTGTGCTGATTGTCGACATTGCGGATGAGCCCGGTCGTCAATTCCGGGCAGTTCCCGAGCTCGTGCTGGTCATTGAGCATTACCTATCCGCCGGCGATGTCGGTTTCGCGGACTTCGCCGAGTCGGCCGATCCAGACGGGATTGTCCGCGGCTCCTGAGCCTGCCGGGTGGCATTGAACGTGGCGGCGAAATAGCCGTGTCGGCCGGCGGCGCGCGGCTGCGGCCCGCCGCAGTGTGCTGGCGTGCGTGCGTCCCGCTACCTGGCGATCATGACCTCGGTGGCCTTGATGACCACCTTGACCCGGTCGCCTTCCCTGAGGTTCAGGTGCTCGCGGGATGAGTCGGTGATCACCGCGGCGATTGTGCCCGCGTCGACGTTCACGACGATCTCGGCCATGACCGCGCCGGTCTTGATGCTCTGCACGGTGCCGGTCAGCTGATTGCGCGCGCTTGTCTCCATGCTGCCTGCTCTCTGTAGTCTCCTCACCTGGCTGCGGAAAACGCTGTGGCGCGCGGGCTGTCAGGCGTCAGTCGCGGGCGTTCAGCGATGGCCTTCCAGCCTCATTGCCGTGCGGCATGGACCGTCCCGGACACTTGCCAGCACTTGACCGCGTTTGTTCCGACGTGTTAAGTGTCACTACGCACGCCGGGGTTGCGCATCAGGTCCAGCTTGACGACGTCGGTGAGATCTCGTTGACGTGTGGGATCTGCGGCGAAGGAGCAGCCGGCATGTATCTCGGTGGTCATCTGGGGCATCTGACGTATTCCACCCTCGTTCATCCAGGTGACACCTGGGAGGAGATGTGGGCGAGCCTGATCCGGTACGCCCCGGCCGTCAAGCGGAACGTGGCACCCGACACAGCCTTCGGTATCTCTCTGCGGCTCTCGGGCGCATCGGCGTCGACGCTGGTCAATAGCGCAGAGCACAGGTCTCAGCTCAAGGAATTCCTTGCCGAGGAGAACCTGTACGTATACACCGTGAACGCCTTTCCCCATGGCCCCTTCAAAGGCCAGAGCGTGATGGAGCAGGTGTACGAGCCCGACTGGACGACGGGGGAGCGGACCGGCTACACGACTGCGGTTGCTGATGTCCTCGCTGACATCTCCGCTCCGGATATCGCGCCGACGATCCAGACCGCGCCGCTGGCGTTCCGGCCCAAGGTCTCCGGGCCGAGCTACGTTGCCATGTTCACGCAGAACCTCTTCCGGGCGGTAGCGCACCTGATCGACCTGGAACGACGCACGGGCCGGAGAGTCAAGCTAGCGCTTGAGCCGGAGCCGTTCTGCTTTCTGGAGACGACGGAGGAGACCGTCGCCTATTTCGAGCGATACGTGTATTCCACCGAGGGAACGACCGCGCTCGCCGTGATGACCGGCCTGCCCGCTTCTGAGGTCCAGGGACTGGTCCGGCGTCACCTCGGCGTCGTGTTCGACATCTGCCATCAGTCCGTGGAGTTCGAGGACATCCCCGCCTCCCTGCGACTGCTGGTAGGCGCAGGCATTCCCATTTTCAAGCTTCAGGAGGCTGCCGCGCTCTGGGTCCCCGAGGTGACCGCCGAATCCGTCGCCGAGCTTGAGAAGTTCACCGAGACGATCTACCTGAGCCAGACGACCGAGCGGCTGGACGGAAAACTCACCCGCTTTCTCAACCTCAGCGACGCGATTGAAGCGTGGAACGCGGCGCCCGGCGGTTCCCGGGAATGGCGGACGCACTTCCACGTGCCAGTATTCCTGGACAACCTTGGCCCGTTCGGAACGACGCGGTTCGGCATCGAGCATGCGCTGCGGATGCACGCGGCAACGCCGCTGTCCGATCATCTGGAGATCGAGACCTACACGTGGGACGTGCTTCCTGCGCGGCTGAAGACCGGGGACATCACCGAGTACGTGTCCCGCGAGATCGAGTGGGTGCGCGGCGAGCTGCAAGCGGCAGTGGTCGCTGCCGCATAGCCAGTCGCAGCCTCATATCCATACGTGCCGCGGCCCGGATCTAGCCCAGCCGCGGGATGATGCGCTTCGCGGGGGAATGGTCATGATCTAGATCTCGCCGGGTGGAAGGACCGGGCGCTTACTGGCCATGGATGTCTGCTATAGATCGGGGTGAGAATTGTGGTCGTGGGCGATTCTGAGGGCGCTGCCCCCGCCGACTTCGGGGGCAACCTCGGAACTCGATTGCGAGAGGCACGCTTGCGGGCTGGGCTGACGCTGCGGGAAGTGGCTCGGCAGCTCGGGGTTTCCGCTTCCTTCGTGTCTCAGCTGGAGAACGGGAAGTCGCAGCCTTCCGTGGTGACGCTCTACTCGCTGACCCAGCTGCTCGGGGTATCTATTGACCGGATGTTCGAGCAGGACAGAGAGCTAAAGGAGCTGCACCCAACGACCGCGCGGCCCGGGCCCGAGCGCACCAGCAGCCCCGCGGCGCGCGCCTGGCTGGACGTCATTCCGCCGGACGGCCAGCCGATCAGCCGGTCCGACCTCGGTTCCCCCGCGGATGTCTGGCCGCAGCAGGACTCCTCGCCGCGGTGGGCGCTCACGCAACCGGGGGGACGCGCGCGGCTCGTGATGGAGAGCGGGGTTATCTGGGAGCAGCTCGCTCCCAACGCCGGCCGGTATCTCGACTTCATCGAGATCATCTATCCGCCGGGCAGCAGCTCGGCGAACGACGACCACATGCTCCGGCATTCGGGCTTTGAGTGCGGTTACCTGCTGGAAGGTGAGCTGGAGGTCACCAGCGGCTTCGAGGTGTTCACAGTCCGGGCCGGCGATGCGATCGGGATGGACTCCTCCGTACCGCATCTGCTCAAGAACCGCACACCAGTTCCCGCGCGCGGGATCTGGTGTGTTCACCACGAGCACCCAGGGCAGTCGAGTACTTAAGTTCCCCTTGGCATCGTTGATGCAAAGGCCAGCCATGCTAGCCATGATCACCACAACCGAAGTCTCCACGGTTTGAGGGGAACCCCGGTCCGTGGGCCTCACCGGCCGCGATGAGAGTGCCGTTCAGGCCAGTCTGGGGTGCGGGGATTGCGTGCGGCAGAGCGAACGCGAAGTGCCAGTGGCCGCGCCCGGCGATCTGTGGCTGGCGGCGAACTGGATCAGGTTGCATATCGACGAGATCGGCCGTTTGGCTAGGCCTAGCGCCGTCGCAGCCACGCCAGCAGGCCGCCCGACGGGCGATCTTGGACGTTGTCGCAGGCGCACCGCTGTGACTGAGGCACTCCCGCCAGTACCTGTTCGACGTGCATTCCGCAGCCTCGGTACGTGGCCTTGCGGCACGTCTGGCAGGTAACGCGATGGCACATAACAAGTTCCTTCCGTGGTAGACAACTGCTGCTTACTATACCCCGAGGGGTATAGTAAGGGACGGGATCATGGCGGATGGCCGACGCTGCCCGGCCACGTCGCTTGGAAGGTGTCCCCTTCGCGGCCCGATACCGGGCAGCCGCGTCGCACCGCTATGACTCGCACGCGCCCGCAGCGTACGCATACCCCTGTGGGTATAGTTAAGATTCCATCGCTCGTTGACGGGCCATGCGAGAGGGGCCAGGTGGACAGCCAGGAATGGGACCAGCGGTACGCGGGCCGTGGGCTGGTGTGGACGGCGGAGCCGAACCGGTTCGTGGTGGCCGAGTTGCAGAATCTCGCGCCAGGACGGGCGCTGGATGTTGGTGCTGGTGAAGGGCGCAACGCGGTATGGCTTGCCAGCCGGGGCTGGCAGGTGACCGCGGTGGACTTCTCGGCCGTCGGGCTGGACAAGGGCCGGCGCCTAGCCGAGGACCAGGGCGTGGCCGTCGAGTGGGTGTGCGCTGACGTCCGTGGCTATCAGCCCGAGCCCGCTTCATTCCAGCTTGTGCTCGTCGCCTACCTGCAGCTTCGCGACACTGAGCTTGACGGGGTACTGCGCCGGGCCGTGACGGCGCTCGCGCCCGGGGGCGTTCTGCTGGTGGTGGGGCACGACGTCACGAACCTGACTGAGGGCACCGGCGGCCCGCAGGACCCGGCTGTGCTGCATACCCCGGAGTCGGTCGCGCGGTCGCTCAGAGACCTGACCGTGGTGCGGGCTGAACGCGTCCGGCGTCCGGTCGCGGGCAGCCCGCGCGACGCGGTGGACACTCTAGTCCGCGCGATCCGCCCGGTGGCCGTCGGTCAGTGAGTCCAGGGCGGCCCGCAGCCGGCGGGCCGCCTCGTCGGCGACTGGCTGGAGCGCCGGCTCGCCCGCGACCGCGATCATGGTCTGCGGGTCGAGGGCCTCGATGACGGTCTGGCCGGCGTCGGCGCGGATGACTACGTTGCACGGGAGCAGGAGCCCGATGCTCCGGTCCACGGACAGAGCCCTGTGCGCGAGCGGCGGGTTACAGGCGCCAAGGATCAGATAGGGCTCCATGTCCTCGCCGAGCTTGTCACGCAGGGTGGCCTGCACGTCAATCTCGGTCAGCACGCCGAAGCCCTGCGCCTGCAGTGCCTCGCGGAGGCTCGCAACAGCCTCGGCGAACGGCAGCGCGGTTCGGATAGAGAAGCCGTAATCCAACTGTCGCTCCCTTGGGTCAGGCGAGGCTGAGGAACAGCTTCTCCATCTGCTCCTCGGTCACGGGTGCGTCGCCGTCTCCGGTCAGGCACTGGCGCAGCCCGCTGGCCACGATCTTGAACCCGGCCCGGTCCAGGGCGCGGGACACGGCCGCGAGCTGGGTGACCACCTCCTGGCAGTCCCGCCCATTCTCGATCATCGCGATGACCCCGGCCAGCTGACCGTGCGCCCGCCGCAGCCGGTTGAGCACAAGGCCCGCAGCCTGCTCGTCGATTTTCACCAGCGCTACCCTTCCGTGTCTGAACTCAGAATACCCGATGGGGTATAGCTAGGCGGTCCGGACGCCCGGTCGAGCCATGCAGCAGCGACCCGCCGGAGAAGACCGCGACCGGCTGTCCCGCGGCCTCGAGTGCGTATGACAGGTGGGTGAAGGTCTGGTGGTCTCGGCCCGGTTCCGGTCCGCTGGCTATGCCCGGTACACCACGTTCCACCCCACGTTCCTGCATGAGCTGGTCTTCGATCTGGCGCTCGCCGCGTTCTTGGTGTGGCTGGGGCGCGGCGTCCGAGGTCGACTGCCGGCCGGCTGCGGATCGGCTCATGGGCAACGACGGCCAGCACGTTCGCGAACGAGACACAGTGGTCACGCTCCAGCACCACGATCTCGGCTGACTCATCGAGCCGCCGCCGCCGCGCACCCGTCGAGGCACCCGCCGCGACTCCCCCCACGACCACGGTCTTCATCGCCAGGCCCCCGCCGCCAGCACATCAGCCTGATGATCCGCGCGCGCAGGCGCCCGCGCATCAACTCCGCGCGGATGAAGCCGCGTGCGATCAGCCTTCACCTCCGGCGCGTGCGCCCACCGGTGAGGATGAAGCGCGAGCCAGGAACCGGAGCCTGGCGGCCCGCGCGTCCCAGGAGTAGCGGACCACCGTGCCCGCGATGACGTCATGCAGCGCCCGGCGCCGGCGGCCCAGCAGGATCCCGGTGAATCCGACGCCGAAAATCAGGAAGCTCAGCGGGAGTGCCAGCGTGCGCACCACCGCCCGCCGCGCGCCGGCGTCGGCGCCGTCGGACCGCACGACCCGCACCCCGAGCAACGCCATGCCCAAGGTCGTGCCGCTTGCTGCCCAGGAGTAGGCGAAGTAGATGAACAGCCAGGCTACGTAGGCAAGGCCGGCCCAGGTGTCGTCCCGGTTCCAGTTGATCGACTTGCCGGTCACGACGCTGACTGCGAAGGAGATGGCGGCCAGGGCGAGCATGAACACCACCGTGCTGGCGGTCGCGTCCACGACATAGGCGGCGAACCGCGAGGCGAAACCCGCGTAACGCCCCTGGAGGCTCTCCAGGCCGGCGGCCGGGACCCGCACAGCGGCGGCGTCGCCCTCGTGCCCGGCCATGACCGCGCCGCGGTCTGCGGACCCGTCGGAGGGGCCGGGCGGCGCGCTGGTGTACGGGTTCCGGCGTGCGCGGCCTACCCAGCGAGCCATGAACTCGTCGAGTCCAACGGCCTGGCTCCGGACTACGTCGAGCGCGTTGCTCGCGACCCCGCCGGAGGACCGTGCGATGACCGCACCGAGATCGGTCTGCGCGATCAGGTCATCCATGTCTACCCGGGCAAGGATGGGGTCCAGGTCCACCCGGGCGAGCAAGCGGTCCACGTCGACCCGGTCCAGCAGCCTGTCCACATCGGTCCGGTCCAGCAGCGCGTCCACATCTACCCGATCCAGGAGAGCGTTCACATCCAGCGCCGAGACGACAAGATCGACAACACGCTCCGCCACGAGCTGGGCCAGCGCCTCCGCCGGCGGGGCCAGCCGGTCCCCGACTGACCGGAGTCGCGCAAGCGGGTCCACAAGGCCAGTATCGTGACGCCACTGTGGGCCGCCTCACCCGCTAGGAGTGACGTCGGTGACTGCGAGGCGCTTAGGGTTAAGGGTATGAGTACGCATGCACCGTTCACCCTCGACGAGGCCCGCGCCGCGGGTGAGCGGATTGGCATCGACTGGGGCGCTTCGCCGTTCGGTCTCGAGCAGTTCCGGATGGGGATGGACGTCGAGCTTGAGCACGGCACTAGCGATCCGGCCACGAATGTCACCGATGACGACATCACTATGACGGCGAAGATCGCGCGGGCCCACCTCAACGAACTCCCGGACTACTACACCCGGCTCGCGAAGATGGAAGCCGAGGCCAGGGCGAACAGGGACGCGCCGGGTCAGTAAGCGATTGCGGCTCAACCAGCACGGCATGCCGCAGGCGACACCTGCGGCCAGGTATCCGCGCCCTCAGCGCGGCGCGGTGAGCACGGCGAGTCATCTCACTGACGTCACCGCACCGATCGGGGGTAGGCGACACATGGCAAAGAAGAAGGATAGGAAGAACAAGCCGAAGCGGTACGACGCGGAGATCCAGGGACCGGCGGCCGCAGCGGGGCAGGAGACCGACGCTGGCTCCTCCCCGAAGATGAAGCGCAAGGCGTACGAGCGGGAGATGAGAATCCTGCACGGGGAGCTCGTGGCGATGCAGGAGTGGGTCAAGGCCTCGGGAGTCAAGATCTGCATCGTGTTCGAGGGCCGGGATACCGCCGGGAAGGGAGGAACGATCAGGCGGCTCACCGAGCGGGTAAGCCCGCGCGTGTTCCGGGTGGTTGCTCTGTCCGCCCCCACCGAGCGCGAGAAGTCGCAGATGTACATACAGCGGTACCTCTCGCACTTCCCGGCCGCCGGCGAGGTCGTGATCTTCGACCGCAGCTGGTACAACCGGGCGGGCGTGGAGCGGGTGATGGGCTTTTGCAGGCCGGAGGAGACCGAGCGGTTCCTTGAGCTCACGCCCGGGGTCGAGAAGGCCATGACCGATTCCGGGATCCTGCTGCTGAAGTACTGGCTCGAGGTCAGCCCCGACGAGCAGACCCGCCGCCTGGAGAGCCGCATCAACGACCCGCGGAAGATCTGGAAGCTATCAGACCTGGACCTGAAGTCCTACAGCCGCTGGTACGACTACTCCCGAGCCAGGGATGCGATGTTCGCCGCGACCGACACCGCATGGGCACCGTGGTACATCGCGCACACAGACGACAAGAAGCGCGGCCGGCTCAACATCATCAGCCACCTGCTCAGCCAGGTCCCCTACGATCCGCTCGCCCCGTCGGACGTCACGCTGCCTAAGCGGCAGCGGGCCGGCGGCTACGTCGAGCCGGACCTGCCGCTGCGGTACATCCCGACGCCGTTCTAGACGGGAGGATTTAGCGGCACGGGCGGCGGCCACGCTTGCCGACGGGCAAGAGCGGCCGGACTATCGCCGAGCGAGATGCCGGCCAAGGGGTGTCAGCGCGTCCGCGCCCTGCTCGAGTGGGGATGAGCGATCTGGACCGCTCCCACATCCCTCGCCTGGGCCGTAAGCCTTTGGCTACGCCACCGCAGTCCGGGCGACCACGCTCCGGTCATCTTACCGGCCCGCTACAGGGCGTAGCGCGATGGCCTCCTGGGTGCCGGGGAGGAGTTCGGCGAGAAGGGAGCGGACGCGGGTGTCGATGTCGTCGCGGATGCGCCGCACGGTGGTGGTGTCCTTGCCGGCGGGATCGTCGAGTTCCCAGTCGAGGTAGCGCTTGCCGGGAAAGAAGGGGCATGCGTCGCCGCAGCCCATGGTGATGACCACGTCGCTGGCCTGCACCGCTTCGGTGGTCAGCGGCTTGGGGAACTCCCGGGACAGGTCGAGGCCGAGTTCGGCCATGACCTCGGCGACGGCGGGGTTGATGCTGTCGGCCGGTGCGGACCCGGCGGAGCGGACGGCGACGCGGCCGGCCGCGTAGTGATGGAGCAGGGAGGCGGCCATCTGGGAGCGGCCGGCGTTGTGGACGCAGACAAACAGGACCTCGGGGCGGGCGGTCACGGGGACTGCTTCCCGTGCGTGGCCGGTTCGTGCGGGTTGGCCGCCGTGCTCGGCCGGCCAGGTCAGCCTGCGGTGCAGCCACAGCGCGACGTAGACAAGCCCGACCAGCACCGGCACCTCGATCAGCGGGCCGACCACGCCGGCCAGGGCCTGCCCCGAGGTGGCACCGAACACGCCGATCGCCACCGCGATGGCGAGCTCGAAGTCGTTGCTGGCCGCCGAGAACGCCAGCGCCGCGGTGCGCGGGTAGGTCAGGTGCAGCCGGCGGGCGATCGCGAACGCGCCGGACCACATGACCGCGAAGTAGGCGAGCAGCGGCAGCGCGATCCGTGCCACATCCAGCGGCTGGGAGGTGATCGTCTTGCCCTGCAGAGCGAACAGGACGACGACGGTGAACAGCAGGCCGTACAGGGCTATTGGCGCGATGCGGGGCAGCAGCTTCGTCTCGTACCATTCCTGGCCGCGGGCCCGCTCACCCAGGGTGCGGGTGAGGTACCCGGCGACCAGCGGGATGCCGAGGAAGATCGCCACGGTGACGGCGATCTCGGCCATCGACACATGCAGGCTCTGGGCGGGCAAACCCAGCCAGCCCGGCAGCACGTTGAGGTAGAACACCCCTAGCAGGGCGTAGGCCAGGACCTGGAACACCGCGTTGAGCGCGACCAGCACCGCCGCCATCTCCCGGTCGCCGCAGGCCAGGTCGTTCCAGATCAGCACCATGGCGATGCACCGCGCCAGCCCCACCAGGATCACGCCAGTGCGGTAGGCCGGCTGGTCGGGCAGCAGCAGCCAGGCCAGCGCGAACATCACCGCCGGGCCGATCACCCAGTTCAGCGTCAGGGACGCAGCCATCATCCGCCGGTCCGCGGTGATCAGGCCCACCTCCCGGTAGCGGACCTTGGCCAGCACCGGGTACATCATCAGCAGCAGCCCGACTGCAATCGGCAGGCTGGTGCCGTGGATCGCCACCTTGTTCAGCGCGCCGCCGAGGCCCGGGATCAGCCGGCCCAGGACCAGCCCGGCGACCATCGCCGCCCCGATCCACACCGGCAGGAACCGGTCCACCGCCGACAGCCGCGTGACCACCGGGCTGCCGCCTGCCGGGGCGGCGGGCAGGCCGTTATGCGGGGTGCTCATCTGCTTAAGACCTTCCTCGTCGCTGAACTGGGCGAGACTGCTGCCCTGCCGCTGCATCGCGGGCTTGCTGGCACAGGCCGCAGCGAATGATCCGCGCCGGCGGCTCCACGGCCGCTGTGCGGTTGATGATTGCGGTGCGGGTCAGCCAGCGGACCGCGACGTAGGCGTGGTCGTGGCACACCGCCCGCACCGCAATCGACGCAGATCGCGACCGCCTCGGCGGGGTGACCCAGCCCGGCGCAGTCGAAGCAGTGCACCGGCCTGGCACCTCCCGGCGGTCGGCGCAGCGGATGGCGCTCATGCACACGGCCTCCGCAGCTGGGCGGCCTCACTTGCCCGATCGGCGAGGGCGGCGTAGTGCCCGGCGAGCGCGGTCAGCGCCTCCGGCCGCAGCCGGTAATAGGTGTACCGCCCGGCAGGCTGCGCCTCGATCAGCCCGGCATCGCGCAGCACCCGCAGGTGGTTGGCGATGTTGGTCTGCCTGGCACCGGTCAGCTCCACCAGGTGGCACGGGCACAGCTGCTCGCCGGCGAGCAGCTCGACAATGCGCGCCCGCAGCGGGTCAGCCAGCGCCCGCAGCAACTCATCAGTCACCACTGAAGTCAGCACACACTGATTCAACCGCGGTCACCCGCGCGGAGGCAAGAGAACAGAAGGTGAACACAGTGCGGCAATGTCCGTGCGGCCGGCGTAGCCGAGCTGCACCAGGTCGTGGTTGAGCTGGGACACGTCCTGGCCCCTCATGGCTGGCCGAAACCAGGGCTGTCGCGGGCCGCGTCCGCGGCCGGGGGCCGTGCTCCTGGCGTTCCGGCGGGTGCCCGGGCCGATGTTGCCGGCATGGATTCGAGGGCCTGGACGGCGATCGCCCGCTGGCCGCCGGCGACCGCGTGACCGGTGACGGTCCACCTGCCGCTGGCCAGGGCGTATCTCAGGAGGTTCGCCTCCAGCTTAGCGGTCGGCGTGCGGGCGATCCTGGTCCAGCCGGTACCGGCGGTGCTGGAGTACCGGGTCCAGGTCCTGCTGTCGTAGTAGATGAAGCCCCTGGTCAGGGTGCCGTTCGCGATGGTCTGCCAGGCCGCGGTGTCGGCGCTTCCGGGGCCGGTCAGCCGCTGCCTCTCGGCCGCGCGGTGGACCCACAGGTCACTGGTGTAAGCGCGGCCGTTCAGCGAGCCGGCCGCGTGGCTGTATTCGACGGCGTCGCCGACCTTGTCGAGTGCCCCGATCGAATTGATCAGCCGGTGCTGGCGGTAACGGCAAACGCGGGTCTCCCGTGCGAGCCGTTGGCTGCTGGCGCCTGGTCGCCGCTGGTCCAGGACAGCGCCGGGCCGGCCAGCAGGGCACCTGCCGCCGAGGCGGCCGCGACTCCGGTCCACCAGCTGGCCCGGCGGCCGCGCAGGCTCAGCGGCCCGGGCCGCTCCCGGGCGGCCCGGTGCGAAGAGCGCCGGCCAGCGGGAACGGCGAGGATCTCGCTGAGGAACCGTGCCTGCGCCGCCGGGCTCACGACCTCATGAGTCCGGTCGAGAATGGCCGGGCGGGCGGCGGCCAGCCGTTCTAGTTCAGTTTCAGGGTGCATTACAGGGCCTTTCTAATCTGGTGAGACGAAGCCCGTCATGTCGCGTGGCCCGGACGGCGCGGAGCTGGCATCGATGACTTCCCGGCGTCCTGGACGGCCAGTTCGGCGGCCAGGCGCTGCCGTGCCCGGTGCAGGCGGGTCAGGCAGGCCGCCTTGGTGATCCCGAGCACCTCGGCGCCCGCTGCGGGCGAGAGCCCGTCCCAGGCGGCCGTGATCAGCACCTCCTCCTGCTGGCCGAGCTGGGACAAGGCGATCAGGGCAGCGTCCCGCCCGGCTGCCTGATCCGCGGGACCGGCTGGCCCGCCGATCCCGGTGCCGGTGCCGGCCGGCCGGACCCTGAGCGCACCTTGCCGGGCGCTGGCCGGCTATCACCTTCCTGGCGACGCCGAGCAGCCACGCGGCTGGATCGGCGGGAAGTTCGCCGAATCTCCGCCAGGCGATCAGGAACGTCTCGGCCGCCACGTCGCTGGCCTGCTCGGGTCCGACCCGGGCCAGTGCGTAACGCAGCACCGGCCTGAAGTGGCGGTCGTAGACCGCCACGAACCGCCGCTCACCGTCCTCCGTCATCCAAGCCCCCTCTCGCGTGCTTCATGACAGCAGGGACTTGGCCGGCCGGGCTCGCCGATTACATGTGCCAGCGGAATTCTGGGGCGGACCGGCTACGGGAAGATCCTGACCCGGCCCACGACGCCAAGCTAGTCATCCCGGGCCAATGGATACCGGGAACGCTGCCGCTGGCACCGGTCCGCAACCCGCGCGGCACCATGCCTTTGCGAAGGCGACGTCAAGGGATCCTGGCCAGCTTCCCGCCAATCCAGCTCAGCGCCTCGCCATCGGGCCCGCCAGCACCGCCGAAGCCGGGCAACTCCGGCGCCACCGCCACCTCCCGCGGTGACAATGCCTCCGCCCGCTGATCGCAGAGCGACCGGGAACGCCGAACGACCTGCTCCGGTCTCACCGGCCGAACAGCGGACCGCAGGGATCGGCTGGCGGCGATTCCTCGCGGCACCTGACCTGACGGCTGCGGCGGGCTGATGAGCTATGCAGCCAGTCCCTGAGCGGCTTGTTCCGGGCGGACCGCGTCAGGCTCGGGCGGCGCGCGAAGCCGCCGCTTTGCCGCCGCCTACACCCATAGGCGGCTTGTCGTGCCGGCCCGCAGAAACGGTGATTGCCCGCGGCCGTCCTGGCCCGGACCGTCAACGTGGCGAGGGCATTGCGCGCGCCGCGGGCTTGGTCTCGCCGATCACCAGCCGCAGCTACCATCGGCGGCCGGGCAGCGGCGCCCACGCCCGGCGCCCGGCCATGGCCCGAGCCGGGCGCGCGCGGCACGCCTGGCGGGAGCTTCGTACCTACCTCCTGCTCACCGCGACCGGCGCGGTCTGGCTGGTGACCGGGCCGAAGCGGAACGCGGCAGCCCAGGTACTGACGGCCGTCATCGTCATCGCGATCGTGCTCTGGGAGCTTGGCTCGTGGCTCAAGGCGTCGCGCGGCCGACCGGGCGCGGCGTGGCAGGAGATTCCCAGGATCCTGCTGCCCGCCATGCCGTCCCTGGCCTATCTCGCAAGCGGCTGGAGCTATACCAAGTGAGTGATCATGGCGTTCGGTGTC
>Ga0307373_10011524_pt1 | contig 12792 bp, 12 predicted proteins | sample OX2MG_FD_202534 | JGI IMG/M metagenome (GOLD analysis project Ga0307373, IMG submission 202534) | Soil microbial communities from Risofladan, Vaasa, Finland - OX-2 | ecosystem: Environmental > Terrestrial > Soil > Coastal area > Acid sulfate soil | place: Finland: Risofladan, Vaasa | collected... | reverse complement strand
TTCAAGACCTCGGAAGGCGGGCATCCGACTCGTTCAGGATTCGGGAATTCATGCAGTAATCCGTGCCCCAACGCGTCAAGCACGCGCTGTTCTTCCTTCGCGGAATATGGCTTGTCGCTCAGAGAAGCTCGCCTCGCATAAGATTAAATCCGAAACGGCTCGGAATCATATCTAACTTCATTTCTGGTCCTTCGTGCCTGCTTTTCGCTCGCGCAATGGCTCCGTCATCGCGCCGCGGGTTTTCTCTAATCCTCGGTGAAACCTCATCTTTGTTTGGTGCTCGCTCAAGCCCAGGCGCCCTGAAATTTCCTTCCATGAATAGCCATATTGCCGCGCGCTCCAAACCCGTCTTGTCCACTCATCCATGTAACCAATAATTTGCTTAACGGTAATCGTACGTTCGAGTTCCGAAACCCACTCAGTATCGCGTGCGCCTTCCAGTCGTTCAAGGTCCAGTGTTGACGACACCGGCTCAATTGTTTCCAGCCGCTTGTGCTCGCGTTTCAGGACCCGGTTAAAGCGGTGATGAAAGACACCTATGAGGTAGGACTGAAGATCAGCGATAGGAGGTCGTTGGCCACCTCGCTGGCGCGTCTTTGAAACTGAGCGAAGTACGCTTTCCCAAACATCCGCCGCTAAAGCAGTTTTGTCTGAGCTAGCAGATTTATCGCGTAATTCGTGCCGGGCATGAGCCAGGACACGAGGCCATGCTTCACGAGCGGCACCCAACAATTCTTCATCTATCGGGTATGGAGCTTTATCCTCTCCGTGCTTACTTCCCAGAATCACCCACTCGCCATACGGGTCCGGTTTGTACACGAGTCGCTCGTTTTGTGGCCCATTAGGCCGAACAACCCTGTAGAGGGTGCCATTGTGTTATATGCAGTGTCAACAGAACCAGGCAGATAATGCGCTCAGACCTTTTTCGATTTGTCCTGTTACTTTTTCCTCGTTGCATGTTCCCTAGTAAGTGAGGGCAGTTCTCGCGGACAAGCCGACACCGAAAGTGTTCGTTCACTCGCCCTGTCACGCATACGCGAGTCTTGGGCTGGCACAAGAAATTTCAGGAGTGCCATCATGAAGCAAACGTCCAAATGCAACTGCGCTGTTTGTAGCATCGAGCGGCTTCTCTTCGTATCCGTCGGCGAACCTTCCGGAACCGAGCGCTTCGTGAAACTGGCCGCCAACTCGGCAGTACTCACGACATTCACGAACGCGTCTGTGCTCATCCATCACCTGCACGCTCAGAAGGACGGTCACTATCGCCCGCCGTCAGTCAGCGAAGTGCTGGCCGCTCTGATCCAGGCAGGGCCAGCGACCGGTGACCCGGAGATGAGCCAGTCTGTTTTGGTTCTCGCCTTCATGCCGGCTATCCATCGCACCTATCGGGAGACCTGCGCGTGGTTTCAGGAGATTTCTACCGATGACATCGCGCAGCAGATACTTCTATTGTTTCTCGAACTCGCCGCTTCCGCGCCCCTTGGGCTATTGAACGGCCAACTGTCGTTCGCACTCGCGCGCAGCCTCCGGCGAAACACGCTTCGCTGGGCCAGGCGCCAACAATTGATGTTGATGGATCGGGAGCGTTTCGCCGAGGAGCGCGCAGTGCAAGACGAACCGCGCGAGAATGCTCACTTCGAATCCATCTCTCTTTTGCGCGACTTTCTTGACTATTCCGTGCGCATCGGAATTCTCTCGGGGTTCGAGCGCGATCTGTTCATCAAAGTGAAATTGGATGGATTTATCGCGAAAGAAGTCCTAGACCGCCACACCGTGCTATCGCCGAAAGCCGTACACCTACGGATACAAAGAATCATGAAGAGGCTGCAAGATGCAGCAGCATGGGAGTTTCCTTCTCGAAACGGCAATCCGACAACCCCTCTGAAATCACACGAGCCAGAAAAGAGGAAAAATCTTTCAAAAAATATGAGCACTTTTTCTTTGAGCACTTCCACCGATTTTTTGGCTATAGGTAATAGTAGAAGGCAACTCTCGCTGGAATCCTCGCCCTCGCGGCGCAAAACGAAAACGCAGCAGTTCTCCACAAAACTCACTGGAACTTGCTGATTCTCGCGACTCCACTGAAGGCGATCGGGCGAACTCGGGATACCTGGAGCGGCTTCGCGGCGGCTTGCCGCAAATTCATCCTCCGGCTCCTCACCCTCCCATTTCGCCCGGCTAAGCCGGCGAGAGCTTGCCTTCGAATCCCGATGCGCGCCCGTCTCGCATCATCCGAAAGGAACTCACCAGCCATGAAGCAATTCTTTCGCAGGAAATTCCGCCCGCGCTTGCCCGCCGTGGCGGGCTGGCTCCGACCCGCACTCCTCACATTCTCTTTCTCGCTGATTCTCGCCTCAGCGGCATTCGCTCAAGCGGCAGGTACTTCGCCTTGGGAGAACGCTGTGAACGTGCTGATGCAAGCATTCACGACCACCATCGCTCGCGGCCTCTCGCTCGTCTCGATTGTAGTCGCGGGTTTGACCTTCGCTTTTGGTGAAGGCGGATCGAAACGAATCCTTGCCGGAGTGCTCTTCGGCGTCGGCATGGCCATCGCCGCGGTCAATTTCATGGCTTGGCTGTTTCCATGATTTCGCTCTTCTCAAAATGACACCCAAACGCAGAATTAACACGGTCTATCGCACGCTTCATCGCCCACTCACGATTCTTGGAGTGGAGCGAAAGCTCTTCTTCTTCGCCATGTGCATGGGCGCAGCGACGTTCAACATGCTTTCGAGCTTGTTGGGCGGCTTTTTGATCTTCCTGCTTCTCTACTTCGCCGCTCGCTGGGCCACCAACACTGATCCGCAGATTCTTCGCTTCCTGCTGTCAGCAGCGAAATTCAAGTCGCAGTACGACCCGGCCAAGTTCAGCCCAATCACGATTCTCAGAAACTCGAATGCTTAACCTGAAAAAAGCCCTCAAGCCCTATACCGAAACTGGCGCACTCAATGAGCAGATCAACCTCTACGGTTTCATTGACCCGCACGCCTTTCTCACGAAATCCGGCGATATCGGCGTAATCCTTCAGGTTCACGGTGTCGATTACGAATGCCTGGATGGAAATTCGCTCGACGCCCTAACAAAGCGCCTCGAATCCGCCTTTCGCCTATTCGACAGCAACTTTCGCATCTACCAGTACCTCTTCAAGCGGAATCACGAATCGATCCCGCACAAGAAGTACGCGAATCCCATCGTCAACGCGGCCATCGAGAATCGCATCCGCTATTTTGAACAAAAAGCCGACACCCTCTATTCACTCCAAGTCTTCTATGTGGTCCTCTTCGAGGGCTTCCACCGCAAACAGGCGGTTCTGAGGTCACTGGCGGAATTTCACAAAAATCCCTGGAGGGCGTTCGCAGAAATTCGGGCCGCGCTTTCAGCGCGCAAGCAGGTCGCGTTGCTCGACACGGGACTGTCGAAGGCCCTCGCCACGCTCAATCAGAAGGTGAAGAGCTTCATTTTGCAGGTCAGCGACTTCGTACGGACTGAACTTCTACCGAAGCAGGAAGCATTTCGAGTCATGAAGCGAACGCTGAATTTCGCACCCCTGAAGCTCCAGCTTGCTCGGCTCAAGCACGATACGTTTCTCGACTACTATCTGTGCGAGTCGCACCTCGAATGCCATCGCGGGCATCTTCGGCTCGACGATTACTACGTCAAGGTCCTCACTCTCAAGGAGCCATCGGCACAGAGCTTCCCGATGATTTTCAAAAACCTCCTCGAAGTGCAGGCAAACTTCCACATCGTCACCGAATGGAAGAAGGAAGATTCAGGCAAGACCCGCAAGACGATCCAGTCGAAGCGCCGCCACTTTCACAACACCAAGCGGTCGCTCATGAGTCATCTGAACGTTTCCGACGCTCCGGCAACCGACGTGCTTGTGGACGATTCAAAAGAAGCCCAGGTCCGCGAGCTAGGCGAAAGCATCAAGGAGCTTGAAATCGAGGGCAACTATTTCGGCCATTTCTCGCTCAGCGTTGTCATCTACGACCTCGATCCGGTCAAGGTCGAAACCGCTTGCGCCGAATTCTACAAAGTCTTCAGCACGCATGACGCGCAGCTTTACGAAGAGAAATACAACCTGCTTAACGCATTCCTCGCAACGGTACCGGGCGGCTCCGCTTTCAATCTCCGTTCGATGTATCTTCTGAACACCAACTATGCCGACTACTCGTTTCTCTTCACCCTCCACTGTGGCGAGCCTGAGAACCCACATCTCCGGCAGGAGTATCTCGCGGTCCTCGAAACGAACCACAACACGCCCTACTTCCTGAACCTCCACCATCGGGATGTGGCCCACACAATGATTCTGGGCCGCACAGGATCGGGCAAATCGTTCCTCTTGAACTTCCTTATCACCAACATGCAGAAGTACGACCCGTACATCTTCATTTTCGACTTGGGCGGCAGCTTCGAGAGCCTCACGCGGCTCTTTGGCGGCACGTATGTCCGCGTCGGCCTTAATTCGTCCGGCTTCAAGATCAACCCGTTCTCGGTCCCACCGACGAAAGAGAATCTCGACTTCCTCGCGCTCTTTCTCAAAGTTCTGATTCAGGGCTCCTCGCCGCTGGAGCTGACGCCATCTGAAGAACGCGACCTTTATCACCAGATCGAGAATCTGTACGAAATCGAGCCAGCACTCCGGACGCTCACCGTCCTGTCGAATACTCTTGACCGCCGTCTCGCCGACCGCCTCGCCAAATGGACCACGGGCGGGCAGTTCGATTTCGTCTTCGACAACGCGGAAGACACGATCACCTTCTCCCGCTTCCAGTGCTTCGATTTTCAGGGGGTGAACCAATACCCGGAAGTGCTGGAGCCGTTGCTCTTCTACATCCTGCATCGCGCGAACGCCGTCATCTGCGATCCGATGATCAGCCACGTTTTCAAGGCGTTCTTCATTGACGAGGCGTGGCTGTTTCTGAAGAACCCGATCATCAAGAGCTACATCATCGAGGCGCTCAAGACTTGGCGGAAACAGAACGCCGCGCTGATTCTCTCGACGCAATCACTCGACGAGCTGCGAAAGTCAGAAATCCTCGACATCATCATCGAAAGCTGCCCGACGAAGATCTTCCTGGCCAACCCGGACATGGATCGGGACCTGTACCGCCGCCAGTTCAATCTCAACGAAAACGAAATCGAGCTCATCTCGACACTGAGGCCCAAGCAGCAACTTCTCATCAAGACGCCGGAACTCGCGAAGGTCGCCAATCTCGAAGTGGACGCGAAGAGCTACTGGCTCTACACGAACGATCCGTTTGATAACCGCAAAAGACGGGAAGCAATCGAGACGTACGGTTTTGAAAAGGGTTTGGAAGTGTTAGCGGAAGAAAAGCCATCCGGCTTCCTGCCAGCCTGTCTACCGAAGGCAGAACACGAAACGAAACTCCAATGATTCACAAGAGCCAATCAGGTTACTGAGCTAGCGCGAGGATGAGCTTCTTTGCGGGCATGTCAATCGTGACAACAAAGTTGGACAGCACATCGCTGCCGAGCTCGAGCGCAACAGGGAGACCGAACCCACCGCCCCGGTTAATGGGCGACTCACGGAGATCGTTGAGCACGAATTTTTGACCCCCCAGTTCCAGGGGAACGCCATCCCGAAAAACCTTGAATTTTCCAGTGCGTTCGACACGAGGCGAACCGTCGGCAAAGTCGGGGGAAATGAAGGACACATTATAGCCCGTATCCAAATACACGATCGCCTCGCGTCCGTTCACCTTGGCTCGCACATACAGAACATGCCCCTGACCCTTCGGCGAATCGAGAAGATCAACGGAGACGTAACGCCTGGAATCCAGTCGCTCCGGGAGGACGGACGGGGCCGCAGCAACTCTCCCCGATCGGTAATCCAAAGTCAGGCGACGATTCAGAAAGAAGTCGAGTCCTACAGTTCCGTCAAATGGTTCGGAGGAAAACATTCGCCAGTCGACGAGAGCTCCCTCGACGTTTTTAAAGGTTTCGCCCAGAACCGACATGGTTTCGATGCGAATAACATACGATTCACCACGATGACTGCCGTCAGGATTGAGTTCCTCTTCGCGCTCCAAAACGTGATGCGGAATCGAAGGACCACTGTTAGTGACGATGAACCCTCTGGCGGTTCCCGAATCGAGCAACAGATGGACGGTCACGCCAGAAACATTCACACCCACGACAGGGCAACCTAGCCCGGAGAGGGTCAACCGATAGATTTGCGTTTTCTGATAGCCGAGGTCCTGCGTCCACTGCGGGAACGATGTGGGCACCAGCGATCCCGAGGCCACGGATGCCTTGGTCATCTGAGCCGCTGCGGGAAGTGCGCCAGTTAACACCATCGCGATCGAGAACAAGGAGAATGAGACGAACAGTGGTCGGACAGCGAGACGGCATGTTGATGTTCCCTTGCACATAGCGGCTTGGGCAAGATTATAGCCGATTCCCGCGAACTTCGCGCAGACAATGGGCTACTCAGAAGCGATCCGCATCGTCGTGCAACACATTTACCTAAAGTCACACGAAACCGGAACTCAATTCTCTGAATAAGGAGCCTCCAGAAATGAATGGTACACGTAGGTCTCGCCAACCTCTTGTCTTCGCATTTCTCACCGCTATTGTTTTCGTCACGTTCGCCTTCGGCCAAGTCCCAGCACATGCTGCAACAGAAACCGCACGCGTGGTCAAGTACAGCCAGGACGATATCGTCATCGTCCACGCCAAGCTGCGGTATTCCACGCTCATCGTCTTGCCCAAAAACGAGGAGATCCTCGACTTCACCACGGGCGACAAGGACTTCTGGATCATCAATGGCGCGCACAACCTTTGCTATGTTCACCCCGCGAAGGCCGGGATTCGCAGCAACCTGAATCTCATCACCGCCAGCGGCCACGTCTATTCGTTCCTACTTGAGGAAATTAGCAACGAACCGAATCTCGAACCGGACTTGAAAATCTTCATCGAGCCGAAAGAGCAATCCGGCATCGGTACCGACGCTTTTGCCCGGAACTATGTGCCTGCCAGCGAAGCAGAAGCCTATCAGCGGGAAGTCCAGACCGTTCGGGACCAAGCGAATGCCCAGGTTCAAGCTGCCCAGGCGAGCGCCAAACAGCAGATTGAGAAGTTTCGGTCTCAATACGCGACGAAGCTTCAATTCGACTACCAGTTAGACCGCAAAGCGACCGGCGAGCAGTTCCTCGTCTCTGCGATCTTTCACGACGACCGCTTCACATACATCAAGTGCGCCGCTCCCGAGAAACCGGCGATTTACGAAATCAAAGACGGAAAGCCGAACCTCATCAATTTCGATTTGCAGAACGGTGTCTACATCATCCCGAAAATTATGGACGCCGGCTATCTGGCGATTGGCAAGAAGAAAGTCACTTTCACGCGGCACCAGCAGTAGACCGAGCGGCCAACCCGATTGCGACGAAAGAGAGAACTGACATGACCGAACAAACCACCGCGCCCGCCGCTGCCCCGATTCAAGACAAAGCACCGAAGCCCCCAGGCCTGATGCCCAAAAACATTCAAGCATGGGTCATGCTCGGCTTGGCCGTGCTGATGGTCGTCATCATGTGGATCACGGGCGGGAAGAAGGCTCAGCCCGCTGCGAAGTCGAATGTTTCGACATTCCAGCCCTCGGCGCAGCCTGAAGTAAACGAAGCGCAGATTGCAGCCCTTCAGAACCGGATTCAGGCGTTACAGCGCGAGCAGCAAACCGCCATCACACAGCAGAACAAATTCTTCGGCTCGCTCCAGTCCGGGCCGCAGCCCGCTGCTTCCGCTCAGGTCACAGGTGAGGCTCCTCAGCCATCACCGCCCGATCCAGTCCAGGAGGAAAAGAAGAGGCGAGCCTACGTGTCATTGTTCTCCTCAAACGTCGCCCTGAGCTACCGGAAGGAACTCGCACCGTCGCAGCAACCTTCACTCAACGCTCAGGCTCAAAACGAGGCACCGGGACTGCCCAATCTCCCATCGCAACCGCTCGACATGAACCAACTCGCTCAGATCTTCGCCCAGATACCACCTCAGCCGCCGTTGGCAGGAATCCCGAGAGCTGCCCTTCAGCCGCGCAATCAACAGCCGGGAAATACAACGCCAGAGAAGGAAGCAAAGCGGGCATCGGAAACTTCTTCCATTTCAAACTCGCTCGACAGAGCAAGCGGCAAGACGTATGTTCTCTTCGAGGGGACGATCCTCGAAACCGTTCTCTTGAATCGCCTCGACGGAGACTTTGCAGGTCCCATCCAATGCCTCGTTGCCAATGACATCTACTCGCATGACCGCCAGCACTTGCTCATCCCCTCAGGCACAAAGGTTCTGGGAGAAGCCAAGCGAGTGGACACACTCGGCCAGACACGACTCGCCGTCTCGTTTCACCGGCTCATCATGCCGGACGGCTACTCCGTCAGCCTCGACCAGTTCAAAGGGATGAACCAAATCGGCGACTCGGGTTTGCGCGACAAGGTGAACAACCATTATTTCAAAATCTTCGGCGCATCGCTCGCAGTTGGCGCAATCGGCGGCATCGCCGAGGCAGGCTCAGGCGGCGTTCTAACTCAATCCGGCACACAGAGCATTCAGCAAGGTGTGGGCGAGAGCATGGGTCAGACCTCGCAGCGCATCCTCGACAAGTTCCTGAACATTCTGCCAACCGTCACGATCCGCGAAGGCCACCGCGTGAAAATTTACCTCTCCAGCGACCTCGCGCTTCCCGATTACGCCAACCACCGAATGCCGTCAGACCTGTAAGAATTGCACCGGAATTTCGCATGGAATCCGTGGAGAGTGGTTCTCAACCTACTTTTGCAATCTCGGAAACAACCGCTTCCAGAAGCCTTTCTTACGCGGCAGCCGGGATTGAATGCACTCCCACACTTCGACTGGAGTTCCTTCGGCGGATATTTCGAGACCACGTGAATGCGAATACATTCGGAATGCGTCCGCAAGTGACATCGACTGATCGCACGGCGTGATTCGATCGATCTTGCCATGCACAGTCGACACCGATACTGCGGCTCCAGACGAATCCCAAAAAAGATATTCATCGTTCTCTATGTCGATTGCCTCCAGGTGGTAAAGGAGGCGGTCAGGCCTTTCAATCAAGAACATTGAACTATCGTCCTTTTCGAAGGCAAACAACGGACGGTTGAGTTCCATCAGCATAAGGCAACAGATTATTCCAGAAATCACGAATGGAGAACCAGCGATGAAGAACAAAGTTCTAGCAGTCTTGCTCCTCATGGGTTTGTGCGTCGGCACGGCCTCCGCTCAGTTCGGCTTTGGGATCGTCTACGACCCGACCAACTACGCCAATGCTGTGCTCCGTTACAGCCAACTCGTACAGCAACTCAATCAGCTCCGGCAAACCTACGCACAAATCCTGACCCAGTACAACCTGGCCCTTCGGATGGCCCAGAACATTCAAAATATGCCCGCACGCTACCGCGCTCAATTCTCCAATTGGCGGAACGTGGTTGCGCCCAACACATACGGCAACACGGGAATGTGGGTCAACGGCATGAACGCCGGGAGCGCCGGAGCGGTGAACGCAGGCTACCAGCAGGCGACCGTCCCGCTCCTCCAGTACAACAGCCAAGAATTGAATGGCATGACGCCGGACGAGCTCGACCGGGTGAAGTCGCAGTACGCCTCAGTCGAACTCGCCGATGGCGCGAACGTCACTTCAATGGCCACCATCGGCGCGATCCGCAACGACGCCCAGAACATCGAGAATCAGATGAACAACCTTGAACAGGACTCGCTCTCGAACAACCCAAACCTCAACACCGAAGTTTCTGTATTGAACAAGATCAACGCCACCAATGTCCTCACCCTTCGCACGGTCCAGGATTCGAACAAGCTGTTGCTGTCTTTGCTGGAGCAGAACGTGATCGCGGCAAAGCAACAGCGCGAAGCCACCGCCAACTCCATCAACGCTGAAATCGAGCGCCGCGCGACTCTCGCCGGCAACCTCGCCCAGGTCACCAGCACGCTCGGCAACTCGCTTCAGACCTACAGAATCCCGTAAGCCGCTAGCCCCTAAACGTCGAAGGAGCCGCCCATGCAGACTGACTTCCTGCAGTTCATCTATCAGGCCATTAACAACATGCTCACGCAGAACCTCGGCTTCTTCGACGCCATGGGCCAAAATCTCTTTCGCATGTTCGCCACCATCCTTGTCGCCTGGTACGGAATAAAGATGGCACTCGCCGCTGCGAGCGGCCACCATTCACTTCATTTCGAGAGCCTCGCGAGCCTCATCCTCACCATCAGCTTCGGCTTCGGCATGGTCAACTATTACAACCGGCCCATTCCCGGCATCGGCTCAAGCTTCCACAACCTCATCACCGACGAATCCCAATTCCTTGCCAACAAGATCACGCAGAATCAATTGCAGACTGTGATTGACGGGGTGAGCAGCTTCGAGGCTCGACTTGATTCGCCCACATTTGGCGACTTCCTCGGTACCGCGATCTACGTCATCATCATTATCCTGCTGGCGGCAGCGCAGGCCATCACTATCGTTGTCGTGGCCTTCGGTTTCATCGCCACAGCTGTCTGCGTTTTAGTAGGCCCTATCTTCATTCCCTTTTTCATCGTTCCGCAACTGGAATGGCTCTTCTGGGGATGGTTCAAGGCGTTCATCCAATATGCCTTCTACCAAGTCATCGCGGCAGCGGTCGTTTATATCATTGCTAACCTGCTTGTCGGGACGCTTCGCCTCCCGCCGTCCGGCACGCTCTCGACCGTGCAGCTCATGGCCTGGTTCCCCGTGCTGCTCATCACTTTTCTTGCCTCCATCTATGCACTGCTGAAAATCCCGGTCCTCACCAACCACATCTTCAGCGGCGCTTCCGGTGGCTCTTCCGGTGCTCTTCTCGGCTTTCTCGGCTCTCGCCTAAAAGCGTAAGACTGACGCAGCAAATCGCGACAATTTCGGGAGCAATTCTGCCATGAGCAACGATCTCAGTTTCCACGACGCAAAGCGGCTCTACCTGGAGCAATACGGAGACCCCATGGTGACAAACACCTACCTTAAGATTGCGCTCGTTCTTTTGGCGCTCGTGGCCCTAGGACTCGGCCTAATTGATCTGCGAACGATTCGCACCTTCCAGAACTTCCGCCCGCTGGTAATCCGCATTGACCAACTGGGCCGGGCCGAAGCAGTGAGCTACAGCAACTTCGAATACAAGCCCCAGGATGCTGAGGTTCGCTATTTTCTCTCGCAGTTCTGCCAGCTCTACTACGGGCGCAGCCGCTACACCATCAATGACGACTTCTCGAAGTCGCTGTATTTCCTCGACGGCAAGCTCGCCAGCGACATCATCGACGCGTACAAAAAGAGCGACATCATCAAGAGTTTCCTGACCGACCCGTCCAAGCCCGAGATCGACATCGAAGTGAAGAACGTCGCCATCGATGAGCTGCAAAAGCCGCCCTACCGAGCCCGCGTGGACTTCTACATGGTTTACTATTCGCCCGCCGACCACAGTGAGCTGAAGCGCACGCTCTACACCGCCAATTTCGTCTTCTTTTTCAGGACGCACGTGCCGAACGAACTCATTCCCATCAACCCGCTTGGCCTGACCATCACCTACTTCCGCGAAGACGAAGCCTTCAAGTAAACGCGTCACGAGATGCACTCTTTCGGAGGTTTACCTCATGGTTGCCAATACTCTTCTCATCGCTATTGCCATGATGCTGGCCATCGGCTTCGCGCTCATGGGCGAGCTTAGGTTCTTCATCCCGTTCAAGATTGTCATCTGGAGAGCCTACTCGACATACATTCTCGCCTACGTTGCTATCCTCTTTATCCACGTCTTTGCAGCGACCTTTGTTCTGAACCGCAAATTCTTTCTGAAGGACACAGGCCGAAAGCTCGCCCACTTGGACAAGCAATTCAACGTCGGGCAGAGCGACGTTTCCGCTGAAAATCTCGACCGAGAGTAAGACTCCATGTCCCGCTCCGACCAGCGTTCCAATTTCAGCGACCATCTCGACCCGAGACAGCACTCTCCCGAACCACCACGGAGAGACGAGCAAGAACAGGCGGTGTCTTCCCTTGACAGAGGTAACAGTTCAGAGGGGCTTTCTTCACCCTCTCATCAGAGAGAAAACGACACTCAACACAGACCTGCCAGTGAGCCTCGCACGCCGTACCGCGACCGCGAACACACCTACGCTCTTCGGGTGTCCGAGATTCGCACACTCGCCCAACTCGGAACTTTCCGCGCGGTAGACGCCGACGCTCTCGCTGAATTCGCCTACGACGGCAACCACGCTCGCATGGAGCAAGACCTGAAGAATCTGGCGCGGCATTCTCTCATCGCCCGGCGAATCATCGAAGGGCCTCAAGCGGACAAAATGCAAATCCTTACGCTGACCAAGGCGGGTCAGCGTTTCCTATCGCGGCAGAATCTCGTGCCGAAGAACCGGCCCATTTACCACGGTTTCGTGAAGCCCAAGGAAGCTCGCCACGATGCCAGCCTCTACCGGGTCTATCAGAAGGTCGCACGCAAGATCGAGCGCGATGGCGGCAAGAACCTTCGCGTGGCGCTCGATTTTGAATTGAAGAAGAACGTCTATCGTGAGCTCGCAAACCTTCCAGATGACAAAGACCATTCCGAGAGGAAATCCGACATCGCCCAAGCTCACGGTCTCCGCGTCGTGAACGGCAGGATCACCGTGCCCGACCTCCAACTCGAATACGAAACCCCCGAAGGCGACATGGCGCGCGTGAATATCGAGCTCGCCACGAAACATTACCGGCCTCGACAAATGGAAGCCAAAGCGCGCGCCGGATTCAGC
>Ga0307373_10011523_pt1 | contig 12792 bp, 11 predicted proteins | sample OX2MG_FD_202534 | JGI IMG/M metagenome (GOLD analysis project Ga0307373, IMG submission 202534) | Soil microbial communities from Risofladan, Vaasa, Finland - OX-2 | ecosystem: Environmental > Terrestrial > Soil > Coastal area > Acid sulfate soil | place: Finland: Risofladan, Vaasa | collected... | reverse complement strand
CGGGGAGAACTCGCAGATTTAAGGTGGGAATTCGTAAACCTCAAAACGAAAGTGGCCCACCTACCGGAAACTAAGACTGAAGAAGCACGTGATGTTCCCCTGTCGCCGCGTGCGCTTGACGCTCTGCTAGCACTTCCGCGCAGGATAGACGGAAGTGTTTTTGGGATTACTGATGTGAATATATCTCAAGAATTCGGAGATATCCGCAAAGAAGCGGGCTGCATAGGACTTACATTCCACGATCTACGTCATGAGGCTACCAGCCGTCTTTTTGAGCGTGGCTATGGTATTCATGAGGTCCGTGCAATAACAGGCCACAAGAATCTCGCGACGCTCTCGCGGTATACCCACATTCAAGCCGCTGACATTGCGAATAAAATGGCTCACGAAAAACGTTAACTAAGCATTATAGATTCCCCCGGCTAAAGCCGGGGTCCTTAACGTTACAGTTCCATACGGAACTGACCTGAATCCCGGCGCACTTGGTGTTCCACATACCGCTTGATGGTCGTTTCGTCTATCCCTACGCTGCTAACGAAGTAGCCCGGCGACCACACGATATTCTCCTTCCAGTACACCTTCTGCAACTATCCGAAGGTCTTCCTCATGTGCGACGACGACTGGCTTTTCGAGCCGCCCCATAACCGCCGCTAGGCTGTATCGTGGCAAAATTACCATCACCATGTGCAGATGATTTTAGTCAAAGCCAATCGCCTCAATCACCACGCTGGGCACACTACGCAGCAGCTTCGGCAATACTTTACGCAAATACGCACACACGCCAGGATTCAGTATCCGGCGGGGGTATTTGCACACCCACACCACGTGGTACTGCAACCGGTACACGCTATGACCGATCTTGACGACTTCCATTCCGTCACTATACCGCCGCCGGGCTCATTCATCCACGGGTAAACCCGTGGTGTTCTGTCTTCGACCGCATAAACAATCGAATTTACCCACTCACATAACCGTTAGAAGGTATACACAGCGTGCACTTAGCTGCAATTGCTGTGAGCTAAACCCCTCACGGCGCTTAGATCGTAGCAAGGGAGGCTATAACAACCCCCGCTCCGTGAAGCTCACGGCCTCCGCGCCGCCAATCACGAAGTGGTCGAGGGTGCGAATGTCCACGAGGGCCAGCGCATCCTTGAGGCGTTGCGTCAACCGGCGGTCGGCGTCGGAAGGTTCGGCAATCCCGCTTGGGTGATTGTGGGTGAAGATCACTGCGGCCGCGTTGTATTGAAGCGCCTGCTTCACGACTTCGCGCGGATGAACGGATGCCCCGTCGATTGTGCCGCGGAACAGTTCCTCAAACGCGATGACGCGGTGGCGATTGTCGAGATAGAGAACGCAGAATACCTCGTGCGGACGATCCGAGAGCCGGGTTGTGAGCCAGCGTTTGACCGTGACGGGATCGGTTAGCGGTTCGCCGCGCTCGACCCGCTCGCGCAGAATGGATTCCGCGAGAGTGATGATTTCCTCCGCCCTGGCTGGGCGATTTATCAAGTAATTCCCCTCCGCATCCCGGATGAAAAATTCGGTGGTATTCGATTTGGATTTCATGTGACGGCCTCCGTCTTAGTGAATGACGGGGCCGAAAGAGCCGGGGACCGACCAGTGTCACAGGCCGCGCAGCGCCGCAGGCTCGGCCTTGACACGATGAGGCCGGGACTCGGCTAGGAACCGGGACTATTCATTCACCGAGGAGGCCGGATGACAAAAGACCAGCGAAATTGACGGGGCGCGAGGGGTGCGCAAAAGTAAGTTCGCCCGGAGCGGAAGAATCGAAACTGACTAACGGCTGAAGCGGGGTGATGTGGTTGAGACCGTCACTGTATAGTGCGGCTCACCCGGAATCAGCATTTCGCACGAGCATTACTGAGTTAATGGTTCCAGACATTGCCGCCCATCATTTAGGTGCGTCGCCCGTATAGAAACGCGTGATCCCTACCCATCCGTTCGCTCATCTTGGCAACCATCGCCTCGTCCCCGCGCGAGACTGCCCAACCACCGCGCTTAAAGCCACCTCGCGTGCCCCCATCCGGACGGCCCAGCCCCTGCATGACGCCGTCAAGCGTCAGCTGACTCATCACGACTATCCTTCCCAAATATATCTCCCGTTCTTTCGGTCTCGGCAGCGCCACCAATACCGCTGTGAATGATGAAATCCACCTACTGCAACGAGACGTACTCTCCCAAATAGGAAAAGACGAATGTCTTCACGAAATGCACCCAGGAACTCTACTAGCGCTTTCAAACTTCCAAACACTAGGGGCCCTCCCTGCTAGTTCCTAGAACATCGCTCCCGCAACCGTTGCAAAGGTGCCAAGTAGTACGGCTACTGCCGTCCAACTTACAGCACGCCGGTTTAGCTTTGCGCTCAGGTGTATGTTGTCCATCGTTCCTCCTAGCCAAGCCATGTCTTGAGTGTGAATATCCCCGGAGTGGATTCCATCACCAGCCTCGATGGTTACCATCGAGGCCTTACGCCAACACCAAGCCGCCCATAAACCCGTTACTCCAGCAAGAAGTGCCAAAACCAAACTAAGCCAATGTAGGTACTTACTCACGCGATGGCCTGCTATCTACTTCCTTTTACCACGTATATTAGCGTCTCGCACCACAAGATAGTCACGCGCCCTCAAAGCGTGCGTCGATGCACCGAACGCGTCGTTTATCTTTGCGATAAATGAAGCGGCTATGTCTACCAGGTTATCTTGCAAATCAAATGTTGACGTCGATATAGGTAACTCAATCACGTTATCTGGGCACCAGTAATTATTCATTGCAATTCTGATTTCCACGCCTGATGGGCAATACAAGAACTCATTTTTGCCTCCAACGCCGGAGAGCGACACTAACAACTCGATTGGGCCGCGATAATTCATCACCCTATACAAGTTACTGGTAGCACACAAGAAGGCGTGAATTCTATCGATTAGAGACTCGCACCACAGGATATCATGTGAGTTCGAAACTAGCGGATATCTACCCCCGAATCGTTCGGCATAAAAGAATAAGCCTGCTTCGCCGACTTCGTGATAACAGGCGGTGGCAGAATCTGCCTCAACAAACGACGCAACTCCATAGCCTCCTAGAACTGACCGACCGCGCCCATCGAATATCGATGATGGGAAGCTATCGTTTGATTTTGTACCACCGACTCGTACTGCTTCCTCCGCGAGTCTTTTTATAGTCCAATCGTCGCGTATCAAAAGTTGCTTCGATGGGTACGTCGGAACGGCATGCATCTTTAACCATTGCCGATCCCGAAAATACTCAGACATTGTGTAATCAGATGGCATGGCGCTGCGAATCATTGGCAAGAAGCGCTTTCGTGCTCTGTCGATCAGGGCGTCACGCTCAACTTCAAGAGCCCCGCGTATCCCGAGCAACCAGCCGATCTTCGAAATATCCGCAAGTTGATTCGGCGAGTTTCTATTGCCAGTTCGTACGTATATTTGTGTATTCTTTTCGACAGCGTGAGCCTGCCGACTAATAGGTACTCGAATAACAACGACCGCTTTGTCGCCTCCAGTATTAGGGCATGCAATAACCTCCGGGATAACCGGAGGATAAATTGCACCTTCGCATATATTGAAAACCCTCAATTCGAGACGACTTCTAACTTCGATTCCGGTTATCGGCGTTATAGGCAACTCTTGGGCATCAGTCTCTACGCCAATAATAATCAATCCACCCAACGTATTTGCCATCGCGGCAATCGTTTTTGCGAGATCGTCCGGCCAATCCGCTTTGTAATCAATAACGGTACTTTCCGGAATTTTTTCCGCACAAAATTGCTCAATAGCATTCCAGGTAATATTTTCAATTGGGTCACTGTAGATCATTTAGTCTCGTCCTTGCTCATGTGCACGCCAATTTGCGTCCCACGCGGCATTCTTTATGAAATCAGGTATCGCATCTAGAATCCTAAGAAGTCTCTCTCCTGCTGGCGTAAGTCGATAGCGTTGTTCAGCCTTGGATGGACCTAGTACCAATCGAGAAATGATTAGTCCATTTACAATGCTTTCTATCCAATCTGGGGCTCCAGGAATTCCCGCCAATAGTTCAGCCATACCTTTTGGACTCTCGCCCAACATAAGCAGCAGTGATTTTGTCCTGTGCGAGCCAGCAAAGAATTCGAGTGCAGCGTCTATTTCGCTTTTCGATGGCCCCTTGCGAAAGGTCCAATAGTCCAGTGCTCTTCTTGTTGTCTTAACTTCGCTTCGAAAGGCATCTGCCTGTTCTTGTATAAATTTGTATAGTTCCTCTCGATAGAGAGTTACTTCATGCATTGAAATGGCTGCAGATTGGCTAGTGCTGCCATCATATTGATCATGATGAGATAAACAAAGGTACGCGATGTTGTTCGGGTCGTTGTTGGTTGCGTCATGATCTAGGTGCGCGAACTGACCGGCCTTTGGTTCGGAGTCGTTGTGCAGTCCAAAACAGATGCAGCATCGACGACGACTCTGAAGCGTCACGGCTGATCTTGTTTTCATCGGTATTGCTACTCTGGGCACTCCTTACTCCTTGCGACTTTTTTGAGCAGTCGTTGAATCTCCCATTCCGTCGTTAAAGTCAATTTTAATCCCCGAGCCCTCATTGCAGAATCTCTAGCGTTCTATGCAACATCCCGGTCGCGCTCCATGTGCAACTCCCAGCGGAGCTGCATGCGGGCTACTGCCCCGATTGGACCTGATCCATATACCCGTGGGTCCGACGAATCTCAGACGCTTCAAGACGGTAGGATTCGGCCAGTTCCCGGAGCGTGCCACCCAACCTGCTGAAGCCCTCGGCCTCGACCGCCTTGGCTTTTTGTTCGTATTGTTCGGCCAACGCTTTTTCCGGCTTTGCCTCCGGATCAACCCAGTGGGCACCCCTCAAGTTCAGAAGCGCAATTCGAAATCCATTGCGCATTCCTTGGGCACCTCTGTGGTCTAGCACCGCGGCAGCCGATTTGTGTATCCAAAGGCCCGATGGGTCAACCGGGGCGTGACTCAGGACCTCCCCGATTTTTGCCAAGGCCACATCCGTAAGCTTTGCCTCACCTGCCAGCCGCGCGGTCTCCTTCAGCCAGGCGTGCATTGCGGACGCATCAAATGAGCCGTCAGTCTGGAGCCCCGGCGGCACGCTCCAGCGCCTCAACAGCTGATAGGCATTCGTGGCTCGCTTCTTCTCCGACTCCGTCGGCTCCTTCGCGGGAGCGTCGATTGGTCGATATACAAAGCCTAGGATCTCCATGAACAATCCAGGAGTTGATGCCAGCGCGAACTCTAAGGTCTTCGGCGCCGCCTGTTGATGCGCCTCAAGCAAGTCGAGATAGAGCCACTCGACGCCGATTAGTTTTGCCTGGTCTACACCGGCAGTTTTTTGCAGAGCCTTTATCACTTCGACGATCTGAAAATCGTCTCCCACCCCAACCGGTTCGGTTGAGGCAGCGCCTTTAAGGAGGATGTCACAGACCTTGTTGCCGTCGAAGCCTTGCTTTTGGTGGAGCAACCTATAGACGCACGCGACCGCCGCCAGAGGACGGTCGTATTGCGCCAGCTTATCGATTGCATGGTCGATGCCAGACTGGGCCTGAAAGGCGTTCGCCGGCGCGTTACGCCAATACTCGCCCTCTTGCGTACCGAGGACTCGTTCAGCGCGCTCCCACGCTTCCGGCCCGAAGGGAAGTAGGGTGAAGAACTTGATTACGTCATTCGATGACCACTTGTCGAATGGCAGGATATCCACCCACTGCCATTGACCGGCAACAAGGCGGCCTATTACATAGCCGGCAACTAGATGTTGGTCTTCTTCCACGGACAGCAACGCCGGCAGAACGAGGCCATCCGTTGTCTTGTCACTAATCTGACCCAGAGAGAATCCCGCTTGCCGCGGCGACGGAGCCTTCCGCGCGAACTCAAGGGCGTGGGTCGGCCCGCCATCCTGGATAATGTCCCGGAGCGCGTCCTGTCGTGTCTTCTCCAGCTTCTCCAACTGAGTGGTGTAGTCGTCGCCCGGACCGACAAACTCAAAATCGCGGTTCGAGAACAACCGCCGGTACTTCAACATCTTGTCAACGGTTTCCAACGCCGAGGCTAAGGCACGCACACGGTCAATCAGCGCCTTAGGGAAAGCCCAGGGCGCGTCCGCGAACTTGCTATGCTTTTCGGCAAGCCGCAGCAGCTGATCAACAACATACTGTCGCTCGGCATTTGGAAGCTGGCGCACCTGGTCAGAGCCAAGGTAAGCGAGCAACTCCTCAAGGGCTGCCTGTGGCAACGACTCCAGGTGGCTTACGAGCTTGCCGAGACGTGTGCTGTCGCTTTTCGCGAGTTCAACGGCAAGCCCCGTAAGCCGCTGCACGCGCTCCCGATACTCCTGCGGCGGAACCCCGGTGGAGGGCGGTGGCTCGAATGGTCGCCAGTCGGGCCTCCGCGTCTGCGTTGTACTCTGGCGAACCGAGGGCAGAAGCTGAACGAGCAGATCCCAAGCAACATCCTCCTGTTCACGAATAACCGCGCGGATAGCGGCAAGTTGAGCGTCGAACGAGGCCGAGGTCTGGGGCAACCAGGGGAGGAATATTGTCGAAAGCGAATTGATAGGCCTGTTCGTCCAGCGGCCACCCTTATCGCGCACGGCGAGGTCGCTCAATATCACCGCCGCCCGAGAGAGGTATTGCTCTTCCCAAGCCAATGTCTCGAGGCCCCAGAGGACGCCAGCAATGTAGCTGCTCCCTGTGATTCCGCCGGTTTCCTGCGCAAAGAGCTCGTCCAAGGGGCATGGCGTCGCATTGAGCGCTTCCTGCAGTGCCCTCAAGAATGGGTCGGGTCCGGCCTCGGCGAGGGTGGGAAGTACTTGCTTGAGGCTCGCCCACCTTACCCAGTCGGCGCCAATTAGGAGTTCAGCAACTATTGACCTGGCGATGTTGTCCGGTTTGCCGTGGGTCGCGGCAGTTAGTACAGTACTGCGATTGAACAGCAGCGCCATGGAAGCGGCCAACGCACGGCGCAAGTTGTTGGAGAATCGCCCGACCTTTCCATAGACCGACGCCGCGTATCGCTTTTCCGGGTCCAATTCGAACTTCGGGTCATTCTCTCCAAGTACATCAAGAGCAGCGTTCTTCAGGTGGTCAAGGTAATCATCGAAGACCTGGGACCCATAGGTATCCCAGGCAGCGAGTCTGTTCTTCACCTGCCATAGGCCATCCCGGAATTCCAACGGGAAATTCGGCAGGGACAGACTTACTCGTAGGGGAGCGATGAAGGACTCGTAGTCCGTGCCCGCCACCAGTTCGACGATCCTCTTGTCCTCGGCGCTGCCTTCATGCCAGCTTCCCAGCAACTGGGCAATGACAATCTCTTTGAGCGGAGCTGCCACCAGGAACGCCATGGTCCCTGGCTGTGTGGGGCTCGTCTGTAAAAACACCGGAGGAACAGTTTGAAGCCCTTGGGGCATCTGCGTAGTCCCAGGGACTGCGAACGCCTCGCGGATTTCAGCCGAGATAGTTTCCACCGTGATGGAATCGGCGTTCTTGTTGGCTTCCCGTACCTCCTCCACCACCTTTAGCCACAGCGCGTTGATGTCGTCGGCCGAGAACTGCGCAATAAGGGAGTGTAGCAATGCCATCGTGACGCCGGCTTTGATATCCAGGTCATATCCGAACAGATGGAATCGCTTAAGGAACTCCCAAAGCTGCTTGTCCGTAACAGGATCGCCATTATTTGCCGCAGCGAGATGATGGCGGAACACCTCGAGCTTGTTGCGCTTCCCTCCACTGCTGAAGTAGGTGGTAGCAACCTTCTCCAGGAACGTCTGTTCATCCTCAGAGTGTCTCGCCCATTCGAGTATGGTGCGCGTGTCGTTGATGTCCGAGCTGCTCAGTGGGCCCGTTATCAAGGCGATCTGATCGGTTTGCTGCGTGAAGGCCTTGGGGTTATTGAAATCATCCCAAGCAGCCTTCATCACCTTGCCGAACTCGATGCGGGATATGATGATGGGGATGTCTTCTTTGATTTGGCCCAACAATCTGGCTGCTGCCCCGGTCTTTTCGTCGGTAGCAAACAGAATCATGTCATCTGTCTGATAGCCTTTGAGTTTCCCCTGGGTCTGAATCTTCTCGATTTTCCAGGTGGGAAGGCACGGTGCAAAACCGCTGGCGAGCATCAGGATGACGAACGTCGCCTGAACGCGAGCCTGAAAATCCACTCCGGCGCCTCCGGTGGACTTCGGGTTGCTCAGTCGGGTTGGTTTTGTCGTCGACGGCTTTTTCTTGCGGGCCTTGGACATCAGTCGCTTCGCCGGGTTCTTGGCGATCTTCTTCTTTTTGCGCACGGCGCCCTTGTTCCTTTTTCGGTTAGCCATGACTAGCTCCCTTCTGTTCGTGGCCCCCATGCGTACGAGACGGCCTTTCGTGCCCCGACATGCTAACGAAAATCCCGTGATTCAGCCCGCAGCCGGCCAAGCAGCGCCGTATGGTCCACCAGCTCCCGGGCCAATACCTGTCGCACGTAACCGTCATATTGCACCTTGCCCTTCACCCCCAGCAGGCTGGACCGCAACAGCATCCGGCGCCGCGGGTCCACCAAGTCCGGCCACACGATGACGTTGGTCATGCCGGTCTCATCCTCGAGGGTGGCGAACACCGTGCCATGGGCGCTCTCCGGGCGTTGTCTGTGGGTCACAATTCCCGCGACATGGACGTATTGAGTATTACGGTCCAATGATGCCACTGATTCTGCTCTGAAAAGCGTCACCTATTCCGGTAACAATACCACTAGGCATTACCGGTCCAAAAACAGCCACCCATTCTGACCACCAATGCATCGGTGATATGGATAGGGAATCAGCGAGTCTTCAGGGGCGCAGGGTTTGGATCTGCACATCGTGTTATTTGGTTGAACGTCCCCCATCGACCCGTTACGGTCAATCAGGCTAACGGCATCGAATGTCTGGTTGTCGGAGCAGACGTTGAAAGGTCGGGCTACGCTATGGAATATCACGTAACTGTTCGGATGGGGACAGCACCACCAATCCGTTCGTACAACGTCGACGTAAGCCAAAAACAACAGCCAACCCCACTGAGCTGTGTTCGATCGAATTTTCGCTTACTCGGATGGTTCATACAAGCCGAGAGAGTCCATCTAAATATTCGAAGTATACCGCTTAAATCGATCATACTTTAGCTTGTTTACACGATCACCTATGATAACCGACACTCGCTCTGGTGACAGCGAAGCCCACTCCTCCGTCCCAGCTAGAAGTTGCTGCATTGTTTCAGGCGCCAGATGTTGACCTAATTGGAGTCCGACCGTCGAAGGCAAAAGTTCTCGAAATGTTTCCCGCACATGTGCTGCCTTCGGAGCCATCACTACGAAATTTAGAATGAACTCAGGCCGCATGATGTACGGTACGCCACCTTCTTTAACTACCAATGCAGCCGTAAAGTTAAGCACCTGGGTTTCTTTTGTCAGCCACCAGGTTCTGAAACCAAAACCGTCATATTTTGCGGATTCTTTGTGCTTTTGTCGCTGGGCGTATGTCGCATATACCATTTTGGCATCATTGATTGATAGCTCATGTTTCTTATCCGCACGCTGCCTGATTAGTTTGTCCGCAAGGGCATGCATACCGTCTTGATCGACCCCTGTCTCGATTTCTTTGTTAGAGAGATACTCCATATGAAATCTTTGGACCAACAATCCACGAAGTTCGTTACGGCCCTTATCGGATTTCGCCCGCAAGGAATCGGGGTCAAGTAGCGACCCAATAAACTTGTCCCAGCTGATTCGCGCACCACCGCCAACCCGGTAGTAATAGTACGCACGGATCAGAATCCTGTCGCATTCCGAGACTTCCTCGGGAGAGAGATACGCCTCATTGGGAAGATAGTGATATCGATACTCTAGGTCGACTGCGTGCAAATGAGTGAATAGTTCGTTAAGAACAGGTTCTGTCAATACTAGCTTCGCTCCGATCTCGATACAAACTCTGAGAAGAGCCGTGACTTGTTGCCGTTCGGCCGGCAAATGCTGCTCTGAAATCGACTTCACCAACAAATCCGTCCCCACCAGCAAGCGAAAATTCCCTCCCATCTGATTAAAGTACTCAATCATCTTTGGGGCAGACTGAAGAGTCATGTACAGAAGCGAAGTGCGGCTAAGATAGCCTAAATATCTTCTTTCTTCGTCTGACGGCTCGTAGAATATACCCCTAAGAACCCGCAAGGAATTTGCAATCAAAGACGGAGAAACCTTTGACTTGCTTTGCGACTTTGCTAGCACCCGACACACCTGTTCTTCGACAATTTGATCTGATATATGGATGGTTGCGACCTTGTTGCTCAAGAAGGCCGCCAAGATTAATCCTTGCTCAACGAAGTACTCATGGACAGAGGCAAATATAAGTTCTACCCCAAGGCCCACTACCTCTTCGGATAATCCTTCTTTAGCTGTAGATGTGAGTCGCCTCTTGATCGAGTCGATAAATGTTTCTTGTAGAACTGACTCCTCAATCGCCCTCTCTGCAAGCTTTTTTCGCATCTCGAACGGTAAGCAGAACAAATCTTCTTTTTTGTGGTGTCGAACCCGCCATCCCTCTCCAGAACTTTTTTGTGACAACTCCTTTAATCTGCCATCCAAGTGAGGAATTAGAAGAAATGCGGCTGTCGGAAAAACCGCCTCAATTGTCTGCGCAATAATGGAACGCTTGAGAAATTTACCAGCATCTGGGTCCGTATCACGGAGTGCCCAATAGATCAGTGAGTCAAGGATTTTTTTATGTAATTGACTCTTCGAGAATCTGTCTTTGAGTTCGTAGTCCAAGAGCACAAACACCGTTGGATCTTGGACGAATTGATTAACTGCTCCATGAAGGAACTTGGCGCTGTTCTTTAAAGCATCGATGTCTGGAGCAAAGAATCCCAAGAATAGCCTGTTCGCCTGCGCATTCGAATTTACTAGCTGCTTGAGGCGCTCTCGATCCCGAATTACCAATAGCACTTCGTGCTCATCAAATATGTCTGAAATTAGCAAATCCTGCTTCGGCAAATGTTCGGTCGTGGAATAGATAATGTGTCGTGGTGTCCGGCCCGCCTTTCTAAGTGATTCAATCGTTCGATTGACCTTATTCTTTGCGCGCTCTGAGTCTGTAACACTAAATTGGAAAAACGTATCCGGCTTCTTTGCGGCGGAGACCCGTGGAAGATAGAAACCATCTGCCCCGCCATCGTGCATGCCCCCCAAAGGCACATATTCGTCACCGTATGCGGCACCGAATATTTTCTTTGCGACCGATTCAAAATGGTCCCCTGATACATTAGAAATCAGGTATTCGAACAACTTGTCACTTACGATCTGAATTTCCACTGTCATCTCCTACCAACGATCGTATATCTCGTGCTATGCACCAGCGGGTCCGCCACAATATACTTGAAATGGCCCGAAAAGAACTTTACTCGAACAGATTGGGCCATGATCTGCTGAGTGTCCGTTTTGGCCGAGTAGCAGACCTTCATGGCCATCACTCTGACTGGCTGTTCCTGGCCGATCTGGGACCTACATCACTGGTTCGCCAGCGGCATGCTGGTGGCTTTCAACCGTATAGGTGGCGCTTTTGAGACCGGAATGTGCGGCGGTATTGCTACCGGAATAGGTGGCGGTTTTCACCGGAATACGCACGTATTGCCCGTTCCGCATTTCCCATGTCTTCTCGTCGTTCGGCCGCTTTTAAGTACCAATATAATACGGCCTTGCATAATCCTGCAGAAACCACTTACCTTAGCGTATAGGTTACCAAGAGCCATTTGTGCTTTCGCATTCCCTTGTTCCACAGCCTTCATCCAATAGTGCGCCGCCTCGTAGTAACTTTGTTGCACACCATTACCATGATAAAGGTCTCCAAGAACGCGGTTGCACGATGCTGCCGATGACAGGCCATCATAATTCATGGCTCGATTTCAAGATAATAATCTATTGCCATATCTTTCTGTTGTGACCACTCTAAGTCGCGCACAAGCTTTTGTTCATCTGCCTGTACCTCATGTCCAGGTATAAAGGATTCCGCGTCCATGCGTGCTTCTGTACTATATACCGTCACCGATTCGCGGTGCCGTGACATTGCAACGTAGCCCCATTCTCTGTGTGCCATGTCGCCCGCTAAGACGTGCGCATAATCGATCGTCTGGCCTTGTGATTTATGCACTGTGATCGCGTACGCGTAATCGAGCTTATCAAAATCTACTGTGTCCAGCATGATTTCATGGCCCCGTTCCAGAGCCACATGAATATGTGCCAGACCTTCCGCATCAGCTGTGAGATCGAGGACTTTTCCATGGTCACCATTTATTACACGAATTCTCTCCCCTCCTTGATCCTGAAAATCATGTGATTTCAGAAACAGGATTTCCTCATCCGGGCAGATTCGCCGCCATCCAGTTGAAACATGGACTTCGCAATCCTGATCTTCGCTTGGTAGAAGCGCTCGCTCCCGCATTTCTTCCCTGATGGAATTGTTGAGCAAGCGGACCTCGGCCCGAGTGCCGGCTACAGCCAAGACACGCCATCCTGCCTGACGGTCATCCATATAGGCCGCTGCTAGACGTTCCGCCGCTTGGTCAAGGTTCTGATCGATGTGCAGACGTTCTTGTTGATGCAGGTAGGTCAGGCCATCCAAGGCGCGGCCTTCGCGAAAAGCTCGCGCCATCTCGCGTTCTCTTGGATCTAACTGGCGACGGACTTCAGAAAGCTCTGCAAAACCAATGCGCTCGCACAAAGCCCGGAAGGGTGCACCACTCTCGAT
>Ga0307373_10011522_pt1 | contig 12793 bp, 10 predicted proteins | sample OX2MG_FD_202534 | JGI IMG/M metagenome (GOLD analysis project Ga0307373, IMG submission 202534) | Soil microbial communities from Risofladan, Vaasa, Finland - OX-2 | ecosystem: Environmental > Terrestrial > Soil > Coastal area > Acid sulfate soil | place: Finland: Risofladan, Vaasa | collected... | reverse complement strand
TAGACCTGACGTGCAGGTGAATTGCTACATTCACCGAGACATCGCAACGATTAGTTTGGATCTATCAGGTGACAGCCTACATATGCGCGGCTACCGGCGCAGGGGGGTTGCTGCACCTCTAAAAGAGAATCTGGCTGCCGCACTCCTTCTGAAGTGTGGTTGGCCTGAAATAGCAAGTAATGGAGGTGCCTTTGTGGATCCACTTTGCGGTAGTGGCACATTGGTAATTGAAGCGGCAATGATAGCCGGCGACGTCGCTCCTGGCTTGAGCCGCGACTACTGGGGATTTACGGGCTGGCTCAAGCACGATCGTTTACTCTGGGAAGAAATCGTCAACGAAGCGTATAAACGCCAAAACGCAAAACGGGGCCAGTGTCCAAAAATGTTTGGCTATGATCAAGATGCCAAAGCAATTCTAGCTTCTCAAGAAAATGCGCGCGCAGCTGGCATTGCTCCTGCGGTACGATTTGAGCATACGGCATTGGATAAGAATAAGTTGCCCATCGAACTCAAACCAGGTTTAGTGGTAACAAACCCGCCATATGGTGAGCGCTTGGGAAACGTGTCAGATCTTGGTCCACTGTACAGCCTAATTGGTCAGTGGCTCACGGCAAATTGCCTGCACTGGCGTGCTGGGGTTATCACGGATAATAGCGATCTTGCAAAGTGCATCGGTATACGTGCCAGAAAAATCAATACCCTCTACAACGGACCGCTCGAATGTAAGTTGCTTCAGTTTGAGATTGAAGAAAAGTGGTTAATGAGTACAGACTGAAGTCAGCGCCGCGCTTTTCCGCTCCAGACCAACATGAACAGAATTGGAGTCAAATGAATCTATTCCAAGTATTCAAGCGTCTTCTTAATCAATTCAACCGGTGATATTCCCATGGCTTTGGCCAGCCGAAACAACGTGTTCAAACTAGGATATTTTGTGCCTCGCTCTAAATCGCTCATGTAGGTTCGGTCAAGTCCGCTAAGACTTGAAACCTTTAGCTGGCTTAGGCCATGTTTCTTCCGTATATCCCGCAGCCCCAGCCCGAATGCCTTTTTAAGCTTTTTCGACACGCTCCTCCTCCCTATTGGGAGTAGGAGCATCTACATCTTGACACGCTATGGCGACGGGCTATAGCCTACATTATAAATGTCGGCTGTTGACCACATAACTCTCCGGATTCATTGAACTTTTCTGTGTAATCAAGAATGAGCTTATGATTTGCATAGAATGCATATAGTCCGGTAACAGGATATATGAGCGGGCTAGCGACTTAATTAGGGGACATACAGCACACATCACGCCGCCCACGATTACCGATCAAAAAGGCAGTTGGGAAATAGAGATCATGATAACCAGAGTCACTCTTAGGGATACTGCGACTTCAAATACTGCGTTTCAACCAGAGGAAGGTGTTCTTGTAATCGAGGACAATCGGTCAATATCGTGCCACTCAGAATCACTGACTTAGAGGGAAGTTGGGAAATAGAGGTCCCTGTGAGAGGATCCATCCTAGAAGCACTTCGGCTCCAAATTATGCGATTGCAACAGCGCGAGGTGTTTCTGGGTCCCGTTTGCGAACGAATTGGTCAGCGGATAGCTGAGACCGTACTGGATGTGCTTGACCCAGATCTTAGACCACCAACTGAAGCTCAAGTGAAATTTGCGCTCGATATCGCTCGTGAACTCAGTATCAATCTTCCAGGTGAGGCACTGCAATTCCGAGGGGCGATGAGCGAATTCATTAATCGGCATTCAAGTTTATTTTATTCCCGCCAAAACAGGAAAATGTTCTAATTTATGGTATCCGGATTAGCGTGTGGACTTTATGTTGAATTTATCGAGTTAGGTTCTTTACGCATTTATAGCCTATTTAGAACCGGATGGGCACTCAACCGATTAAAGGGTTGCAACTACTAAGTCAGCCAATGAATTAGTAAATATATTGCCACAATATTGCAACGGCACTTGCCGCTGCGCCGAAGGCAAAAGTCGTAAGCTGCGTCTTCACAAGGTGCCAAGTAAGCCTTCCTAGCATTTTGGATTTTTGCCGCTCTTCATCAATGTCCTTGTCTCCGCGATCTCTGCCGCGAACAATTTGTGCTGTAAGTCTGAAGTCATTTAATCGATTGATCATGCACCAAATACCGAACACTAAAGAGGCAATAAGCAGCGCAATCGCAACAACACAAAGCAACTTCGCCGTAGCATCACTAACCGTTCCCTTTAATATTAGACCGGAGTCAAATGCCATAAGTCCGATTGTGATACCAATGATGACCTTAATAAGTCCACTCAAGTGTTCTTGTGTAACAGCCTGCCAGCGCGCGAAAACTTCAGACATGCTTAGAACTCCAGCTTGCTACAAATTATACAAATGAACCGCACCGACTATTGTTGACACTTCACTAAGCACTTAAGAATTTTGTTCGGGCAGTCACTCTGAGCGATTTTGAATTTTAGTTTTCCATCGGAACCGTGAACGTCGTACATACCGGACCGCTTTCGGCGCACAGATACCCACCCACCTTCGCCACCTTGTTTGTCAAGTACGGCCTGCATTTCCAGGTACGTCAACACAGTGACCCCATCGTTTCCGCAAACGAGCGAAACGCAAACCTGCCCGAGTGCTTTGTTCAAAGATTCAATTACTTCCAAGTGTGGTTTGTGGAACGAGAATTGCCATGGCGATAGCCGCTTTGACGAATATTTAATGTATAAGCCAAGACGATTATCTAGAACGTACGCTGATTTATCCTCCGACTTGAATGAACCAATCCTGATTGATGGACTCGCGTCGCGCACGACGCGAACAAGCACCAATCCATGGAAGCGCTCATACTCACGCACCGTACTCATATGCGTTTAAATAAGGTTCTTTAGAAATTTGATTCCGCCGAAATACTTGTAAAACACCCTTGCTTGGCCTCTCCCATTGTGAAACACCTTCAAATGGTGCACGGCAAGCGGATATTTCGCTTCCTCCAAGTCAGATTGGCCAATAAATCCCTTCGTTCTCTCAATCTTGTCCTTATCCGCGTCTCCATAGCCTGACATATCCCTTGAAGGATGTATCGCCAATGAATCAGGTCCACGCGGACTAAAATTCTTTATGTAGTCAACAAGGTACGAAGGAAGCTTGGTATCGCCGAGTAAATTCCTGAGTTCAATCATCTTGTCATAACTTGTGATCTTTGCGTTTTTCACAATATTGGAAATTGCCTTCTCATTATAGTCAAATATCTCAAAAGCCATTTCCCCTTTGTCCATTGTTACTGTAGCTTTGTCGATACTTGCGGGGGCAACGACCGATATACGATTGTCCTCCAACCAAACGGGTGAACCATTTCCCGCGCGAATTGATTCCAGAGCGAGGCGGTGAAATATGAAGCATCGGTGCCAATCGTGATATAGATAGTCAGGAATTGTAAGTTCAAAATACTTCAAATATTTTCCACGAGTGCCAAACATTCGCGCACGTTGAATATACGTGTCTTGTTGAATTTTATGTTTGACATCACGCGTGAAATACATTGACAAGAGATTCTCAAACGTTACGCCACGAGAGACGATGTTGCCACCGATTGCTATGGTAAATAGCGCTGCTGGTTTTGTAGCGCTTTGGAAATCAATCACTCTCTTGTCAATATCGGAATTCATCACAACTATCGTATTCCGAGTGATGTTTCGCAACACATAGTCCACGAGGTCATCCGCCATGTCGCGGTGCTCTTCTTGGGCCAAATCCCACAGCTTTTTTACAAAGGGTTCGAAATCCTTTTCCTCATGATCTGATAGAACCGCCAAGGTCTTAACAACAACCTGATAGTCTTGCGTGTGGTCGGCGCGCTTACCGCTGGTATGCACTAGAATTGAGTAATTGTCCTCCTTCTTGTTTACCTGCTTATTGAGATACGCAACATTTAGAAAAAAGCGAAAAAGCGCTTCGCGAAGATACCTCGGGCTATCCATCGTGTCAGGGAGTAAATTTAGACGAAATTCCCTATTTCGAATGCTTGCCACGTCCAGCGGGAAAAAGGATACCTGCCCTTTATAGTCTGGGTGAGGCCTGAACATCACCCACCCTTCTTTTTGATTGTTGAAGGTATTGTTTAAATCCAGTCTCGCTGGTGTAGCGGTGACGCCAATATAAATTCCATCCTTTTTTATAAGCTTTTCGATCAGTTCATTTATTTTTGTCTTCTCTCGCTTGTTTATCTTCGAATTTGGAGACGCGTAATCGGCCTCATCGTCAATCACTACGAGACCGTCCGTACGGCCGAGCTTTTCTAGGAACCTCATCAGATCTTTCGGGTTTTTCTTGCAAAAAATTATCCACTCACCTTTTCGAATATCGACACTAGGATCCAATATCTCTGAGAAATTACGCGGCGATGGATCAATACCTGATCGCTTAAACCTTTCGAGATTTTGTGATAATAATTGCAAGTTATCGTTTAGAAGAATAACAACGATCCTGGCGCCGTTATCGAGCAGTGCCCCCGTCAGGGCTATCATTAACTCCGTCTTTCCGCTCTGAGGTTCCCCGTATATTACGAATGACCGTGACCGTGTCTTGTAAATGTTTTCAACGGCTTCTCGCACCGTAGACTCAATATTCTCAGTATTGAACCCCTCATCTTTAAGCCTGTTGAGGCGGCGCTCATACCTATTTGTCTTAACGAGTTGAGACTTGAACCTATTTACGTCGAAGTTCATTCGGCTACCCTCATCCGAGGAATACACGCTTGCTCCATCTACCTAAAACAATGAGACAGCTACGATTAATCGTCCCGCATCCTGGTAAGCCCCATGGCGATTCGTAGTGAGCCCAAGGTGCGCTGATTCGTTTGGTCTAGGCTGCCTTCTGGAACACCAATATAACTTCGTGCCGCATTCTTGTATCTAAAGACGCCAAATGACAGCGCGACTTCTTTGGTGGCGGCAAATATCGACGATTTGCGGGAAGGTTTCGAACACTCCTCTCGCAAAGGCGAAGTCCTGCAATTTCGCCAGCTTTTGAAACAATTACCGAATTCCGGATATAGGTTCCCTTCACTGTATTTTCTCCGACGACGTAAACCGCACGACCGCCTGGTCTTAGCATCCGAGCAGCCTCAGAAATCGACTTGCGCATGTCGCCAATATATCTAGCGAGAATCTGTCTGTCTCGTTTGTTAAGTGCAGGTTTGAGCTTTAATCCTCTCAAAATGTCTTCTATTTCCGTGTCTTCCTCATCTGATGAATTTCGACGACGTTCGGCTCCAACGCTTGCTCCGCGCAACGTCCTGAGCTCGTCTACGTTGAATCCCATCCACACGAGGCTAAATTTGCTGCAACGCATGTAATCGATGGCGTTTAAGTAGGGTGGTGACGTTACGACCAAGTCAAACGATGAAGATCGGAATAGCAGATTTCGGGCATCCCCGATTTTGACGATTGTAGCAGGACCACGGCCCCCCTCTGAGGACTGTATACAGTTCGCGAGGACTCGATCCACGGAGCTCAAGAATTTGTCGAATGGCTTGGCAGGCGCTACCGAAAATGTCTTGTGCGGTCGACTATGGGCAAGATCCATTGCCAGAGAAGCGCCAGCTTGTTTAACGATGATTAGTCGCGAGAAAGCACACCACAGGACATCTCGTACATCACTATTTCTAACTCTACTTATGCAGTTTGCGATAGCGGTTAATTGCCTGCGCGCACGGTTGTCAAACCAATATCTAACGAACTCCCTAGTCGATCTATTTGCATACCTAGGATATGCATCCCGAACAGTGAGTTCCTTGAATGCAGCTTGCGCCCGAATCATTACCATTTTTGCGGCACGGTGTACCTCGTCTTGGTCGATTGTCGTGGTCCATACCCTTGCGATCAATACAGCTAATGGATCTATATCGACACCAAATGCCTTATGTCCTCGCGCCCGGGCAACCGCGAGAACCGTCCCGGACCCCATCATTGGATCCAGCACGCGTAGAGGTTTTTTGGAGTTGCCGAGCACCTCAAGAACGATGTCCGGCGCCATCCGCGCCGGAAATGGATGAACAGGTTCGCGCCCTAAGGCCTCGTATATTGTCTGCCGTTTACTATTATTCATCCCTTTCCCGCAGTAGCGTGCTTACATCAACGGTGAATATTGCTCCATTTTACGATAGATGCATAGATATCTACGCGCCATCATTCACCGTTGCGTGATCGGAAGGCAATTGCTCAAGTTGGACTGTCACAGCATCTGCAAGGCGCTTGGCACTGACATTTACCACAATCTTGTCTCCCTCCACGCCCACCAAATCCTTTACTAGTATGGCGAGGCCTCGTGCCAATACTAGAACGTCTTCTCCTTGCACTGTCACGGCCCCGAGATTCTGCCGACACTCGAGAGCGAGAGTTGCCGCTGGTAGCGCATCGGGAACCTTTCCTTTGAGGTTGTCGAGCGCTTTGAGAAATATATCTATTGTTAGCGGCCGCTGCGCCTTGAGCCACCCGTCCAATTCATTAGTCCATGTTGATACTTCGTTTGGATCGTAAAGTGAAAATAACTCGCGAAGTTTTGTTAGTGGAATTGCGCCCCATTTTACGGTGTATTCCAATAATTTCCCCAAATCACGCGCTGTAATTGGTGTTACTTTTTGCTGTTCACATCTTGTAGTAATTGCGTCGCCAGCATAACCAGGTGCCACGACGAGCGCGTAGTCTGCCTTGTAGCGATCCCGATGTTCTACGACTCCATCGAGCTTTATATTCCCTGTCTGCGCAGCATCGTGCTTTGACGATTTTGCGTCGAATGAAAAGCTATAAAGCGAGGGATTCGGATTGTCTACGGTCGGTGTTTTCATTGTTGGCATCGAGTACGCCTTAGCGATTCCTTCCGGTTCGCCAGGCTGCCCCATTTCCTCGACTTGATACCCTATGTATCTCAGCGCGTCCGATACGACTGCTTCCAACTGTTTATGATTGTCGCTGTTGTGCTGAGTTTGCAGTAACAGTTTTGCTATATACGTGCCAGATTCTCTGCGTTCCAGAGCCTTGAACCGCATTAGCCGGTCCCGATACTCTCTGATGCTTGTTAACAGATCCGAAGCAATGCCCATGTCTAACGCATATACGTCTGACAATAAGTAGACCATTGCTACGGTGCGCAGGAGTTCTTTTTCGGCTTTAGTCTTAAAATGTTCGGCTACAAATGGATGTTCGCGGTTAATGACTATTGAATTGTCCGATATTCTAAACTTTACAAAACTATCGTCATCCATATGTTCGTACTTTACCTGTCCCAGGGCGCTTTTTATATTTTCAGCCGTGTTTTCGCGCCAGGATTTCCTTTTTTGCTCGCGATCGGGGATATTGCTTTCATCAAAAAGACCGGCAATTGGCGCCTCCGTTTTCAACGTCGCAGAAACAACATTCCTCAGGGGGCTTAGAGAAATCACTCCTAATGAGCGCACCAATACATCTCCGCCGTCAGGCATACCTGCGCCGGTTTCATTGTCGTAATAGCTTCGCGTCTTGTTAAATACCTTGCGGAGAAAAGCACGAAAAATCTTTAGCTCTCTGTTCTCGCTAAATTGCTCTCGATTTATTCTGAGGATATCATTTAGACCATCAGCTCGCACGGTCATCCGAAATTTGGCCCACACAGAATGGCTTAGATTCTTTTCTCCAAAACTTGGATCGCCTTGATTTACTACTCGACCTAGGACATTCACGTAGAAACCGTTTGATGAGCCATGTTCTTCACTCTTTCCTTTGCTAATTCGCTCCTCAAATATCTTTACCCGACCGGTAATCATGCCAATTTCAGGTAACTCGATATACGGTGTCGGTGACATGCCCGATATAACGGAGAGTTGCTCGAATTTAGGTTCATCAGCTTGAGGTACCGAAGATCCTTCTCCTGCAGGTGCTGCAGTCTCTTGATCCTCTTCTTTCGACGAATCCTCAATAAGTAATCCAATTTCCTTGATATCTAGATCTGGCCCAATCACCCACTCTTTTGCTACCGGCTCATCAACCTTTGATGACACCAATAAGTCCCCATTCAACTTTATTGCCATTTCGCTGCCAAAAGGCAGCGCGGCTTCGAGCATGCGCCGCAGGATGCCCGTTTTAAGTTCCTGACCTGTTGGCTTTAGTCCCGAAAGTACAACGAGGGTCCATGTACCTGTTGCGGGTGGTATCAGCGTTGATTTAGGCGCGCCGAACTCGTCGTCAGCTAATTTGTCGCTAGGTTTAGGAATGCCCGCTTCTATCAGGGCCCATATTGTGTCCCCTCCATAAACCTGCTGAAGTCCGCTTTTGACTTCTTGTACTGACACCTCGTAGACATCGAGTACTAACTCACTTATTAATTTGTCTTTGTTTGCTCCGGCTGTCTTCTCAATATCGCCATAGTCCATCGTTACCCGTCGAATTTTTCCATCCGCTGCTTTGCAAATATAGGTTAATTTGTTCGCTAAGACATAGGTTGCAAGTTTTCCTATACCGAACTTTCCAATAACTTTCCTACCATATTGAACGGGTTGTTCACTTTTTGGTGAAAACGCTATATGCCATAGTGCGCGGAGACCTTCTTGGTCCATTGACGAACCATTGTCAAGCACGCACATTGTCGCGTTTTCGTCCGATAAATTCGGCGATATACGAACATCTACATGAGTGGCTCCGGCATCCCATCCATTGGAGATCAATTCCTCGAATGCCTTTTGCGGAGATGAATATAGTTGCCCGCTAAAGTGCTCCAGAAATCGCGTACTTAGCTCGACTGGAATTTTCGCGGAAGCATGACCGATATTTTCTAGGCTAGTCCCATTTTGTTTTTTACCATCAGTATTCCCTTGCATCTCTTACTCCTTGGCGGTCTCAGGTTTTCAGTGCAATACCCAGCTAGAGTGTATAGAGGAGGTGTTGCATGTCAACGTATCAGCGGTTCTGTTTGGGCGAGCGCAAGGAACTGAGTCGTGGGTTGGCGCGGGGAATTTCGTTACGGGCCATTGTAGATCGATTGGGCTGACATGTGTCGACGCTCTCGCGCGAAGTGCGGCGCAATGCACCCTGCACGGGGTGGTAGCGGGCGGCGGTAGCCGAGAACCGAACCCGATTCCGTCGCCGACATGGGGTGAGACGGCGTCTGGAACGGGAGCAGAGATTAAGGGATTTTGTATTGGCGGACTTGCGCCGGTATGGTTCGGGAGCATATATAACCAAGCGTTGGCGCAAACGTGGGAGGTAGTTGGTATCACGAGCTGGAATGCTCACGATATGTGGTTTCATGCGCGGGTATTGGCTATAGTCAACTCTGGCTGTGCTGAGAGTAGTTGGCGGAATGGCGTCATGATTTGCGGCGGGGCATTTTGAATATAACGAAGTGCCTTGTCCTTATTAGTAGACGTACCCAGGCCATTCAAGTAGCTCAAGGCTGCTCTAGGGTTAACGGGAAGCCGATAGCATCTTTGAATATTCGCACCAAAGCGGTCCAGATAACAGCGTCGAAACCTTTTGCCTGCGCCCAGATACGGATTCGTCTGCAAGATTTTGGATGGCGTCTCAGAGCATTAGGGGCATTACCCCCGATGGCAACTTCGCAAAAGCCGATGTTATTCAACTCCGTACCCTCGCGTAGCTGTAAGTCTGCGATAGCCTGCGGAAAATCGCGACGTTCACTCAATATGTAAAGTGTTGTTGCAGCTAATTTGCAGCTTTCGTCAATCACGAGCGTTAGGCAACCCGCACGTTCACCTCGTTGCGATATGTAAGAACATTCAATACAGAGTTCCGGTCCATCAGGTTGCCACTTGCCCTCAATCGGTAGATCGCGTGGTTCGTTAATGAGCGAGCCCCAGCCTAGGATTGCGACTTTCATTGCATACTTCATCCCTAACTAACCGAACAGCTCCTTTTCGATGAGAGCCATGTATTTATTGGTATAAAAAAGATCCGGTTCTTGCCGTGCCGGGCGCACCATTATCCGAAAGTCAGGAGAAGCTGAATTGGTGGCATCGAAGGTCACCAAGCCGATCCCGAATATCTGGCATAGGGAGTCTAAACGATCCATATCCTCATCTGAAGACCTGCTGGGCACGACGAGATAAACCTTATTACTGAAAATCTTGTAGGCACACGCCTGACCGAAAGCTGTAATGAGTTGCAATGTATCCGTTTTTATTTCTGCGGAAACTATTTCCGTTATTCCCTTGATAATGTCGCTCCGGCGTGATTCACGTTTACCAATGACATCTGGAGTCCCCCATTTATCTTTGAATTTGTTGCCACCAAGTGGAATTGCCACAGTGACATCCTCAATTTCATTTGTAAGCCAATCAGCGAATGGCTTATAGAACTCTTCTTCTTTAATTTTTGTTGCCGCTATTGGCACCTGGACTTGTTCGTTAGCTTCCACATCTTGTGGTCTATACCTGAGGAGGCGGAACAAGCCTTTTGTGGGCTTATATACCTCATCTGGATATAATTCATCCAGATTCCAAATGCTACCATTGATGGTGTTGGGATTGAATGTGGGGTCGAAGGCGCTAATTTTGGCGTGCAATTCCGAATACCTTAATCCTTTTGGGAATTGTTCCAACAATTCAAGAGCCTTGGCTTTTATTCGTCTTGTTACTTTGTCCGGTGGCATAAGAATTATTCCTCGTCTGTATCAGCATCAACGCCCATGCGGTACTTGATGTCGTAGTTTACGATGAAATCCAGCTCCTCCTCCGTTAATCTGAAATACCTTGCCAACACTTTATCTATGTCATCAATAAGAGCCTTCGACAGCCTTGGGTAGAATTCGTCGTACTCAACCATGCCTGTACGCTTATATGGAATCCTTCGTCGTAGGCTGTTTTTGCGATAGTTTTTCATGAGTTTAGCGTTACACAGGCAAAGTGCCTCACCATAATTAGCAGCTATGTCTTTAATATTTGCGGGAAAGTCCAAGATTATCTCGCGACCACAATGGTAAACATCGGAATATGTAACGAACCATTGATAGAAGAGAGTGCTGTTCAGTACAGCTGCTAATACTCCCTTCACATCTTTCGAGAACACAGCAAATACCTTGTAATCCTCGGAGCGCTTCAGGCCATCCCGTTCGCTCTGGAAATATGGAACGAAATCAAATGCCTTTATAAAATGTGCAACTATTCGGTGGCTATAGACTTTACAAGGAGAAGCATCACTGATGCAGAGCGCAAGCGCTGAGTTGCCACCACAAAGTCTTGTCAAGATATGGCGGTGTCTCACTGAAGTTATCTTGGGCCACAGCCCGTGTCTGAAAATCGCTGCGTCGAACTGCGTATAGTGAACCAAACGAAAGAGTGATTCGCGACCCTCGGGTAACCAACGCTGAAAGCGTGTGCTGAATTGGGCCATGTCTATCCCCTTTCCCTGTAGCAAGATGGCTAGTCGGAACTTGACTCCATTAAAAAGTACTGAAGGGTGAGCATCACCCGAGTAGAAGCTTGCGTGGGTTTGTAGACTGTGTCGTATCCATAGGTCGCGAAGCGGCTTCATTCTTTCCGTGCCCACGCAACTTACAGGTACGATCATCCCGAATCGCCCACGTTGGCCCATTAGTGCATATGACCTTTCGCAGATTGCTGTGTAGGTGTTCCCGCAACTCAAGGTGGTGTAAGCGGATGGCTGAGGTCGGTACGCGCTCACCTTGTTCCACTCCACATATGGCGGGTTGCCTAGAACCACGTCAAATCCATCCCTGCTCATGATTCTATAGAACTCCACAAACCAATGTAATGGCTGATGTGATTTCAACCATCTAATGAAAACATCCTTTGTTCCAGGCACCACACCATACTCGACTGCGAGATGGTGGTTGAGCTCATCATTCAACTCTCTAAGACGTCGTCGAAGTTCCTGCTTATCCACGGTTGGAACCGAACCATCGCTCTCGATCTGCCGAGAGCGAAACGCGTCGAAGGCCTGTTGAAGATCTGCAGCCTTGACAGCGATCTTCTCGGCCGAATTGTCGAAGTCAAACTTACTGCCGATAGCATGCTTTACAGCGTCAAGCGTCGCATACCCAATCAACGTATTACCAGCACGAATGTTGAAATCGATATCGGGCAAAGGTTCAATACCAAGGTTGTCGCGCGACGTATCCGGATCTACCTGCGCTGCGAGCTTGAGGAAGAGACGAAGCTTACAGATCTCAACTGCCTCTTCCATGATGTCAACGCCAAAGAGGTTATTGAGAATGATGCTCTTGAAAATGAAGTATGGTCGATTGGGATGCTTCGCCACACGATCCAGCACCTTTCTAAAGTCGGAGTATTTCTCTGGGCGGTGCTTCTCATCCGAATGCGCTAGGTCTTCGATGAAGGCTTCCATGCGCCCAAGGCAGGCCTCGTAAAGCGGTTCAAGAATACTCAGGGCAGCAAAGAGGAATGCACCCGATCCACACGTTGGGTCGAGAATCGTGATGTTTTCGATCGCGTGCCAGAAGGCACGGAGTAGATCTGGACCTTCACAGTTCTCAAGAATGTCCTGGGCAAACTGGCGGATGTCGAGGTTGAGTGTGATGAGATCGCTGATTTCGCAAACCTCTCCACTTACGAGCTTGACCTTAATTTCCGCGTACCTAGTGCGGCGTGCAATCACCTCACGCCAGGTTTCAGTTGGGAGTGCATGTGTCTCGGGAGCAGAGCTATTCCAACCTTTGCGCAGATCTAGGATTTTGATGGGTCCGTCACCCACTGGACTGTTGAGGCTTTGTGGATTAAGTCCCTCAGCAATATCCGTGGGTAACGCTTCCTTGTTACCATGGCGAACTGCTAGATAGAT
>Ga0307373_10011519_pt1 | contig 12797 bp, 11 predicted proteins | sample OX2MG_FD_202534 | JGI IMG/M metagenome (GOLD analysis project Ga0307373, IMG submission 202534) | Soil microbial communities from Risofladan, Vaasa, Finland - OX-2 | ecosystem: Environmental > Terrestrial > Soil > Coastal area > Acid sulfate soil | place: Finland: Risofladan, Vaasa | collected... | reverse complement strand
GCGCAGCGCCCACCGCGCTAGCCTGAAGTTACTTCCGGCGAGGCGCAAAAAATTCCATGTTTGGCAAGCACATGCATGATTTGTCGGTGTTTGCTTTCTGACTACGTGGCGATTGTCTCGAGCAGATCGAAGGCGTGGCGCTGCAGAGGCGTCGGCGTGGTGAGGATATCGAAGGTGTGCGGCTGATCGGTAGCGCCCGGCGTGCGGCAGGTGTTGCGCACGAGGGAGGCGAGTTCGGCGATGAGGGTGCGCAGACTGTGAACGGGCGTGCCGTCGGCGGCGAGGTGCGTATGGACCTTCTCAAGCGCAGCGTCGGAGCGCTCGGCCGGTGCGACCGGATCGCGTGTGGCCTTGGCGGCCTGATCTTCGTCGGCGAACAGCAACGGTCGCCAGGCCTCGATCACGTGCCACTCGACGTAGTAAGCGAGCATGCACAGGAAGATGTGCGCACGGACGCGGTTTTCGAGCCGGTGATGGATCGGGCGGATCTTCAAGTCCACGGTTTTCAACGATCGGAACGCGCGCTCGACCTGGGCGAGCGCTTTGTAACTGCGCACGGCATCGGGCGCCGACATCTGCTGGGTGGGTAACCCGGTGCGAATGACGTAGATGCCGTCGAGCGCCGCCTCAGCGGCGACTTGGGGCTCGAGGATCTGATACTTCACGGCGTCGTCCGTGATGGTCAGTTCGAAGTGTTTGCCGACTTTGTATTTGTCGACCACGCGCCCGAGCTTCACACCGATCGCGGCGGCGCCTTGCAGGGCGCCGCGGGCGACGCGGTCACGGATCTTATCGAGTTCGAGCGCGGTCGCCTGCAACAGCGCTTGGCGCTTATGCGCTCTGAGCTTCGCGAGCTGCGGATTACGGCACGCGATGAGTCGGTCATCGGGATACTTCGGATCCGAGAACTCGAACAGATTGTGCTCATCGAAGAGCCCCAACTGCAGGGCGCCGGCGTCGATGAGACTGCGGATCTGGCCGCTTTTTAACGCCGTGATCCACGCCATGCCCTCGATGTCCTTGATCTCGCCGATCGCTTTGTGCGAGATCATGCCACGATCCCCGACGAGCACCACGCGCTCAAGTTCGAAGGACTCCTTCAGCTTGGTCACCTGCGGCATCAGGGTCTTCGTGTCCGACGTATTGCCCTCGTACACCGAGATCGAGATCGGGCACCCTTCTCGATTGGTCATCAGCCCATAATTGACCTGCAGTTTGTTCTTCTTGCCGTCGCGGCTGTAACCGATCTTGCCCAACGGACAATGCGTGCCCTCGAAGTAGCTGGAGGACAGATCGTAGAGCGCGAGGCAGCCTTCCTCCAAGTGCTTGGCCGCCAGCTTCTTCTCGATCACCGGCTGACGTTCGAGCAACCAGTCCATCGCCGCGTACAGATCGTCGGCATCGGCGCCGCTCACGCCGAACTCCTCGGCGAGCGTACTGGTGTGCCACCAACGCGTGGTGGCGAGCTTGGTGTTCGGAGCCAGTACGCGCGCGGCGATCAGCGCCAAGACGCGCTCGCGTTCCGGGCTTGCCCGCGAGCCAATCAAGGAGTCGATCTTCAGTCGCTGCATCGCGAGGCGCACCGCATGCACATGACCGTGCGGGCGCGAACCCAAGATCTCCAGGCGCTCGGCGACCGGCACGAAGGTCTCGCCGCGCAACGCGCGGCGCACCAGATCGATCAGCGGTGCCGGCAAGTGCGAGAGATTGCCGAGGGTTTCGTTCTTGACGCGGTTGCCGTCGCGGTAGCTGCGCCTGAGCAGATGCGTCTCGTACACACGGCCTTTGTAGTTGCGCCGTGTGGTGACGACATGCACGGCGCCTCCACGTCCTGACATGCAAAGAAACATAGCACGACAAACCGAAATAGTCAACTATTTAGTGTCTACATTATGCACCAATAAAAACCTTCGAAACCAACCTCAAACACAGAAAAATAGGGCTCGGCTGACTACTTAGCCATGAGGAGAGAGGGGTAACCTCAGATTAACAAGAATTGCCGCCAATTAGATCCGGTTGGAGAGCCGCCGCACATGGCGGGCTTCATGGGGTCGCGACTGCCCCTTGGCGGACACCGGCAACTCTGGCAATGGCAAATTCGCCTGAACGACGGGATCGGAGTGGAGAGCCGGTCTCTTCCCGGCCAACAGCGGTCCTCCGACGGCGCCGCTAGACGGCCGGGAAGCTGACGTTCGCCCCTCAGCGCCAAGTTCGTCTGTCCAGCCCGCCCCGGCTGGGAGCACGCGTCTGCTCTCGCACTCTCTCTCGAGTCCTATTTCGAACCCGGCACGACCCGCGCACACGACGCGACCCTGATCATCGAAAATCTATGGCCGGACTCCCGGCCGCCGGTGCGTCCCACCCAAATCCGCCTATTGGTGTTGCTGACGGCAGGTCCTGCGAACTGATCCGTGTTGTCATCCACTCCAGCGAGCTGAACAAACTGGTTCGCGCCATACCTGTCGAAAGAGAGGCTTCCGCAACAGTCGACGACCTGTCCTTGAGAGTTCTTGTGCCCGGCGAAGATGAGTCAGGCGGTTTCGGATGCCTCGTCGTTGTAGAAAGGCCAGTCCACCTTGTGGCCTGTCAGTAGGCGGCCATTCCTTTCCCTTTATGCCGCGCCTCGAACGCTCAAACTTCTTGGAAGCCGCCGCTCGCAATAGGTTTGCGATCTTGCGACTGGGGCCCCTTGCCGCGTCAATACTGCTCGAAGAAACTGCGCGCAGCCACCATGCAGTACGGCTCCTCGTCAATGTGATAGTGGTAGGCACGAGTCCCCATTGAGGCATCCACCGCGTGCTGGTAGTCGGTGAACGCTGCTTGCAGCCGCGCGTCCCTTGACTCCAGCGCCGCATTGCGCGCAGGGCTCAGGCCGTGCTCGACGTAGGTTCCAGTGGCGCCTTTACTGATGTCCAGATCCAAGGTAACGAAACGCAATCCCGGATGCGCCGCTACCTTGCTCTCGAGCACCGCGTTCATGATCGCAGTGCTCTGGTCCCAGAACACCGTGGGATCGCCGTATCCGCCACACATCAGCAGGGGCATGCTCGGCGTGTAGTTGCGTAGATCGTTGGTCTCGAGGATCTTGCGGAGCGGTAATCCCGGCATGCCCGGCATTAGCGGCACGTGAGCCGCCAGGTTGGGCGCGGAGCCATCGATTGGCGCGCCGCCGTCCGGATGTGCGTCGACGTCGGCAATGTACGCTGCGCGAAACGCCGTGCTTATCAGGTACTTTGACGGGTCGAATCCGGCCTTGTAGAGAGGAGCGCCTTCGGGAAGTATCGCAAGCGCGGGATAGCGCGCCGCGGAGAAGCCCGGCGCATCGGGTCCGGTGGACTCGGACTGAAATACCGCAGTCGCTGGAATGTCTCCGGCGGCAACCAACTTGGTGAGATCGTTGAAGCCGGTCTTCGCCGGGAACAGCTTGGTCGCGTTCTGGAATTTGCCGCTCAGAATCCGCCTTGGATCGATGGACCCGCGTTTGAGATGTGCGTAGGAATTCAATTCCATAGGTAGGAATTCGGTTCCGCCGGCATTGGGATGACCCAGGAAGATCTCGTCCATGAACGCCAGCCTCGCGTATGGTCCGGAGAGTGGCGCACCGGCGGTTGCCGGGCGGCCCCGTCTGTCCAGTGCGCGGAGCGTGGCCATCGCCACGAAGCCACCTTCCGAATAGCCGGAGATGAACAGCTTGCCATTGGCGTAGATCCGACGCCCGAGCTGGCGCAGCAGTTGCCGCCCGGCGGTCAGACTGTCGAGCGCATCCTGCGACTGCTGGGCCGCGTTGAAGTAAGGGTGGTAAGGCAGCGTGGAAAGGTCATACCCTGCGTAGTTGGGTGCGATCACGAGGTCGCCTTGTGTTGCGAACACAAGCGCTACGTCAGTCGACCAAACATATTGCGCATTAGCCGGATCGTTGACGGCAGACATGTCCGCGGTACGCTGGAGCGACGTTCCGTGCGCGTAAAGCAAGATCGGTCGTGGTCCCCGGCACTGAGCCGCTGCTCCCGTGGGTACCATGAGTGCGCCTGAGGCGTCGGTTGCCTCGCCCTGACCGCCAACGGTCGCGTAGAGGAATTTGTACACGCGTACGCCGCACACCGGCGCGCCGAGTAGACGTTGGAGCGTTGGCTGGTGGGAAAAGCGACTGTGGAGCAGGGCACGCAGAGCGTCGACCGATAGCGTGCCTACCATGTCAACCCGGTGCGAAATCAAGGTGTCCACCGTGCCGCTGGCGGCGAGTCGGACGCCGTGACCCGCACAGGCGAGCGGGGTCGCGCAAACGACGGCGAGCAGTGCTTTCGAAATCCGGGCGCACATAGAATTTTTCCCTAACGGCTGTTCTTCTTATGCATCGTTCAGGCTACCACACAGCTGTCATCGGTCACGGGCAGGAAAGGGTCATGACCGTCGGTTGTCCTGGAACTCCAAACTGCGGCGTGTAAAATCCCGATTATGAACGGCAGCCTAGCCGGCCACGCTCTCGACGTTCCGCGACGCAACCGCCCAACAAGCGACAGTGGACATGTGTAAAGACTGGCAAGTAACCTGTTGCTCATCGACTGCCAATATCTAATCCCTCTCAATCCAGGGTGCATCGAATGAAAGAGCATCTTAATCCCACTCGGATTGCTTACTGTTTGAGCGCTCTATTAATTAGCATTTTCTCGACTTCATGCGCGGAGATGGCCCCTTCACCAGAAATCCAAGACCTTCGAGTCAAGGCGATCGCTGGAGATGCGGCCGCCCAAGAGGCTCTCGCGAGCGCCTACGACAGCGGCCGCGGCGTCAAACCCGATGTTGCCGAAGCCGCCAAATGGTATGCGGCCGCGGCGGCGCAGGGAAATTCGGAGGCGCAAAACGATATCGGGTCCTTTTACCTCGGCGGCGAAGGGGTGCCCAGGGACGGACTCAAAGCGTGCGGCTGGTTTGCGAAATCGGCTGCACAGAACAACATACACGGCAAGGGCAATCTCGCGTTTTGCTACGACGAAGGAATCGGCGTGGCCAGGGATCCGGCCAAGGCAGCCGCGCTATACGAGGAAACCGCAGACGCCGGTAATATTCAGTCCATGTTGAACATCGGCGTCGACTATTGGCGGGGCGAGGGACTGCCGAAGGACCTCGTGAAGGGATATATGTGGCTCGATCTGGCGAGATTTTACACGCAGACCGGAGGAGCGAATCGCCGACTCAAATGGAACGCCCGAAGCGCCCTCGACCATATTTCGAAGGAAATGTCGCCCGAGGAAATCTCTCGAGGAGAAGCGCTCTCTCGCGCATGGGACAAAGCGAACCGAGCCAAGGTTCAGGCCGCCCCAACATATTGATGACGGGCGACCTTGTTGCCTGAGGTCCCGATAAGTCGGGGTCGTCTGTTTATGCGAGAACGAACATTAGCGTGGTTGTCGATGCGTCAAATAGCGCTCATGAGATCGCGCTATTTATCTCTGAAGATCACGATCCCCAATTTGATAAAAATTAGCAACGCCTTGCCCGATTGCTGCCGCTCGCGGATGCCCGGTATGGGTCATGTTGAGAAATTCCGCAAGACCGCGCGCATTTCGATTTCGAGATTGCGATCATCGCCGCTCTATGTCGAATAGCCGGCTTCCCGTTGATGACGAATAGCAAGGACCAGCACGGTATCCTGCGGTTTCTCATGGCTATACAGAGCCACGTAGCCGCTTTTACCGTAGGAGATCAGAATCTCCCGCAATCCTTCCTCGCATGGTCGACCAATTAATGGATGCCGCCCAAGGATCTCAATCCCGTCGCGAATCACGTCGATGGACGCTATGGCTGCGTCGGGTGCAGTCTCGGCCAAGACATCGGCCAGCCGTTTCAGGTCCGCAAATGCATGACGGGTATAGACTACTTGCGCCACACACGCACTTTCGGTCGAGTGGCCCGGTCACCACCAACGCGGGCGGAAAAATAGCGATGCACGTCCGCCGCGGCGAAACCCTCGCCGCTTGCGATCGCTTCGGAACGTGCAGTCAACGCATCGGCCACAAAATCTCGGCGCTGTTCGTCCAGTCGAGTTTGGTTTTCTATAGCCTCCAGCATAAATGCGTGGGGCGATTTATCAGCCGCCTTAGCCGCCGCTATGACCCGTCGTTTGAGGTCCGCGGCAATCTTAAGTGTGGTCGCAACAGGGGCACTCATAGATTCTCCAAATCGCTGGTAATACTAGAGTAACACCGGTAACATTGTCGTTCAATACACGTGATAGTTCGCAAAAAATGCCGATTCGGGATGTCCGATCGCGGTCAATGACGACCGTCAACGATGGGTCAATATCCGTCACCGCCATACCGCGCCGGTGAGCGTTCGAGAACATCGACACGCTGCTCGGAGCCGCGCCGCCGGTCCTGCCGCTCGCTCGAGAAAGACGCCCGCCTCAGCCGCCTGCGCCGGCGCGACGGACGGGATCGTTGAGAGCGCCGGGCGGCGCGGCGCAAACCGCGCGGTCGCGATCGGCTCTGTCTAGCGCGGCGATCGCGCGGATCCGGCGGAAGAAGGCGCGAAAATGTCCACCCGCCAGGGTGAACTCGCGGGCGAATCCCGGCACGCAGCGCTCATAGGTGGCGAGCGATGCGAGGTCCGCATTGTTCAGATCGCTGCGGAACCAGCGGCGCAGCGGCGCATCCGTTCCCCAACCGGCCGCAAGGCGCGCATAACCGGCGCGCAGCGCGGTGAACTCGGCGCGCTTGCGCGCGAGCATCTCGGCAGGATCGAGCGGCGCGCGGTAGATCCCTCCCAGAGTCGAGCGCGCCCGCCGCAGCAACGCAATGACCGCCTGGTAACGCCGCAAGTCGCGCGCGTAGCCTGCAAGATCCCGGGTACGCCCCTGCGATTCGAGCCAGCGCCGCACGCCCTCGCGGGCGACGAAGGTCGCGAGACCCTCGTCGAAGCGCGTGTCGTTCGGCACGAAGATGAGCTGGTGCGTGAGTTCGTGAAAGATGATCGACGCCAGATCGATGTCGCTCCAGCCCATCATCGTGCTCAGGATCGGATCGGCGAAATGGCCGAGGGTCGAATAGGCGGCGACGCCCTGGACCGAGACGTCCAGTCCTTCGGCGCGCAACCCGCGCGCATCCGCGAGCGCCCGTCGCCGCGCGAAATACCCGCGATAGGCCATGCAGCCGACGAACGGATAGCACCATCGCTTCGGTCGCAGCGAGAATCGCGGCGCGGCGATGACGTTCCAGACGACGTACTTGCGGTGCAGGGCGGTGTAGCTGCGGTAGCTGCCGTTGTCGGGCAGACCGAGATCCCGGCTGGCGTAGTCGCGAATGGCGCTGACCTCGGCGAGCTCGCCGCGCAGACTCGCAGGGGTGCGTGGATCGGCGATCACCTGCGCGATCGGCTCGCGGCGCCACAATACGGCCGCCTCGCCGGCCGCCGCCTGTAGCTCGTAACAGCCGCTCGTCGAAGTGGCGAGCGCGGCGAGGATCGCGGCGGCGCAGAGCCGGCGCGGTATGCTGCTACTATTCACGCATGCAAGTGTATCTGGTCGGTGGGGCGGTCCGCGACGCTCTTCTCGGGCTCGGCCCCGGCGAGCGCGACTGGGTGGTCGTCGGCGGCACGCGCGAGGAGCTGCTGCGCCGCGGATACCGCGAGGTCGGTCGCGAATTCCCGGTCTTTCTGCACCCTGAGACGCACGAGGAATACGCGCTCGCGCGCCTCGAGCGCAAGATCGGGCCCGGCTACCACGGCTTCGAATTCCGTTTCGATCCGGCGGTCACGCTCGAGGAAGATCTGCAACGTCGGGACCTGACGATCAATGCGATCGCTCGTGCCGCGGACGGCACGCTGATCGACCCGTACGGCGGCCGCCGCGACCTCGAGCAGCGCCTGTTGCGCCATGTCTCGCCAGCGTTCCTCGAGGATCCGGTGCGGGTGCTGCGAGTCGCGCGCTTCGCGGCGCGATTCGCGCCGCTCGGCTTTTGCATCGCGCCGGAGACGATGGCGCTGATGCAGGCGATCGTCCGGCGCGGCGAGGTCGGCGCGCTGGTCGCCGAGCGGGTGTGGCAGGAAACCGCGAAGGCGCTCGCGGCGCCCGCAGCCGCCGAATACTTCAAGGTATTGCGCGACTGCGGCGCGCTGCGCGTGATCTTCCCGGAAATCGACGCACTGTTCGGCGTCCCGCAGCCGGCGAAATGGCATCCGGAGATCGACACCGGCGCGCACACGCTGATGGTCCTCGAGCAAGCCGTGCGCCTCAGCACCGAGCCGAGGATCCGCTTCGCCGCGCTCGTGCACGATCTCGGCAAGGGTTCGACGCCTCCCGCCTCATGGCCGCATCACTACGGCCACGAAGAGCGCGGCAACGAAATGATTCGCGCGCTCGCGGCGCGGCTGCGGATACCGGCCGAGTACCGCGATCTGGCGGTGATCGTCGCCCGCTATCACGGGTTCGTCCACCGCGCGCTCGAATTGCGCCCCGCCACCGTGCTCGAGGTCCTCGAAAGGGCCGATGGCTTGCGTCGGCCGCAGCGCTTCGAGGAAGCCTTGACCGCGTGCGAGGCGGATGCGCGCGGGCGCACCGGCTTCGAGCTGCGCGCATACCCGCAGCGCGACTTTCTGCGGCGCGCGCGCGATGCGGCGGCAGCGGCGAAACCCACGGCTGCGGAGCTGGCGGCGCATGCCGGCCCCGCCATCGCCGAGCTTCTGCGGGACCGCCGCAGCGCCGCGATCGCGGCGCTGCGTGCGCGCTATCCGGGCGACGGCCGGCACGCGCCCGGAACCTGATCCACAGCCCTACAGCGTGTGCCGCAGATCGCGCAAGGCGAAGCCGCTCAACGGCCGGTCGAACCCGCGGGTCCACGCCATCACCTTGAAGCGCTCGCCCATCTCGCCCGGTAACATCAGCCGCCGCGCCTCGTTGCCGAGACGCGCCGCGCGATGCGCATCGGCGCCGGCGAGTTCGCGCAGGTGCGCGTCGATGCCGGTGCCGGCCAGAAAGTAGGCCTGGGTGGTGTAGCCCGCCACCTCGAACCCGGCGGCGGACCCCGCCTCGGCGAGCGCCGTGAAGTCGACCCAGGCGCTGATGTCCTGCAATCCCGGGCGCACGAACGGATCGTCGAGAACGCGATGGCGGTAGTGGCACAGCAAGGTGCCCTGGTCGCGCTGCGGCAGGTAGTAATGCGCGCGCGGCAGACCGTAATCGAACCAGAGCACGGCACCTTCGCGCAGCGCGCCCGTCACGGCGGCCGTCCAAGGCGCGACGCGCGGACAATATTCGGACTCGTAGCCGTCGGGCCACGCGCTGCCGGCAGCGGCGCGCAACACGCGGCAGTGCGCATCCAGGACGGCACCGGCCGGCCGCGCCGACCAAGCGAAACCGCCGTCGCCAAGGCCGACGCCGAGTTCCTCGAGCGCGGCGCCGTCCCAGCGAAAACGCGTCACCGGCAGCGCGTCGAGCACCTCGTTGGCGAGGATCACACCGTCGATGCCGTCCGGCGGCGGCGCTTCGAGCCACTCGACGATCCCGGCGAACCGCGGCAGTCGAGCCTGCAGATGCGCTCGCTGCCGCTCCCGCAGGTCGGCGCTCACCTCGAGGATCAGGTAGCGCCGCGGCGGTGTCCCGGCGGCCTCGAGGAATTCGAGCAGATCGCCCGCCAGGCGCCCGCTGCCGGCGCCGATCTCGAGGATCGAACCGCGATGCGCCTCGATGAGCACCTCGGCACATTGCTGCGCGAGGCAGGCGCCGAAGAGTCGCGAGGTCTCGGGAGCCGTGGTGAAGTCCCCGCCCGCGCCGAGCTTGCGCGCACCGGCGCTGTAATACCCGAGACCCGGGGCATACAGCGCGAGTTCCATGTATCGCTCGAACCCGATCCAGCCGCCCGCGCCGCGCACCGCCGCGGCGATGTGTTCGCGCACGCGCGCGGCATGCTGCGCCTCGGCGTGGTCCGGTTCTGGTTCACGCTGCGGGCCGGTTCCGGTATCGTAGATTCGCATGACGGAAGAAGGGCAACTCTCGGGCTTGACGGATCGGGTCGTGTTGATCACCGGCGGCGCCCGCCGGGTCGGCGCCGCGATCGCCCGGTGCCTGCACGACGCCGGCGCGAACGTCTGCGTGCATTATCGCTCCTCGACCGCGCAGGCGGTAGCGCTGGTCGCGGAACTGAATGCGCGGCGCGCGCGGTCCGCGTGCTGCCGGGCCGCGGATCTGCTCGACAGCGGCGCCCCGGAAGCGCTCGTCGCCGCGGTCTTGGACGAGTTTGGCGGGCTGGACGTGCTGGTGAACAACGCGTCGAGCTTCTATGCAACGCCCGTCGGCCGGATCACCTGCGCCGACTGGGATGATCTCGTCGGCACGAACTTGAAGGCGCCCCTCTTCCTTGCGCAAGCCGCGACGCCCGCGTTGCGCGCGCGGCGCGGACTGATCCTCAACATCGTCGACATCCACGGCCTTCGCCCGCTGCGCGATCATCCGGTGTATAGCGTCGCGAAAGCGGGGCTCGCGATGCTGACGCGTTCGCTCGCCCGCGAGCTCGGTCCGCAGATCCGGGTCAACGGCATCGCGCCGGGCCCGGTTCTCTGGCCGCAGAACGGGCTCGACGAACACCTGCAGCGCGAAATCGTCGATAAGACGGCGCTGAAGCGCCAAGGGACGCCGGCGGACGTGGCGCGTACGGCCCTGTTTCTCGCGCGGGACGCACCCTACATCACCGGCCAGATCATCGCCGTCGACGGCGGCCGCAGCATCTGAGCGTGCGCTCGCGCCGCCGAATCGGCGGCGAGGACGCGCTGCGCCTCAGCCGGTGCCGGCGAGTGCGCGCCACTCGTCGAGATCGCTCTGCCGGCGTTCGACGACGATGCCGACGTCCCGCGAGCCGCGCACCGCTCCGGGCTTGGACAGCTCGATGCGCACCCAGCCGACGTGAAATTCTGCGAGGATCAGCATCGCGATCCGCTCGGCGAGCGTCTCGACGAGGTGAAAACTCGACCCCTCGATGAACGCGAGCAACCGTTTCGCGACCCGCTTGTAGTTCAGCGTGTCGTCGATCGAGTCCGACAGCGCCGCCTTGCGCACATCGGCGGCGAACTCGACGTCGACGAGCACGGTCTGCTTGACCTGCCGCTCCCAGTCGAAGATGCCGATGATCGCCTCGGCCTTCAGCGCGTGAATGAAGATCTTGTCCATCGGAGCCCTCAGATGCCCGTGACTGCCGTCTCACCGAGCGGCCAATTGGCACGCACCGCCGACGGCGCTGCGCGGCCCGCGCCGGCCGCGAGGCGCAGGCAGCCGGCGAGCGCGATCATCGCGCCGTTGTCCGTGCAGAACTGCGGTCGCGGAAAATAGGCGCGCGCGCCGCACTCGCGCGCGACGCTGCAAAGCCGCTGCCGCAGGCGCAGGTTCGCGCCGACGCCGCCGGCGACGATCAGGCGCGCTCTGCCCGTCGCGCCCAAGGCGCGCCGGCATTTCTCGGTCAGGGTGTCGATGACCGCCTCCTCGAAATCATGCGCCGCATCGGCGCGCGTCTGTTCGTCGAGCGCGCGGTCGCGCAAGGCTACCCGTACCGCGGTTTTCAAGCCACTGAAACTGAAGTCGAGCCCCGGCCGATCGAGCATGGGCCTCGGGAAGCGAAAGACGCCGCCTCGGCCCCGCACGGCGAGCGCGGCGAGCGCGGCACCGCCCGGATACGGCAGGCCGAGCAGCTTCGCGGTCTTGTCGAAGGCCTCGCCCGCGGCATCGTCGAGCGACTGGCCGAGCACGCGATAGCCGCCGAGCCCGGTCACGTCGACCAACATGGTATGACCGCCTGAGACGAGCAGCGCCAGAAACGGAAAGTCCGGCGGATCCGGCTCGAGCAGCGGGGCGAGCAGATGTCCTTCGAGGTGGTGTATCCCGACCACCGGCCTCGCCCAGGCGTACGCGAGAGCACGGGCGAACGACGCCCCGACCAGCAACGCGCCGATCAGGCCGGGCCCTGCCGTAAAGGCGATGCCGTCGATCGAGTGCCGGTCCGAGGAGGCCTCGAGCAGGGCCTCCCGAACCAGCGGCAGCAGTCGGCGAACATGGTCCCGCGACGCCAGTTCCGGCACCACGCCGCCATACGCCTGGTGCATTGCAACCTGGCTGTGGAGCCGGTTCGCGAGCAAGCCCGCGACGCGGTCATAGACGGCGACGCCGGTCTCATCGCAGGAGGTTTCAATCCCTAAAACGCGCATAATTTTGCCTTTTCCGCAGGCGCACCTTAGAATGCGCGCCCCGCCGCTCGATCCCGGCGGCCCGTTTCATCGATCACTTGAGGTCTGAATGCCCAGCGTTCGTGTTCGCGAGAATGAATACTTCGACGCCGCGTTGCGTCGGTTCAAACGCGCCTGTGAGAAGGCCGGCGTCCTCACCGAGCTGCGACGCCGCGAATTCTACGAGAAGCCGACCCAGGAACGTAAGCGCAAGAAGGCGGCCGCCGTGAAGCGGCACCTGAAGCGTTTGTCCCGCGAGAGCCTGCGCAGCATGGGCGGTGCCCCCCCGAGTGCTCCGCCGCCGGGCGCGTCGCGCCAGTACTGAAGGCCGGACGGCGGGTGCCGATGTCGCTCAAGGAGCGGATCACGGAGGACATGAAGGCGGCGATGCGCTCCGGGGAGAAGGAGCGTCTCGGCCTGATCCGCATGATCAACGCCGCGATCAAGCAGCGCGAGGTCGACGAGCGGATCGCGCTCGACGACGGTCAGGTGATCGGCGTGATCGAGAAGATGATCAAACAGCGCAAGGAATCCGTGCAGCAGTTCCGGGCCGGCAACCGCCAGGATCTCGCCGACAAGGAGGCCGCGGAGATCGC
>Ga0307373_10011517_pt1 | contig 12798 bp, 12 predicted proteins | sample OX2MG_FD_202534 | JGI IMG/M metagenome (GOLD analysis project Ga0307373, IMG submission 202534) | Soil microbial communities from Risofladan, Vaasa, Finland - OX-2 | ecosystem: Environmental > Terrestrial > Soil > Coastal area > Acid sulfate soil | place: Finland: Risofladan, Vaasa | collected... | reverse complement strand
GGTGATGTAATCGTGCTTGTGGCACACCTGCCACATCCGCGGGAAAGCAATGAACAGCAACGGATAGATCAGGATCGTGTAAGGCACGGCGAAGAACGCCACGGCGCCGGCGCCGTAAGCGAGCGCCGGCAGCGCGATGAAGGTATAGGCCGTGTAGAGATCGCCGCCGATCAAGAACCAGGTGATGACCGTGCCGAAACGCCGGCCGCCGAGCCCCCATTCATGCAGCGTGTCGAGGTCGCCGCGGCGCCACCGCGCCGAAACGAACCCCAGCCAGGTGATGAAGGCGAACAAAACGACGAAGATGGTCAGAGCCGTCCAATTGATCTGTGCCACGGCGTTCCCCCGCTTTCCGGTCGGCGCTATTCGTCGACCGCGAAATAAACGATTGCCGTGACCGCCGCGCCGACGATCACCAGGAAAAGCTGAAACCAATAGAAGAACGGCAGGCCGATGAAGCTCGGCTCGGCCCGGTTGTAGAACGGCACCCACAGCGTCACGACGACCAGGGCGAGCAAGAGCAGGTACCACCAACGCCAGCTCGGTCGACGCGGCTGCGGTTCCATCCCGTTTCCCCTCTTTCAATATCCCGGCATTGTCGTCCGGGAATGTCGTCTTTGTTGTAGCCCGTTAGCATGCGCCGCGCGATTCGGTCAATGGGTGCTGCGATTCGCAGCAGCACGACTCAGAAATTGGCGTTCAAGCCGAAATAGAAGCTATTGCCCTTATGGGGATTGCCGTTGGTGATGTTTTGCGTCAACGGGAATGCAACAAGGAATTCGCCCGAATAGTGGCGGTAGATATGAAGGCGCACGCCGCCACCGGTCGAGGCCACGTCCTGTCGGCCGGGCGAGCCGATCGAATGAAACGAGGTCTCGCCGCCATCGACGTACAGGAAACCCTGGACCCACGGCATGATCGCATAGCCGGTATCGCGCGTGTCTTGCAGCTCTGCCGAGACGGCCTCGCCGTCGTCGCCGGTGATTTCGGAAGGGTCGAAGGCACGACCGAAACGGTCACCGCCGAGCCCGAATTGCTCGGCAAGGAAGAGCGGCGAATTGGAACGCTGCGCCGCGACCGTCAGTAGCGTTGCCCAGTCGCCCCACAATACCTGGCGACGAGCGGCCACGACATTAACTTTCGTGAAATCGTCGCGCCCGCCCGTGCGCGAGACGTTCGATTGACCGGGGCCGCTTGCACCCAGCCCGTCGATCCCTTGGCTGATCTCGACGTTGAAGAGATTTAGGCCGTTCCAGCCATCGGCGATCTGCTCGATCGCGCCGACGCGCAAGACGCGAAGCTCGTCATGGTAGGCGGAAGGTTGCGGCGTGAATTGCTGGCTACTTTCGTCGTCGAACTCGACCTGCGCCGTCAATGTCTGCCTGCGCGAGCGGATGATGGGATGTAGAACCGTCGCCTTGAGAAAACGGCTGTCGGTCTTGATATCGGTTTCCGCCGTCGAGCCGGCCGATCGAACCTCGGCCAGCGAGGCATCGAGAATGAGCCGCGTGCCCTCGGTGCGGATCGCCATATCGTGCGACAGCTCGACATATTTCAGCTCGCGAGGATCGGTCGGGGTTGTCGCTACCGTGGCGCGGGTCCGCGCGCCCTCCTGGAGCACACCGTTGAGCGCGACGCTCGCCCAGGACTGGAGCGGCCCGACGAGGCTGGTGCCGCGATTGTCGAGATGAAACGATGTATCGGCGCTTTTATGGTCGATATGGACGACGAGGCCATAAGCGCCCGAGCCATCGTTCGGCGCCTTAAGGCGCGGCGTCGCGAGCGTTCCGGGCGTGTCCTGCATCAATAGTAGGTAACGCTCGATCGTGGCGAGCCGTGCCGGATGCTCTTCCGTGATATGGCGGGCAAATCCCAGTAGCGGCGCCTGTTGGTCGGCTGAAATTCCCTCGAACGTGACGTCACCGATATAGCCCTCGACGATGTTCACATGCAGGACGCCGAGTTTCAAATCCTGCGGCGGCGCTTCGGCGCGCGACAGGAAATAGCCATCGGCGCGATATTTGGCCGTGATCGCTTCGATAATGCGCTGTATGCCGGCGCGATCGATCTCGCGCGCAAGATAGGGCTCGTAGATCGGCGCGAGCTCGCCTGGCTGGTAGACGGTCGCGCCTTCGATATCGACGGCGGCCAGAACGAAACTCACCGCCTTGCCCAGCGAGACTGAGGGCTTCGCAGGAATAGGCGAGATTTTGGGTATCTCAGGGGCTTCGGCCGGGATCTGGGGCGTGAAGCGCTGCTCGATACGGCCGGGATCGGCGCGGGAACCGTTTGGCATTTGGGCGCGCGCGTCTCCCAGGCCGACAAGCAAGGTCGCGGCAAGCGCCAAAAGCCCAAAGCGGACGGTGTATTCGCCCATCGCGCCGAGTATAAATTATAGATAATGAATATTTACTAAACTCGGGATGCGGCGCGCTTGGCTGCGGTGTGCGGCGCGCATTGTACGGTCCAAAAACTTCTAAGTAAAAACCGAAAAAATTTTAGTAAAAATAGAAAATAATAGAATATTTCTCGAATGTTATCACCTTATTTACTCCTGCTCCCTATTTTCTGATGTATCTAGACGCAGGAGTATAAGCATGTCGTCGAGGATACGCTGTCTTGTTCTAATCGGATTGTTATTTTTATTGCCCACGATCGCGCGCGCCGCCGACCCGAACTGGATACTTGTTCAAACTGAAGGACAGGTCGAAGTTTCCGCCGCCGGCGGTGCGTTCATGCCGGTCACGCTGAGCAATGCCATCGTTCCCGGCAGCGCGCTGCGCACCGGCCCAGGCGGACGAGCCGTGATCGAGAATAACGGCGACCGGATCACGGTGGCGCCCAACAGCGTCTTCGAATTGCCAGTGCAGGACCCCAAGGTGGCGATGACGCAGGTAAAGCAGCCATTGGGCACACTTCTCTATGACATGGTGCCGCGCGGGGTCGATCGCTTCCGTGTCACGACGCCGTACCTCGCCGCCGTTATCAAGGGCACCGTGTTCACCGTCAACGTCGCCTCCGACGGGGCCGCGGTCGAGGTGGTTCGCGGGATCGTCGAGGTGACGAACGGCGACGGTCAGCTCCACGCGCTGGTCTATCCGGGGCAGACCGCGACGGCATCGGCCAACCTGCATGGAGAAATCCATCTGATGGGGCAACCCTCGAAGGGTGTTGTTCCTTCAGACGCAAAGCCTGCGACGTCGCCACAACCGACACATGCGGATGCGGCACCGACGCACGCGCAGGGCGGCAAAGATCTTGCGCTCAACCGCAAACTCGAGCCGCACCCGGTCACCATTGGAGCCCTCACCAACGGCCTCATCACCGCGGTGGTTCCGCCAACGGGTAGCTCCGCCCAAGTTGCGGTCGCGCCGAGTGGCGACCACGGCAATAACGGCCAGGGAGTCGGCAACGACGACGGCAGTGGCAACGAAAACGGAACCGGTAATGCTGTGGACGCCGGCATCGGCATTACCAGCAGCGCCGCCGCCGCTACCGGCGTGAGCGCTGGCATTACCGGCGACAGCAATAGCAATGGAATTGGCAACGGTATCGGCAACAGCAACGGCGCCGGCAATGGCCACGGAAATGCGCCGGGCCTCGTTACCAGCGGGATTGGGGCTGTTGCGAGCGCGACCGCGGGTATTGCCAGCCTGACCGGCAGCAATGGCGGCGGTAATGGCATTGGCAATGGGAACGGTAACGGCAATGGCCACGGCAATCCGGTCGTCAACCTGCTGCTCGGCGCCAACGGCTCACACGGCTCGAACGGAAAGAAGAAATAGCGGCGGCGGGTTTGTGACCGCGCACGCGAGGCCAAACATGGCCGGGGAACCACCGCAACGGCAGGCAGCCGGCCGCGCGCCCCGATGGCATCGCGCGCGTGCCCTGCTGAGGCAGATACTCGTCGGCTCCGTCGTCTGCCTGGCTATCGCCGGAGCCTATCTTTGCGGTGCGTTCGATCCCCTGGATGCAGCGTTGCTGGATCTCCAATACCGATTGCTGGCTCGCGACGCGACCGGCAGTCTCGTCATCGTAACGATCGATCCTAAAAGCATCAGCGCGCTCGATCGGTGGCCTTGGCCACGCACCGATCACGCCGCGCTCATCGACCGCCTCGCCGCGGCTGGCGCTCGGTTCATCGCACTCGACATCGATTTCAGTTCGCACTCGACCGCGGCATCCGACGAACGCCTCGCAAAAGCGATCCATGACGCGGATGGACGTGTCATCTTGCCGGTATTCAAGGAGCGCGCGCACGACGCCTTCAGCTACGCGGCGCCGATCGAAGCGTTCCAGCGCAATGCGCGGCTAGCCGCAGTCACGGTTCAACCTGCATCCGACGGCCGCATTTGGCGTAGCCGCGCGGCGGATATGTGGAAAGGCTGGAAACTTCCGACCATCGCCGGACTCATGGCGGGGCGCCAACACGACATCAACGGTAGCTTTCTCATCGATTACGGAATCCGGCCATCGAGCGTGCCTCAAATCTCCTACGTTGATATTCTGAACGGAAATTTCGATCCGGCGGCGATTGCGGGCAAGGCCGTTCTCGTCGGCGCGACGGCGGTCGAGCTCGGGGATCAGTACGCGGTGCCACTCCACGCCGATCTGCCAGGCGTCGTCATTCAGGCCCTGGCCTACGAATCCCTGGTGCAGGGCACGGCCCAGCGCGATGCGGCAACGCCTTGGATTCTCCTTCTCGGCATCGCCGTCGGTCTCCCGGCATGGCTTGTGTTCCGGCGACTCTCATGGCGGCTCGGCGCGCTTGCGGCGTTGGCGCTGTGCGTCGCGATCATCGCCGCTTCGTTCGCCGTCGGCGACGCGATGGCGATCTATGTTGCTCCAGCGACTGCGATCGTCGGCGTGACCATCGCCTATCTCATCGCGCTCGTGCGGGCACTCGACCTGCAAAGGTTGCATATCCTCAACGGACAGATTGAAGCGGCACAACGCCGGGTGTTGATGAAGACCGTCGTCGAATCGAGCTTCGACGGCATCATAATCGCCGAGGAAGACGGTGGGATCAGTATGCTCAATCCCGCGGCAGTTTCGATGCTCGGGTGCGACGCACGCACCGTTGTGGGCACAAAGATCATTACACTTTTGCCGCCTGGGTGCGTAGCGGACGCCGTCGATCCACTCATGATCGGCACCGCTGCGCCGTGGGATACGACGCTTGATTCTCCCTCCGGCACGTCGCGTTTGGTCGAGATCACGCTCAGCATGGCCGAGGTCGAACCGACGCACCATCCACTCGAACGCCGGCGGAAAAGCCGTAACGTCTTTATTTATGCGCTACACGACATCACCGAAAGAAAACGCGCCGAGCTAGCGCAGCGCGAAGCCTCCACCGCTGCGATCGCGAGCAACAGAGCGAAGACCGAGTTCCTTGCCAATATGAGCCACGAGCTGCGGACGCCTCTCAATGCGGTACTCGGCTTTTCCGAGATGATCCGCGACGAGATCTTCGGTCCCATCGGCGAGAAGCACTATGCCGAGTACGCCAAAGACATCCACGACGCCGGCGAGCATCTTCTCGATGTAATTAACGATATCCTAGCCATGTCGCGCATCGATCTTGGCGAGATCCAGCTGAACGAAGATCGGGTAGACTTGCTGCACGCCATCCGAAGTGCCGTCAGGCTGCTGGGGCTCCGCGCCCAGCAGAAAAATATCGCGATCGAACTCCTCGTCGCGCAGGAATTACCGGCGCTTTGGGCCGACGAGCGCGCGGTAAAACAGATACTCCTCAACCTCGTCTCGAACGCTGTGAAGTTCACCAATTCGGGCGGGCGGGTGCAAATCGCCGCCCATCTGGAGTCATCCGGCGATTTGAGCCTGGCGATATCCGACAACGGGATCGGCATCGCTCCGGACGCCATCGCCCGGGTAACGCAGCCATTCTATCAGGCGGATACCTCTTTGGAGCGCCGCAACGAAGGCACAGGCCTCGGTCTTTCGATTGTTCATGGGCTTATAACGCGCCACGGCGGGAGCCTCGCGATCGACAGCGAGTTTGGCGTCGGCACGACCGTAACATTGACCTTTCCGGCGCAGCGGATTTGTAATCGGATTTCTGCCCAGGCTTGATCGCCGGATTTTTCTATAAAGCGACATAACGCTCGCCGCGAACGCCATTCGCTTTCGGGGCGAGACGCGACCGTCCGCTTTCGGGTAGCTTCTGCGCCGGCGTTGCGCGCGCCCATCGCGCCTCCCTTCTTCGGAGCCTCGGCATCGTGCATGTGATTTTCGGCCTCGATCCCGTCGTCACGGCGGCTGTCATTCTCCTGGTCGCCTATGGGCTGGTGATTTCCGACCGCTTCGATCGCTCGATCATCGCGCTGCTCGGCGCGGGCGCGATGATCCTCGCCGGCGTACTGACCCAGGAAGAGGCGATCCGCGGCGTCGATTTCAACACGATCGCGCTGCTGAGCGGAATGATGATCCTGGTTTCGGTCGCGCGCCGATCGGGCGTCTTCGAGTTCCTCGCAATCTGGTCGGCGCAGCGCGTCAACGCCTCGCCCGCAGGCGTGTTGTGCCTGCTCTCGCTCGTGACCGCGATCGTCTCCGCCCTTCTGGACAATGTGACGACGGTGCTGCTGCTCGCGCCGGTCACGCTCGCGCTCGCGCAGCGGTTGCGGGTCGCGCCGTTTCCGTTTCTCGTCGGCGTGGTAATGGCGTCGAATATCGGCGGTGCGGCAACCCTGATCGGCGATCCGCCGAACATCATGATCGGATCGGCCGCGGGGCTGAGCTTCAACGCCTTCGTCCTCAATCTGACACCGGCGATCCTCGTGGTGATGGCATGCCAACTGGTCGCGACGCATCTGATCTGGGGACGATCCACCCCGGCGACCCGCGAAGCCCGCGAGGCGGTGATGACGCTTGCCGCTGCCTCGGCCATCACCGATCGCCGCCTGCTGCGCCTGTCGCTCGGGGTTTTCGCCGTTACGCTGCTCGCTTTCGTGTTCGCCGCGAAGCTTCGGCTCGAGCCGGGATCGATCGCCCTGATTGCCGCCGCCGCGCTGATGCTGCTCGACAATCTTGCCCATCGGCGCGCGCTTCACGCTGAAAAGATGGTCGCCATTTACGCCGACGTCGATTGGATCACGATTTTCTTCTTCGTCGGCCTGTTCGTCATGGTCCGCGGCTTCGAGATGACCGGCGCGCTCGCGAGCCTCGCGCATGATCTGGTCGCGGCGACGCATGGCAACCTCGCGATCACGGCGTCGGCGATCCTCTGGGGAGCGGCGATTCTCTCCGCGGTCATCGACAACATTCCGTTCGTTGCCGCGATGATTCCACTGATCAAGATGCTGGCGCCGCAATTCGGCGGCGATGCGGCGATCCTGCCATTGTGGTGGGCGCTCGCGCTTGGCGCGTGTGTCGGCGGCAATGGCACGTTGCTCGGCGCCTCGGGAAATCTCGCGGTGGCGGGCATCGCGCAGCGCGCCGGTTTGCGCTTCGATTTCCTCGCCTATCTCAAATATGCGGCGCCGCTCACGATCACGAGCCTCGCGATTTGCCAGCTCTATCTCTGGCTGCGGTATTTCTAGGCGACGTAACCCTTCGCCCGGCCGGCAAGGCCGTCGAAGAGATCGAGCATGCGCTGGCGCCAGGCATGGACCGGATCCTCCGCTGCCAGCAGTTTGAAGTCGCTGATGCAGCGGCACCATTGGAAGCCGCCGAATACCGCGTAATCGGCATAGAGCGGCCGGTCGCCGCCGAGGAAGGGCTGCGCCTTCAAAACCAGCCGCAACGGCAGCAGCCCATCGCGGAAACCGGCGACGTCGCGGTCGCGGTTGGCGACCGCCGCTTCGAGGCTCTTGCCGAGACGCTCCTCGCGGCTGGTGCGAAAATAGTCGCGGTCCTTCGCATCGAGATGCTGCCAGATGTCGAGCACCACGAATTTCATCATGCTGGGCTGCAGGAACGCATCGGCCCAGCTCGCATGAAAGCGCGACAGCGCCTTGCCCGAGGCGCCGCCGAACAGCGACGGCCGATCGGGATACTCGCTCTCGAGATACGCGGCGATCGCCCAGGAATCATTGACCCAGCGCTCGCCATCGACCAGCACCGGCACGCGGCCTTGCTGGCTGAAGGCGATCGCCTCCTTGTCGGTAAAGCGCCACGGAACGGTCTCGACCTCAAGCCCCTTATGCGCCAGCGCCATTCTCGCGCGCCAGCAATAAGGGCTGAACCGCCGATCGGCCTCAGCACCGGCAAGATCGTAAAGCTTGCGCATCGCTAGCTCCAATAACGGCCGGTCGCGCCGACCACGACCACGATCAAGCCGAGCGCCAGATTGAGCTCGACGATGCGCCGAATCCGATTGAGCTGCACCGCCGCGGCCGGAAAGTCGCCGCTATCGACCGCGCGGCGAAAGCGCTTCCACGGCGCGAAATAGAGATGCGCGAAGGCGAGCACCATGACGATCCCGAGGATTTCCATGATCGTGACATGCAAGCCGCGGATGCCCGTCGTCTCCATGCCCGTGCCGGTGACGAGCAGCAGCAGCGCGGCGGCCCAGACCCATCGGAAGAAGCGCTCGAAGATGCGCCGCCACAGCGCCAGCCGCACCGGCGCATCGAGCGGCGCGACCGACGGCCGCACCATCTGATGCGCGAAAAACATGCCGCCGACCCAGATCACGGCGGCAAGGATGTGGACGAAGAGCAGGCTTGCGATCATGGGGCCAGTTTAGACCGGTCAGTGGTAGTTTTGCTATCGTCGTCCCGGCCAAGCGAAGCGCGAGCCGGGACCCAGGATGATTTTTTGCAGAGGGCCAGAGCTGAATCCACTGAGATCGACCGCCCCCTCGCCCGCTTCGCGGGTCCCTCCCTCTCCCCAGCGGAGAGAGGGACAACCCGTTCGACCGCTCTTCGCGGTCGAACCCAAAGGGGCCAATCGCGAAGAGCGATTGGCCGGGTTGTCGGTGAGGGGGCTTTGTTAGGCCTGACCGAATAATGCTCTACTCCTTGAGCTTCTCGCGCAGCAGCGCCTGCGTCTCGGGCGGAAGGGTTTCGATTGCTGCCGCGAGCGCCTTGAGGCGATTGCGCAGCGCATAGACCTGATCGAGCAAATTGAGCACCACCGGCATCGCGTCGGCATCGATCAGCAATTCATGCCGCAGCTCGACGATGAGATGGACGCGTGCGACGTCGATCTCGTGGAACACATAGCCGCTCGCAACGCGCTCGGGCAGCACCCAGCGCGCCTCGATCCATTCCTCGATCTCGCCGACATCGAGCCCCTTTACCTCTCGCAGCAATGCGTCGAGCGCGATCATGACCGCATTCCCTTGCGCGGGTCATAGGGGTGCTTCGCCGCCCAATCCTTGACGAACGCATCGAGCTCGGGATCGGCCTCCGGCGGCAGCACTACCCTCAAGGTCACGAGCTCGTCGCCGCGCCCGGCGACGCCTTTGCCCTTGAGACGCAACACTGTGCCGGTATTGGAATGCGCCGGCACGGTCATCGCCACCGCGCCGGTCGAGGTCGGCACCGTGACGCGTCCGCCGAGCATTGCCTCGCCGAGCGTCACCGGCAAATCGAGCAAGACATCGTCCCCCTCACGCCGAAACAAGGCGTGAGGACCAATATGTATCTCGATCAACGCATCGCCGGCCGGCCCGCCGCCGATGCCCGGCCCGCCCTGCCCGCTGAGCCGCAAAATCTGCCCGTCGCGCACGCCGGCCGGGATCGTCACGTCGAGGCTCTTGCCGGCCGCCAGCTCGAGCCGCTGCTTGGCGCCGTTCACCGCGTCGAGGAAATCGACCGTCAACGCATAGTGCCGATCGCCGCCGCGCATCCGGATCGACGCGCCTTCGCTCTGCGCGCCGCCGGCACCGCCGCTACGGAAGAACGAGAAGAGATCGTCGATATCCTCGGGCGGTATGTTGTCGCGGCTGCGGTATTTGGCGCCCGGCGCGCCCTCGGCGAAGTCCTGATAGGAATAGGCGCGCGGCTTCTCGTTGCCGCTCTCGTCAAGCTCGCCGCGATCGAACCGCGCGCGCTTATCAGCATCCGACAGCAGCTCGTAAGCCGCAGCGATCTCCTTGAAGCGGGCTTCGGCCTGCTTGTTGCCGGGGTTGAGATCGGGGTGATGCTTCTTGGCGAGCGTGCGATAGGCGGTGCGAAGCTCGTCGCTCGTCGCCTCCTTCTTGACGCCCAGCACCTCGTAGGGATTTCGTGCGGCCATGTGGTTCCGAAAATTGCGGCTGCTTCCATATAGTCAATCTTGCGCCTTGCCCCAAGCCTTGTCCGCCGACCTTCATTGCGAGCCCACGGCGCTTCGGTTATCTTCCGCCGCGTTATTGGGGAGTAGTCGCCCGGCCTTCCTTGGCCGGGCCGTGCGTCAACAGACTTGGCGGCGATCGATCCATCGCGTCATGGCGCACGGGGGCCCTTCATTCGCGCGCGATAAAACGCGCGGGGCATTGGCGAGACCAACGGATTGATCTTACGCCGCCGGGCCGGAGGATCAGCCGTTGCGTCGAACCGCTCGGATGAAGGAGTGCTTCCCGCGATGGAAGCTTTTCTGGTCGCCTTGGGGAGCGTCGCCATCGCCGAGATCGGCGACCGGACACAGCTTCTGTCGCTCGCGCTCGCCGCGCATTACCGCAAGCCCTGGCCGATCATCGCCGGCGTCCTGGTCGCGACCATCGCCAATCATGCGATCGCCGGATTGCTCGGCGCGTGGTTCGGCAGGCTGCTGACGCCGACCGTCCTCGACGTGTTGGTCGGCGCCAGTATGGTCGGCATGGCGCTCTGGGTGCTGCGCCCCGATACCCTGCGCGGCGAGCGGACCGAGGTCAGCACGCGCGGCGCGTTCCTCGCCACCCTGGTTGCCTTTTTCATTGCCGAGATCGGCGACAAGACCCAGATCGCGACCCTCGCCCTCGCCGCCGCCTATCCCAATCTGGTCGCCGTGGTCGCCGGCACGACCACCGGCATGCTGATCGCCAACGTGCCGGCGGTTTTCCTCGGCGACGCGCTCTCGGGCAAGCTGCCGATCCGACAGATGAACTATATCGCGGCGCTGATCTTCGGCGCGCTGGGCGCGATCTTTATCATCCGCGCGCTGATCTGAAGCCGTAACTTCAAACCGCCGTCATTGCCAGCGTCCTTCGCCAAGCTGAGGACGAGGGCGAAGCAATCCAGCTCGCTTTGAGAACCTGGATCGCATCGTCGTTTCACTCCTCGCGATGACGTTGAAAACTATATCGCCGGAATCGCGCTATGCCGCGTGCTTCTCCACCCATTGCGCATAGGCTTCCATGAATTTGCCGAGAAAGCTGCGCGTGCCGTCATTGGTCAGCTTCCCGCCCGCATCGAACAGCTTGTCGGCGCCGCCGACATAGGCCTCGGGCTGCTGCATCGCCGGCATGTTGAGAAAAACGAGGCTCTGGCGCAGGTGATGATTGGCGCCGAACGCGCCGATCGCACCCGGTGCCACGCTGACCACCGCCGCCGGCTTCTTGTCCCAGACACTTTGGCCATAAGGCCGCGAGCCGACATCGATCGCGTTCTTGAGCGCCGCCGGGACCGAGCGGTTGTATTCCGGCGTCACGAAGATCACGCCGTCGGCCTTGCGGATGCGGTCGCGGAATTCGCGCCACGGCGCCGGCGACTCGCCGTCGAGGTCCTGGTTGTAGAGCGGCAATTGCCCGATCTCGACGATCTCGAGCTTCAGCGATGCCGGCGCCAGCTCGCGCAAGGCATTCGCCGTTTTCCGATTGAAGGATTCCTTGCGCAGGCTGCCGACGACGACGACGATATCCTTGGGCATGTATGGGCTTCTCCTCGGGGTTGACGATGGATCGGGCTGAATATGGCGATCAGGGCGCGGGCGGCAATCCCGCAAGTTTCTCGCTTGCGGCCCAGAGCCGCTCGGCCGCTGCCTCGTCCTGCGCCGGCGCGTCGGGCGCGCGCTCGCGGCATTGGTCGAAATACTTGGCCGTCACGCCGTCGATCTCGGGCGACGAGGCGAGATAGACCGGCGTCTCGGCGCCGCGCTCGACCGGGATCGCCATCACCCGCTTGGCGGCAGCGATCGCCCAGCGCCACAAGCCGCTATTATTGTCGCCGAACCCGGTCGCGACGAACCCCGGATGGAGGCAGTTGGCGGTGACGCCGGTGCCGACGAGCCGCCGCGCCAGTGCGCGCGTGAACAGGATATTGGCGAGCTTCGAGCGCTGATAGGCTTTCCAGCCGCGATAGCCCTTGGCGTTTTGCAGATCGTCGAAATCGAGCCGCGCGCCGCGATGCGCCTCCGATGCGACATTGACGATCCGCGCCGGCGCCGATGCGACCAGCCGCTCGCGCAGCAACGCCGTCAGCCGGAAATAGCCCATGTGGTTGAGCGCGAAGGTGTGCTCGAGCCCGTCCTCGGTCAGCGTCCGCCGCGCGAAGAAGCCGCCGGCATTGTTGAGCAGGACGTCGATGCGCGGCGCCGCGGCGAGCAATTCGCCGGCCAGTCGCAACACCTCGTCGCGACGCGACAGATCGGCGTAATGCATCTCAACGGTGATGCCGGGCACGCGCTGGTGCAAGGTCGCGAGCGCGGCCTCGCCTTTCGCGCGGTTGCGCCCGACCAGCACCAGCCGCGCGCCGAGCGCGCCGAGCCGGGCGGCGGCTTCGAGGCCGATGCCGTCGGTCGCGCCGGTGATGATGCAGGTTTTCCCGTTCACAGCGTCATCATGATGTCATGGATCGTGCGCCAAGCTTGCGGGCTTGCCGCCGCCAGCACGGGCTGATCGGTCACGCGCACGTCATAGGCCGCGCCATCGAGGAA
>Ga0307373_10011514_pt1 | contig 12800 bp, 12 predicted proteins | sample OX2MG_FD_202534 | JGI IMG/M metagenome (GOLD analysis project Ga0307373, IMG submission 202534) | Soil microbial communities from Risofladan, Vaasa, Finland - OX-2 | ecosystem: Environmental > Terrestrial > Soil > Coastal area > Acid sulfate soil | place: Finland: Risofladan, Vaasa | collected... | reverse complement strand
CCCGGATGCCGGTCACCGTCTCCTCCACCACCGTGGACAGCCCGGACAGCTCCTGCTGGAGCTCCATGGACACCGGGTGGATGGCCATCGAGAACCGCTTGGCGCCCCAGTTGATGAAGGGCAGGGAGGCCAGGGCCACCAGGGCCAGGGTGGGGTCGATGAGCAGGAGGACCACGCCGGTGACCGGGATCAGCAACACGTTGGCCATGGTCATGGGGATCATCACCACCAGCTGGTTGATCTGTTGGAGGTCGGTGGCGGCCCGGGCCATGAGCTGGCCGGTCTGGGACTGGTCGTGGAACCGGAAGTCCAGCCGCTGGAGGTTGGAGAACATGCCCTCCCGCATCTCGGTCTCGACCGAGTAGGCCACCCGGAAGGCGGAATACCGTCGCAGGCCCGAGCAGGTGGCCGAGACCGCCCCCACCACGCCGATGATGATCGCCCAGATGGCCAGGCTGTGCAGGTTGGAGCGGCGGATGCCGTGGTCGATGGCGACGCCGGTGAAGAGAGGGATAACCACCCGGCAGGCCGTCCAGGCCAGGCCGGCGGCCACCCCGGTGACCACGGCCCCCCGGTTGTGCATCGTCTCCTCGAAGAGGAGCCGCCAGGCCGCCCGGCGCACCGCCCGGTCGGGAATCAGATCTTCGGAGGCGTCGGTGGCCCGGTCCGGGCCGTCGACGGGCGCGGCCGTGCCGCGGCGGGTCCTCGGTTCCTGAGTCTGCGTCACGCTCCTACCTGTCCCCCCAGCGGGTTCGGCCGGTGGGACATCCTAGAGTAATTAGGGAGTCGAATCGTTTCGTTTAGTCGGCTACCTCTCAGGCCCGCCGGGGCGCCCCCGGCCTTTGTTACTATCCAGATAGGAGAAATTCCCTAGTCGCAGTGGGAGCTGATTCAGCGATGGCCAGCCAGGCGCTCGATCTCGGTCGCTACAAGCTCGGGTGGAGTGACGCCGAGGATTACGTTTTCAAGCCCAAGCGGGGCCTCAACGAGGACATCGTCAACGAGATGTCCTGGATGAAGGGCGAGCCTGACTGGATGCGCAGCTTCCGCCTCAAGGCGTTGCGACACTTCGAGCGGAGGCCTCTGCCCACCTGGGGTGGGGACATGTCGGAGATCTTCTTCAACGACATCTACTACTACATCAAGCCCACCGACCGGCAGGTCGACACCTGGGAAGCCCTGCCCGACTCGGTCAAGGCCACCTACGAGAAGCTGGGCATCCCCGAGGCCGAGCGCAAGTACCTGGCCGGGGTCACAGCTCAGTACGAGTCCGAAGTCGTTTATCACCGCAACCGGGAGGACCTGGAGGCTCAGGGGGTCCTGTTCTGTGACATGGACACCGCTCTGCGGGAGTACCCGGATCTGGTCAAGCAGTATTTCGCCACCGTCATCCCCCCCAACGACAACAAATTCTCCGCCCTCAACTCGGCGGTGTGGTCGGGAGGGTCGTTCATCTACGTACCCCCCGGGGTCAAGGTCGACATGCCGCTGCAGGCCTACTTCCGGATCAACGCCGAGAACATGGGCCAGTTCGAGCGGACCCTGATCATCGCCGATGAGGGCTCCCAGGTTCACTACATCGAGGGCTGTTCGGCGCCGGTGTACACCTCGGACTCGCTGCATTCCGCCGTGGTGGAGATCATCGTGAAGCCCAGCGCCCGGGTCACCTACACCACCATCCAGAACTGGTCCAACAACGTTTTCAACCTGGTGACCAAGCGGGCCCGCTGTGAGACCGAGGCCCATATGGAGTGGATCGACGGAAATATCGGATCCCGCCTGACCATGAAGTACCCGGCCGTCTACCTGATGGGACCGAAGGCCACGGGCGAAGTCCTCTCGGTCGCCTATGCCGGCGCCGGCCAGCACCAGGACGCCGGGGCCAAGATGGTCCACGCCGCCCCCGAGACGACCTCGACCATCATCTCCAAGTCCATCTCCAAGGACGGCGGCCGAACCTCCTACCGCGGGCTGGTGCGGGTCGAGGAGGGCGCCGAGAAGGCCAAGAGCTTCGTACGCTGCGACGCTCTCATGCTGGACGAGGACAGCCGATCCGACACCTACCCCTACATCGAGGTAGCCGAGCAGGACGCCCAGATCGGCCACGAGGCCACCGTTTCCAAGATCGGTGACGACCAGCTCTTCTACCTGATGAGCCGGGGCCTTTCCGAGCAGCAGGCCATGGGCATGATCGTCAACGGGTTCATCGAGCCCGTCACCCGCACCCTGCCCATGGAATACGCGGTGGAGTGGAGCCGCCTGATCGAGCTGCAGATGGAGGGCTCGATCGGCTGAGCAAGTCAGCTGTGGCGCTACGGCGCCGGCGTCCTGCCCTACTTCCCGAAGCAGCTGAGTTGGGTGTGGGCCGGTCCCCACTGGGATCGGCCCGACGGGTCGATCGGGAGCCACTGGCCGCTATCGCAGCTCTGCCACGAGCCGGCCTTACCGTCCCGTTGGCTGGTGGCCGATGGGCTCCACCAGCCGATCTGGACGGTGGCCTGCGGATTGAAGATGCCCGGACCGAACCGCCAGGAGCCCTCCATCCCCGTCGGGGTGGTGGGCAGAGAGTCCATGCCTCTCTCGAAGGTGGCCGGGGTCAGGTCCGGCCCGGCCGCCTGCAGTCCGATGAAGAGCTGAAGCAGGGTGAAGTAAGCCTCGTCGTAGTAGAGCTCCGCCGGTGAGCCGGAGGGATCGGCCAGCCGGAAGGCCCGGTAGGCCTCGTTGTTGGCCTGGGACGGATACTGCCCGGCGTCGGACAGGGCATGGGACCACTCGTTCTGATTCTCCAGGCGGCCCTGAGGGTCGAGGTAGTTGGGCTCGAACCACTCGGGGAAGTAGTTCTCTGAGGAGGCGGAGTTGGACAGGAAGATGGGCACGATCGGGTCGCAGAAGCAGATGACGGTCGTGACTCCGGACGCTTTCATCTGAGCCACCATGCTGGCCGCCTCGCTCTCATAGGAGGTCACGTCGATGGCGTAGCTGACCTGCTTGGCGATGGTGACCCCACAGCCCGACAGCTGGGCTTTGATCTGATTCGCCACCTCCAGGTATTCAGGGTTCTCCGGTGTGATCAGGCCGAACTTGCGGGTCTCCTTCTGATACAGGGTGTCCCCGGCGTAAACGGCCGGCAGGCCGGCGGCTCGCTCGCAGATGGAGTTACCGAGGAGATCGGCGCCCTGGGTTCCGCTGGGGGTGAAGGACCACCAGTAGGGGGCGTAGCGCTGGTAGTAGGACTCGGGGAAGCCGAGGGGACCCATGGCGACGACGCCCTGCTGGGCCAGTCCGGTCCAGTACGGATTGGACCCCTTGAGCTGGAAGGTCACGTCGCCAAAGGCGCCCAGGCCCCGGGCCGTCACGGCATCGGACTGGGCCTGGGCCTGGTCCTGACCCTCGTCCTCGAGGATGTAGTCGCCCTGACCCTGGAAGCTCTTGAGCACGACCTTGCGCCCATAGAGCTCGAAGTCCTTGTTGAACAGCCCGATGAAGGTGTTGAGATCGGCGATGTAACTGGGGTCGGGAGCGGGAGCGGCGGCCCCGGCGGCGGCATAGACGGCCGCGTCCTGGGCCGAGTTACCGACCCGGTAGCTCAAGGTGATGGTGCTGCCCGTCACGCCGTGGGAGGTGGCCCCGCCGTTGTTGCCGCTGAACTGGGCAACGCAGGGCGGGGCATAGGCCGACCAGGCAACCTGTTTGACCCCGGGCCCGCAGTGCATGCCACTGCGGGCGGTGCCGCTGGTCGAGCCGGCCGCGGCCACGCCGGCCGAGCCCACCGAGCCGGTGGCGCCCGACGGGGCCACACCCGGTCCGGCCGAGCCGGCCGCCGTCCCGCCGGCCGGGGCCGACGAAGATGCCCCCGCGCTGCCGGCCGCCGATCCGGCTGCACCCGAAGAGCCGGCCACCCCGCCCGATGCCCCGGATGAGGCCTGCGCCCCGGCGGAGCCGAGGGTCTGCTGGGCCGGGGTCCTGGAGGTGGAGGGCACCAGGAGGACGACCAGTAGGACGGCCAGGGCCCCCACGGCCAAAGGGGCGTAACGGCGCGCCACCCGGGCTATGTAGGCGCGGACGATCTGTTCGACCTGAGCGGCGTCTACTCCGTTGGGCTCCACTTCCACCGTCCTAGCCATCCCGCCGGCGGCCTTCGGGCCCGGCCGGACCCGGGCGCCGGGAGCCTAGGTCGGCCGGCGCCAGGGAAGGCTTCGCCCCGGCCGGAGCCCGGCTCCCGTCTGGAAGACTGTTGGCATGCCCATGAGGGAGGAGTGCAAGCACTTCCAGAGCCGGACCTACGCCTCGGGCGAGGTGGCCCGGTTCTGCGTGCTCGACCTCGCTCCCGAGGCGCCCTGGCGCTGCCCGGAGGGTTGTAACCGCTATGAGCGGCGCCTGGCCGACGCCGGCTGGACCCACGGCAGCCTGGTATCCCCGGCTGTGGAGGATGAACCGGATGAGCCGGCCGGGGACGTGGCCGCCCTGCTGGATCAGGCCGAGGAGGTCGTCAACGCGGTGGTACCCGAGGCTTTGGCCGAGGTGGAGCGCCAGCGGGCCGGCCGCCCGCGGTGGCGGCGTTGGTTGGGCCGGGGCCCCGGGGGGGACCGCTGAGGTCCCTAACCGCCGACGCGGTCAGAGCAATGGGTGGGCCGGAGTGGCTCGTAACGGCGCGCCTGGAGGCGCTGGAGCGCTTCGCGTCCTCGGGGCTGCCCAGCCAGACCGAGGAAATCTGGCGCTACAGCCGGATCGATGACCTCGACCTGGACGCCTATGAGCTGAGCGGCACCGGTCCCGGTGGCGCCGTCCCCGGCGCCGGCCCTTCCGACGTCGTCGCCCCCGGCATCCCGACCGGCGCCGCCGCCGCCGGGCTGGTGGACCCGGCAGCCACGGTGGAGATCATCGACGGGTCGGTGAGCTTGGTCGAGTTGTCGGCGGGGGCCCGCACGGCCGGCCTCTCCGTCCGCCGGCTCAGCGAGCTGACCGAGGCGCCCGAGGGTGTCGGCGGGCTGGCCGAGGGGGCGGATGCCTTTGTCGATCTGGCTATGGCCCTAGCTCCGGACGCCCTGGTCATCGAGGTTCCGCCGGGCAAGGCCATCGACGGGCCGGTGGTGGTGACCCAACGCCTGAGCGGCGGGGGTCGCGCCACTGCTTCGCGCACTCTGGTCCGGGCTGGTCGGGCCAGCCAGGTCAGCGTCATCGAGACCCTGGTGTCGGACGAATCGGCTGCCCTGCACGCCCCGGTGGTCGAGCTCTGGCTGGATGAGGCCGCCAACGTCGATTACGCCGGGCTTCAGCTGCTCGGGCGCTCGGCGTGGTGTCTCGGCCATCAGGTCAGCCAGGTCGGCCGGGACGCCACCCTGCGCTCGCTCAGCGTCGCCCTCGGGGGCGACTACGCCCGGCTGCGCACCGATTCTCGCTTGAGCGGAGCGGGGGGCTCGACCCGACTGCTCGCCCTGTACTTCGGGGAGGGCACTCAGATGCACGACTTCCGCACCCTCCAGGACCACTCCGCCCCCAAGACCACTTCCGACCTCCTGTTCAAAGGGGCGGTGCAGGACGAGGCCAATGGGGTCTACTCGGGCCTCATCCGGGTCCGCCGGGGGGCGGTGGGCACCAACGCCTTCCAGACCAACCGGAACCTAGTGCTGGCCGAGGGGGCGACGGCCTGGTCCGTCCCGAATCTGGAGATCGAGGAGAACGACGTCCGCTGCAGCCATGCGTCGGCGGTGGGTCCGGTGGACGAGGAACAGATGTACTACCTGCAGAGCCGGGGAATCCGCCCCGAGGTGGCCGAACGGCTGATCGTGCTGGGCTTTTTCGATGACCTGCTGGCCGGGGCCCCGGCGCCGGGCCTGCATCCGACCGTACGCCAGATGGTCTCGGACAAGTTGGAGCGCCACCTGGCCTCGGCCCAGCCCCGGCCAGGGGCGGCGTGAAGGTGATCCGTCTGTGTTCGGTGGACGACGTGGAGCCGGGTTCGGCCCGCCGCTTCGACCTCGAAGGTCATCGCATCGCCCTCATCCGTATCGGGGACGACTTCTACGCCCTGGGGGACCGTTGCAGCCACGCCAATGTCTCCCTGGCCGAGGGTGAGGTCTATCCCGAGGAGCTGGAGATCGAGTGCTGGAAGCACGGCAGCACCTTCTCCCTGGTGACGGGTAAGCCCCAGTCCCTGCCGGCCACCAAGCCCGTGCCCGTCTACGACGTCAGCATCGAGGGCACCGACGTGATGGTCGAGCTTTCGTGAGCTCCAGCCTCCGCATCCAGGGCCTGACGGCCAGTGTGGGCGGAAAGGAGATCCTCCGCGGCATCGATCTGGAGGTCGACGCCGGCCAGGTCCATGCCGTCATGGGTCCGAACGGCTCGGGCAAGAGCACCCTCGCCCACGTCCTCATGGGCCGGCCCGGCTACGAGGTGACCGGCGGCTCGGTCACCATCGACGGAGTCGAGTTGCTGGGCCTGGCCACCTGGGAGCGGGCCCAGGCCGGTCTGTTCCTGGCCCTGCAGTATCCCGTGGAGGTGCCCGGGGTCTCCATGGCCGACGCGCTGGAGGAGGCGGTGGCGGCCGGCGGTGGCGACCGCCAGGACGTGGTCGAGCGATTGGCCGCCGAGGCGGTGCGGGTCGGCCAGGACCCGGCCATACTGCGCCGGGCCATCAACGTGGACATGTCCGGAGGGGAGAAGAAGCGTAACGAGACGCTGCAGCTGGGCGTGCTGCGGCCCCGCTTCGCCGTGCTGGACGAGATCGACTCGGGGCTGGACGTGGACGCCTTGCGCATGGTCTCGTCCCGGGTGGAGGCGGCCACCACCGAATTCGGGCTGGGCGTCCTGGCCATCACCCACTACAGCCGCCTGCTCAACGAGCTGCACCCCGACGTGGTGCACGTGCTGGCCCGGGGCCGGATCGTGGACACGGGCGGACCGGACATGGCTACGGAGCTGGAGCGGACCGGCTACGCCGCCTACGGCGGGGACAGCGAGGAGCCCGACCGAGCCGGGCGGGCGGGGGGCTCGGCCACTAGCGAAGATCCCTTCGCCGATCCGCTGGCCTAGCCGAGCGGTTCACGGGACCGCCACGGGCGTGGACCCCGACGCCGTGTCTCCCCATCTCTTCCGCCAGCGCAGGAACGGGGCTTCGATCACGGCGTAGCTGGCCAGGGCCACGGTCATGCACACGGCGGCGTCGACCAGCAGGTGGCCCACATAACCGCCCAGAGGCTCGGGGCCGAGGTGCGTGACGATGGGTAGGTGCCAGAGATACAGGCTGTAAGAGGCGGTGCCCAGGAGCGCCAGCGGCCGCCACCCGAGCATCCGCACCGCCGCCGAGGGGCGCAGCGGAAGGACGCAGGCTCCCAGCAGCAGGAACGACGCCACGCCGGCCAGTAGATCCCACTGGTAGCGGTAGAAGACCATCGCCCACAGGGCGGCCGAGGCGGCCACCCACAACCGGCTGTCGCGTAGGAGGGCGGGGATGGGCTTCGGCGCGGGGGCCGGGTCCGGTCCACGGCTCTCGCTGGCCACCTTGGCCAGAGCGAGCAGCATCCCCGGCAGGAAGAAGAAGAAGTTGGCCGGCAGGTTGTACTGCACGAGTGGGCCGGGGTGGGGTGCATGGAGATAGGCCACCCAGCGGTAGGCGCCGGCCGCGACGGCCAGGGCCACCAGCCAGCCGGCCGCCGCCGGGACGGAACGACGCGACACCCGGGCCAGGGCGAAGGCCAGGAACGGCAGCAGGACGTAGAACATCACCTCCACCACCAGGGACCACATCGGCCCGTCCACCTGGGCCACGGTGCGACGGGAGAAGTTCTCTCCGAAGAGCAGGTAGGCCGCCCAGTCGATGCCCGGCGCCCGGAGCACCAACAGATAGGTCAGGGCGACGGCGTAGTACAGCGGCAGGATGCGCAGAGCCCGGTTGCGGGCGTAGCGGGCCAGGTCCACGGCTCGGCCGGCGCCGAAGCTGCGCCGGGCGAAGGGGAGGAAGAGCAGGTAGCCGGAGAGACTGAAGAAGAGGTAGACGCCGAAGCCTCCGCCGAGGAGGGCCCGGTGCAACCAGGTCCGGTAGGCGGTGGCCCCGAATCCCACCGATACTCCGTATACGTGACCCTCGAGCACGGCCAGGGCGGCTATGGCGCGCAGCGACTCGACCCGGGCCGAGCGGAGCTCCCCGGCCTGGTTGACGTCGGGACCATGTTCGTCGGTGTTCAGGATGCGGCGGCGTCCAGCCCCTGGTCGAGGGTGTTCCACGACAGGGTGGCGCATTTGATCCGGACGGGGAACTTCACCACTCCCTGGAGGGCCTCCAGGTCACCCAGGGGGGGTGTCTCGGGGGGAGTTGTGCCATCCAGGTCCCCGTCGGTGTCGCCATCGTCATCGCCATCCGACCCGCCCGGACCGTCCAGGCCGGCCTCATGGATGGACATCATGGCCTTGAAGGCCCGGATCAAAGCCTTGGCCTCGGCCACGGTGCGGCCCTTGACGGCGGACGACATCATCGACGCCGAGGACTGGCTGATGGAGCAGCCCTGGCCGGTGATGGAGAGGTCGGCCACCCGGCCGTCGCGCACGTCGAGGTAGAGGACGATCTCATCCCCGCAGAGGGGGTTGAAGCCTTCCACCCGGTGGGCCGGCGGCACGGCCAACTCCCCCCGGTTACGGGGGTTGCGGTAGTGGTCGAGGATGATCTCCCGGTAGAGATCTTCGAGTCCGGGCATGGCGGTCTGCTCTCTCCTGGTCAGCCGAAGAACTTACGGACATCGCCCAGCGCCTCGGCCAGGTCATCGATGTCGGATCGGTCGTTGTAGATATAGAACGAGGCCCGGGCGGTGGAGTTGGCTCCGAGGCATCGCATCAGGGGCTTGGCGCAGTGGTGGCCGGCGCGAACGCACACCCCGGCTTCGTCCAGCACCTGGGACACGTCGTGGGCATGGATGTCTCCCAGTTGCATGGACAGCACGCCGCCCCTTATCTGGGGATCGGTGGGCCCGTGGATGATCAGGTCCTGGCCGTGGCGCTCGCCCAGGGTGTCCAGGGCATAGGTCACCAGATCGACCTCGTGGGCCCGGACGGCGTCCATGCCGAGGGCGCTCAGGTAGTCGACGGCCGCCCCCAGGCCTATCGCTTCGGCGATCGGGGGCGTCCCGGCCTCGAACTTCCAGGGGATCTCGGTGGGGGTGAAGCCGTCCAGGCGGACGTCGGTGATCATCTCCCCTCCTCCCAGGAATGGAGGCATGGACTCGAGCAGCTCGGCCCGGGCCCAGATGCAGCCGATGCCGGTCGGCCCGAGCATCTTGTGCCCGGTGAAGGCCAGGAAGTCGCAGCCCAGCTCGGTCACGTCGGTGGGCAGATGGGGAACATGCTGGGCGGCGTCGGCCAGGACCAGGGCGCCGGCGGCGTGGGCGGCGTCGGCAATGAGCCGGACAGGGTTGATGGTGCCGAGCACGTTGGAAACGGCGCTGACCCCGACCAGCTTGGCGCCGTCGAGGAGCCGGTCCAGGCCGGAGAGATCGAGGGTGCCCTCCCCGGTCAGGGGGATGTAGCGCAGCTCGATGCCCTTCTCCTCGGCCAGCATCAGCCAGGGGACGAGGTTGGCGTGGTGTTCCATGTGAGTGAGCACGACCACGTCGCCTTCGCCCAGGTGGCGCCGGCCCCACGAGTGGGCCACCAGGTTGATCCCCTCGGTGGCGTTCTTGGCGAAGACCACCTCTCTGGCCTGCCGGGCCCCGATGAAGCGGGCCACCTTGCCCCGGGCCTCCTCGAACCGACGGGTGGCCTCCTCGGCGATGGCGTAGACGCCCCGATGCACGTTGGCGTGGGTGGTCCGGTAGTACTCGTCCATGGCTTCGAGGACCTGGCGGGGCTTCTGGGAGGAGGAGGCCGAGTCGAGATAGACCAGGCGCCGCCCGTGGACCTTCTGGTCCAGGATGGGAAAGTCGTCCTTGATGGCGTCGACGTCGAGGCCCGGGTTCAGCGCCATGCGTCGTAGCCCTCCCGTTCCAGGCGGGCGGCCAGCTCCGGGCCGCCGCTGTCGACCACCCGGCCGGCCACCATGACATGGACCCGGTCCGGTGTCAGGTAGTCGAGGATGCGCTGATAGTGGGTGATGAGCAGGACACCGAGGGCGGGGCGGGCGTTGCGCACCTGATGGACACCCTCGGCCACGGTACGCAGGGCGTCGATGTCGAGGCCGGAATCGGTCTCGTCCAGGATGGCCACGTCGGGCTCGAGGATGGCCATCTGGAGGATCTCGTTGCGCTTCTTCTCTCCACCCGAGAAGCCCTCGTTCAGGTACCGGTCCCCGAAGGAGCGGTCCATGCCCAGGCGCTCCATCCACTCCATGATGGACAGGCGCAGTTCCAGGATGGACAGGTCGATCCCCTTGCGGGCCGAGAGGGCCTGACGGAGGAACTGGACCACCGGGACCCCGGCTATCTCCTCGGGATACTGGAAGGCCAGGAAGACCCCGGCCTTGGCCCTCACGTCGGTCGGCCAGGCGGTGATGTCCTCCCCCCGGTAGAGGATCTGTCCCTGGGTCACCTGGTAGGCGGGGCTGCCGAGCAGGGCGTTGGCCAGGGTGGACTTACCCGAGCCATTTGGCCCCATGAGGGCGTGGATCTCGCCCTCGGCCAGGCTCAGGTCCAGCCCCCGGAGGATTTTGTGGCCGTCGGCGTTGACGTGCAGATCGCGAATCTCGAACAGGGGAGGGCCGGCCACCATCCGATTATATTTGCACTACCGCCGTAGGAGAAAAGCCGGGCCCGAATCTGCCGGGCCGCCCGGCTACCAGCCCCGGTCGATCCACTCCTGGAGATGGGGCCGCTCGGTCCCGATGGTGGTCAGATCCCCGTGGCCGGGCAGGACCTGCACTTCGGCCTCGAGGGGGGAGAAGAGGCGGTCCTCGATGGAGCGGATGATGGTGGGGAAGTCCCCCCCCTCGAACTTGGTGGCCCCCGGACCCCCGGGGAAGAGGGTGTCCCCGCTGAAGAGGACGGGCATTCCCTCCACCCGGAAACACATCGAGCCGGGAGTGTGGCCGGGCGTCAGGATGGTGCGCAGGCGTAGGCGCCCGACCGGGATGACCGAGTCGTCCTCCAGCACGAAGTCGTAGGAGGCCAGCATGGCGGCGTCGGCGGCGGTCACCCCCACCTCGTAGCCGGCGTCCCGCACGGCGGGGACGGCCTGGATGTGGTCCCAGTGGCCGTGGGTCTCCAGAACGGTCCGAACCCCCAGGTCACGGCACATCTCCAGGAGCCGCTCGTGCTCGTTGGCGGCGTCCAGGAGCACGGCCTCACCGGTCTCCCGGCAGCGCAGGACGTAGACGTTGTTATCCATCGGCCCGACCACCGCCTGGTGGATTTCGGCCCGTCCGTCCTGGTAGAGAAGGGTCATCTTGACCGCCCGGTCTAGTTGAGACAACAGTGGGGACCCGCCAAGTTCTAGCTGTCCGAAGCATCTAGGGGGATAAATCAGTGAACTTCGCCTTCAGTGAGGAGCAGGAAGAGCTCCGGAAGTCGGTCCGCCGCTTTCTGGACGATAAATCTCCCGTCACCGAGGTCCGCCGCCTCATGGAGACCCAGGAGGGCTACGACCCGGCCGTCTGGTCCCAGATGGGCAACCAGCTCGGCCTCCAGGGCCTGACCATCCCCGAGGAGTACGGGGGGTCGGGTTACACCTACGTGGAGCTGATCGTGGTGCTCGAGGAGATGGGCAAGTCCCTCCTCTGCGCTCCCTACTTCTCGACCGTGGCCCTGGCCGCCAATGCCATCCTGGCCGCCGGTGACGATGCCGCCAAGAAGGAGCTGCTGCCCGGCATCGCCTCGGGCGAGACCATTGCCACCCTGGCCCTGACCGAGGACAACGGTCGCTGGGACGTGGAGGGCATCCAGCTCAAGGCGACCAAGTCGGGCGACGGCTACACCCTCGACGGTCACAAGATGTTCGTGATCGACGGTGGTATCGCCAACCTGATCATCGTGGTGGCCCGGACCGACTCCGGTATCGCCTTCTTCAGCGTCGAGGGCGACGCCTCCGGCCTGACCCGGAAGAACCTCTCCACCATGGACCAGACCCGCAAGCAGGCCCGCCTGGAGTTCGCCAACACGCCGGCCCGCCTGATCGGATCGGAGTCCGGGGCCGAGGCCGCTCTGACCAAGACCCTGGACCTGGCCGCGGTGGCCCTGGCCGCCGAGCAGGTCGGAGGGGCCCAGCGCTGCCTCGATATGTCGGTGGAGTACGCCAAGGTCCGCATCCAGTTCGGCCGGCCCATCGGCTCCTTCCAGGCCATCAAGCACAAGTGCGCCGACATGCTGCTCGAGGTCGAGTCGGCCAAGTCGGCCGCCTACTACGCCGGCTGGGCCGCGGCCGAGGACTCCGATGAGCTCCCGGTGGTCGCCTCCCTGGCCAAGGCCTACTGCTCCGAGGCCTACTTCCACGCCGCCGCCGAGAACATCCAGATCCACGGCGGCATCGGCTTCACCTGGGAGCACGACGCCCACCTGTACTTCAAGCGGGCCAAGTCCTCCGAGCTGTTACTCGGCGATCCCACCTACCACCGCGAGCTGCTCGCCCAGCGCATAGGAATCTGAGTCCATTGTCGGGCCTCCGGCCCGACGGTGCCGGCCGGGCCGGCGGGGCCCCACCCCGCCGGCGTGGCAGCAGATCCAGCCGCTGAGAGAGTCCCATAAAGCTCCACCCCCTTTCTGTCGGGCCGGTATATCCTGAGCCCACCAGAGAAAGGAGGTGGTCCAAATCAGTCATCAACGTTTTGGGACCCTGGAGGTGGCTGGCCGCTAGACGGCCTGCTGGACCACCTGGCGATTCCA